>Ga0209227_1000389_pt1 | contig 38300 bp, 35 predicted proteins | sample YNPBryantNP2012_FD_185815 | JGI IMG/M metagenome (GOLD analysis project Ga0209227, IMG submission 185815) | Anoxygenic and chlorotrophic microbial mat microbial communities from Yellowstone National Park, USA - YNP Bryant NP 2012 (SPAdes)... ...
ATCCCCTCTCCGTGTTCTCTGTGCTCTCCGTGGTTCATTTTTTGCAGTACTCTCAACATTGCAACGACAACATATACTCCAAACCTTACCACACAGATCACCATTCGCGCAACAACATATCAGTATCTATATCCACAAATAGACTGATACAACAACCTTCCCGACCCATTTGTTCAGCAGGTAACTATTGAAAACGAAACATTCTTGTGATAAAGCTCACAAATTCTTTTAATTTGTGCCGAAAATCACAAATTTCACAGCACGTAATTAGATGCTCTATCCAGGCAAATTTGTACTTTTTTGCCCAGGATTTCTGTGCAGTTAGCGGGCAAAATATGGTATAATAAAAATCGGAAGGTTCAACCTTCGATATAGTTACTAAATGGTACAAGTTGTTCGAGGTTTTCAAAAGGAGCAATCAGCAATGCCTCGCCGACATGCTGTTCGACCGGCTAACTCATCAACCCTTGAAACAACCATCGATACTGCCCAACCATCAACACCCCCCGAAGACGATCCGTTGGCTGTACTGCGTTACGAACCCTTGCCCGATCTCAACCCAGATCAGGCGCGCCAATTGCTAACCAGTGCCCCAACACCCGATGACAGCACCGTCAAGAAGTTGCCAGCTCGTCTTCGTCCCAAGACGACGAAGCACAAAGGGATTACCCGCATTGATCATCCGGCCAAGCGTACCTTTGGCTATTTCGTGCGCGTAACCTGGAATAAGCAGCGCCGGAGCAAGTTCTTTTCCGATTCGGTATACGGCGACCGATTGGCAGCATTGACCGCTGCCATCGAATGGCGTAACGCGACCGAACGCGAACTCGGTAAGCCACGCACCGAGCGACAGGTAATCGGTGTTGCTCGCACCAGTACCGGTATCGTCGGTGTGCGGCGCACGATCAAAGATGGCCGCGAGGTGTATGAGGCGACCTGGCGTGATGGCAATCGCATCCGCCGTACATCCTACTCAATCGCCAAGCACGGTGAACGACGTGCCCTGGCGTTAGCCCGTCGTGCACGCGAAAAGTACGAGCGTCAGCGTCAACGTACTCCGGCTGCTGATTAATTTCCGGCCTGCGTTTGTTGATTGCGTCCTTCCCCTGTATCCATTATAGGACAGGGGCTTTTTCTTTTCCGATCTCACTGCGTGCAACCGTGTCAGGATATATCCTTTCAACCCGATGCAGTTGCAACCGGTTATCAGAACGCAACCAATTTATTAGGTCAAAAGGGTCAGGATTATCGCATAATAGTGATCAGAACCCGAAAGCATAGCCAGAGGAGCAGACCGTGCAGACCGATAACGAAGCCACTACGAATGCGCATGCTATAGGCGAAGTCAGCCAGATAGACGTGGGACATCGCATTCGCACCCTCCGCGAACGACGTCGGCTATCAATCCGTGCCCTTGCCGAAGCTAGTGGCTTGGCGGTCAATACGCTCAGTCTGATTGAAAATGGTCGTACTTCTCCCAGCGTCAGTACGCTACAACGGCTGGCCATGGCGTTGCAAGTGCCGATCAGCACCTTCTTTACACCAGATGTCCCCAAACAACGAATCGTCTTTACTCCGGCAGGTCAGGCCGTCACCAGTCTGTTTCCGCACGGTACTCTATCCGATCTGGCGCCTGGTCTCATCAACCGCACGCTCGAACCGCTGCTAATTACGCTTGAGCCTGGCGCCGGTAGTGGTACGGAAGCGATCATTCACACCGGTCAGGAGTTTGTCTTTGGTCTGCACGGACAGATTGTATATGCGGTTGCCGACCAAACCTTCTCTATCGGTCCTGGTGATAGTTTGTTGTTTGAAGCCGTTTTACCCCATCGCTGGCACAATCCCGGTCATTCGGTAGCCCAGGCGCTCCTGGTCTTATGTCCGCTCGAATTACCCCGCAGCGTATGGGAACGTCATGGTCGCTTTTGAAGTAAGGAGCATAGCAATGCAAATCCGCACCCTGCAACTGAGTGAAGATGGCGCCAGTCGTATCGACGACGAGATTACCCTGACCCGACAAGGGCCTGGTCAGATCACGCTGAACGATCAGCCCGTGCTGGTCATTCGATCACTCGACCGTTGTACCCTGGCATTCGAGCTGTTGGGGGAAACTCGCTATCTGGCGTCCGACGAATACTGGTCAGCGATGACCGGCAAACGCACTGTCGATGCCCGACAGGCAGGATGCTTACTGGGTCATCTCGATAGCCTGGCAATTGCCGCTCATCACGTCCTGACAGCCTTTGCCAACCAATCCAACCTTTCACCTGAAGCACAGGCCGCCCTTGCACGTATTCGCACCGTGTTAAACGAATTGGCAACTGCCAGCAACGTGTAACATCGAATACATGTCGGAACCTTGCTTCGTCAACGAGCGCGAAGATCACATCGTTGCCTGCCTGGGCTGGTGAGAGGGTATCTGGCGCTTCCGTTTCCAACGGTTGACAATCAACCTGATAATCACCGGGCTTTGCAGTGTTCTCAGAGTTGCTCGCCACTTCAGCCGACGCCCTTACTGAGCGCCTGATCAAAACCACGAGTTCTGATCACGTTCTCAGCCTGTTACGGCAGTGAAGTTGGCATTTGTTGTACTTAACAAGACAGCGGGGAGCTAATACTAGCGGCACCCCCTTCTTCGCTCCTGAAGAGACATTCCAGGGCTTTTCAACGTTCCAAAGCCGCCGATCCTCACCCACGAATCAACGATGCGTTTACGGCACCAGTGGCGGCGGCAAGAGACCTTGCACCTCTAACTCAATCTTCCAGCGCGCCAGTAACGCCAGCAGCAGCAGAGCCACCAGAAATCCGGCACTTCCCGGTAGTAACAATTGCTGCGGACGACGGATTCGATTATTCAGACCGGCTATCGCACTGATCGGTAGCGCAATGGCAAAACTCATGACACCGGTTACCCCAATGACACTTATCAACACCAGTGGCCACGCCAGGATTTCCTGATCAGTAGCGATCGCTAGCGCCACCATCCCCACCGCACCCAGTACCAACCCCAAATCATACCAACCTGCGATCGGTGCTTGTTCCGTATCAATCAGATCAGGAGCCAGTAGCGTATGATTGGCAACCAGGAGCAATCCAACAGCCATTGCTACCCCAAATCCTAATCCGGTAAGGAGACGCATATCGTTGCGCGGCGGGTAGACTGCCTGGAAGCCTAACTCGGCAACCGTTGAATTGAGACCATCGATCCCCATCAGCACAATCAAACCTACCAGCGTTAGACTTACTGGTAGCGGTGGTAAACGGCTCGCTCGCCATCGGCCACGGCTGGCGATCACGACCAGAGTAGTCATCAAGCCGAGATAGATACCGCTATCACGGGCACAAAGCGGAAACTGCACGTCACCCATGATCAGGTTATGACTCTGTGCACAAATGCCATGCACTGCAAAGAAGAGGTTCTGCTCTAACCCCAACTGATTCGCCAGTGTTGGCAACCAGATCAACACCAATACAGTACTGATGGCAATACCCGCCAGCCATTGGTACTTTCGTATCCGATCCATAGCGACCGATCCCATCTTCAACTGAGTGTCGTCACTTGTGCTCGTCCAACCGGATGATCACAGCGCTGGCCTGACCGTGTTGCACCGTCAGCCGGGCCACTGAAAGACCTGCACCACGCGGCGCACCTGCAGTTCCCGGATTAAGGAAGAGTACTGAATTGTACACTTCGCACAATGGCTGATGGCTATGACCAAATATGTACACCTGAGGATGGCGCCCGTCATCTGTCTTTGGTAACGATTGCACAAGTAAGCGAGGCTGCCCACCAATATGGGTCACAAAGATCAACACCCCTTCGCGTTCAATCCAGCGCTGAGCCGGATACGTTCGCGTCAACGCTGTTCCCCGGTCAGTATTGCCGTGAATCGCAAGCACCGGTGCAATCGTTTCCAACTGACTCAGAATAACTTCGCTCCCAATGTCTCCCGCATGTACGATCAGCGCTACTCCGGCCAATGCGTGCAGTGCCGCCGTCGCCAAACGACCATGCGTATCCGAAACGACCCCTATCTCCACCGCTTACCTCTCCCACAACGCTCGTACCAAAGCCGTTATCTCACGCTCTATCAGATCAAACGCCTGATCCGCTGCCAAAACGTTGACGTCAGGTATCTGCCAGTATGTGATTCGATCTGCCCACGCAGGAAATCGTTGTTGCATCAATGGTCGGTGTTCAGGTTCATTCAGAGCAATCACATACGTGGCCTGTTCCAGATCGACATCCCGCAACATCAGCGGTTGCCGCATCACGTCTGGAATTGCCAGTCCCCGCTGTTGCAGGCGCTCCAGCACCGGCGGCCAGATTGGCCCCTGATTGTACGGTGAAAGGGCCAGTCCTCTCGATGTGGCCTGCCAGTCGCTGACCCGTAGTGCGTTAAACAGTAACTCTGCATAACGACTACGATAATAGTTCCCGGTGCAGACGAAGAGCACAGTGTGACTCACTGCACAGCCTCCAGCGTATATTGCAAATACGGATACGTACACGGCGGGCCGTTCGTCGCATACAATATCCCTGCTGTCAGATCGATAATGATCGACGCCACGGTTTCATAATGTTCTTCAGGCGGATCGGTTGGATCTATGTGAAAACAGATCGAGTACGGATAGTTGACGTGGTCGCGCAACGCTGACTGCACCTGCGCTAACGACTGCGGACGAACGGCTAACAGTTCACGTAGACGCGCTTCACGCCAGTTGGAATGGGGACAACGCTCAATCTGTCGTTCAACAATACCCAACGCTGCCGGATCGGTAAAGTGATTCGCATGAACGAGACACCCACCAGCGCAACTGCTAATCGCCAGCGCCATCGGGGCAGCTTCGATATTGATCACCTGATCAGGGGTCTGCGCCAACAGAAAATTAGCCGACCCGGCTCGCTCTTCGCTCGCAATTACCGCCTGCGCTGCCCGTAATGTTCGTGCACTTAAAATCTCATAGCAGCGCACGTGAAATGGCCGTCGCAAACGAGACCAGTCATCGTCGGTACTGCTCAGGCCATTGATCAATAATGCTAAGCCGGCAGAGTTGAAACCGATCTTGCCACCGAAGATACCGGCTTCGGTGAACACTAACCGGCGATGACCATCTGGCTCGACCGTGCGCAGAATCGCTCCCCGCACTCCACAGATCCAGTCCCAATTTTCGCCAAGGAGCAGATGACCGTCGCTCGTTTCGGAAGGCAACAGCGCAAACGCAGTACAGCCATCCGGCTTCCTGATGCCTCCATCATACTCACGGAAGAACTGATAGAATAACTCATAACGAACATTCAGCGCCGCGATTGCCGCGAAATCAACCCCTGCCCCTTCCGCAATGCCGCGCATACCGGCAGCATAGTCTGGATTCTGATCAGCAATGGCTCTGGCGTAACGCAATGCTCGTTGCCAGACCTCTTGTATGGGTAAGCGTAACTCGCGTTCAAAGCGATCGGTATACAGACGAAGATTGGCGGCAATCGCATCACGTAGTGCGCATCCATGCCGCCAACCCTGTGCAAAAGCGTCACCCGTCAGCTCAATCATCGGCAAGCCGTTCACGTCACCTCCCCATTCTGTTCGTGCCGGTGCATGACAATCCACGTTGGCCCGCGTTGAAAACCTAACCGCTGATTAATATGCCACATTGGCAGATTTGTACTATCGTTGTCCGTCCGAATCCCGCTTATTCCCATCTCCCGTCCATAGGCAATGGTAAACAACTTCAGCGCCAGCGCGATCCCACGGCCACGGTAATCACGCCGGACAGCCGTGAAGCCGACTTCTACATCCGAATCATTGTCAATCGTTTCCAGCGTACTGATGCCAACAATGTGCCCATTGTGCAACGCTGCAAAACTCCCTTCCCACAATATACCATGCTCAGGCTGATAGAACTTACGCCACTGTTTGTATGTTGGAATCGTGATCGGAAAACTTGTCGGTAGATCTCTGGTTGTTTGCTGTTCAAATTCGTATAATTCCTCCCAGAAATGCTCACCGGTTTCCGCCAGCCGGGCAAAGCTGATAATTTCGATCCCCTGAACCGTCACCCGTTCAATGGCGCCCTGAAACGGCTCTGGGTTGAATGAAGCCAGATCGAGCCGTGACGACCAGACACGTCGACTTTCGTGAAACTGACGATGACCGGCAAACGTTAATCCGGTGTGCCAGTCTTCACGCACGTTGAGCCAGATATGGTGCGGCTGCAATGGTTGCCATGCGTGCTGAAGCTGATTCCAGAGCGCGTTTCCCAGACCACGCCGATGATACGCAGGGTGAACACAAAGCTGGATTGTCAGGTGGCACGGATCAGCACACCAGGTTGGCTGGTAATATTCGGCATATCCGACTGCCTTCCCATCAAGTTCGCCAACGAAGCGGTAGAGTGGAAGCTGCGGATTATGCAGCTCATCACGTATTCGCCACTCGACCGCAGACAGCGGAGCATCTGGCGCCAACGCGCTGTAGACCTCTGCCATCACCTGATAATCACTCTCATCATACTGAAACGGTCGCACAACGATCATACGATACTCACATCCTTCACAAACTCAATCCAGGCTGGTTGCTTCACAAATCCCAGTACTTCGTTGATCCGTAACATTGCTTGATTCGTAGTCGCATTGTAGGTACGTACTTCACGATACCCCAACGTTTTGGCAAAAGACAGCGCGTGAACCTTGAGCGCCATCGCTAAACCACGTTTGCGGTACATCCGGCGCGTTGCCGTCAAACCGGTCATCAATACAGACGGATCGGCGCTTTTCCAGAGCTGACTCACCGCTGCGATCTCTTCACCATCGAGGGCCAGAAAATATCCCTCCGGATAGAGAGTTGGACTCTCAAACACCGACCGTTCCCAACTCGTAAAATCACTTGGCGTAAATGGCTCCGACTGCGGTACGTCAGCATGCATCTCCACCATTGTTGTATACAAACGCTGACGCGCATCTGGAAACCGAGCCAGTAACTCGTCTAGGTTGCAAATGGTGAAGCCTTGCTCAACAACCCGACGAATCGCTTCGGCAAACGGTATAGGGTCGAACAAACGTAAATCAAGCCGTGACTCCCAGGTGCGCATCTCTTCCTGAAACCCACGTCGGCAGAGAAAGGTAAGGCTGCGGGGGTAGTCTTCACGACAGTTCGCACGAACCTGCTCTACCTGATACTGTTGCTGCAGATCGGCCATGAGGATGTCGTAACAATATTTGCCAATCCCCCGTCCTTGCCAGGCTGGATGCACCGCAATACTGATAAAAAACTTGCGTGGATGGTACATCCACTGCGGTTGGAAATATTCGGCTGCCCCAATAATCGTATCACCTGCCTCTACCAGCCAGCGCCTCTGCACACAATGGGCTGGTCGGGTTGCATCCCAATGCTGTATCTCTTCTACAGTGCCATTATCATCGGGAAATACCGCACGCGCAATAGCGACAAGCGCCGTGTAATCCTCAATGGAACCACTAAATAGTCGTAATCGTATATCTTGATTGGTGTTGATGGTCATACCGTTACTCCTCACGCAACGCTATCATCTGTTCGGATTGTATTTCTCTCGTTTCACTATTCCATCAGCCTATTGACCCAATTCTCGCAAATACATGATGATCAATCCCGCGCCTGAGTGCTTGATAAAAACCTGGGTTTTGGTGAGGCTCAACCGTAGCGCATCTCGATAATGGTTAGGGGAGCGGTAGCGGGCAACATAGGCGTCTCCTCGACGCGATAGAAACGGGTTGCAACGGTTTCAGCGCCGGTGCTGCGGAGCACGTCTGGCAGCCCTCACCTTCCCCTGCACCCCTTCCTCTCCCCCACGAGGAGAGGAAGGGGAAAGGTGGGGACGGGAGCGAAAGAATGCCGGAAACCCCTCACGCAATGGTCGCACAGGTACGGTACGTGTCCAATGAGAGATCTGGGTTTTTGATCAGGCTCTGAGATAATACCGAAACATAGCTCATACCCTAAGCGCAGACCTCTGGTCCGCATGCTAACATTTGGGAAACACGGCTAGCACCCTCATGTTTCCCTGGCCCTCCCGCTCCCAAAGTGGGAAAGGAAAGAAAGGGGCTAGTGTCGAAAAGGGATTTTTCAGAAACACTCTGAAATGTATATAATCTGTCAGGTTTTGACCAAACATTTGAAGGAAGGTTCTATGCCGATCCAGGCCCTCATTTTTGATTTCGACGGCCTTATGGTCGATACTGAAACACCGGCTCTGCAAAGCTGGCAAGAGATCTATGCTGAATACGGCGAAACCCTCAGCGTCGATGACTGGGCAGTCACTCTCGGCGCCAACAAGGGTTTCGATGCGCACGCTCATCTTGTGGCGCTCCTCCGTAAGCGTGATCCACGGCTGGCTGAAGAGGTGGCAGCAGCCAGAGACACCATTCTGGCCCGGCGACAACAGCGTAAAGACGTGTTAAGTACGCGCCAATCACTGTTACCCGGTGTTGCCGAATTGCTCACCGAAGCCTATGCCAGTGGATTACCATGCGCTGTCGCCAGCAGTAGTAGCCGACAATGGGTCGAAGGCTGGTTACAACGGCTCAATGTACGATCAGCGTTTGCCGTCGTGGTAACGGCTGATGATGTGGCAGCAACCAAACCAGCGCCTGATCTTTTTCTGACCGCCGCACGGCGTCTGAACCTGCCGCCATCTGTATGCCTGGTTCTCGAAGACTCACCTAACGGCATCCGAGCGGCCCGTGCTGCCGGTTGTCCGGTCGTCGCCATTCCAGGGGCAATTTCCAGCCAGGTTCCACTACCGCCGGCCGATCTCACCCTACCCAGTCTCGATTGTATCAATCTGGCTCAATTACGATCAATGTTTGGTTGATTTGGTTAAAGTGCGCGGGCCTCCGGCCCGCCTCTATGGGACGCGACTGCTCGCCTCGGTGCGCAGTATGTAACCGGTCTCCTGGGTGCGCGGGCCTCCGGCCCGCCTCTACGGGATGCGACCGCTCGCCTCGGTGCGCGGTATGTGACCAGTCTCCTGGGTGCGCGGGCCTCTGGCCCGCCTCTACGGGATGCGACCGCTCGCCTCGGTGCGCAGTATGTGACCGGTCTCCTGGGTGCGCGGGCCTCCGGCCCGCCTCTACGGGATGCGACCGCTCGCCTCGGTGCGCGGTATGTGACCAGTCTCCTGGGTGCGCGGGCCTCCGGCCCGCCTCTGCGGGACGCGACTGCTCGCCTCGGTGCGCAGTATGTGACCGGTCTCCTGGGTGCGCGGGCCTCCGGCCCGCCTCTGCGGGACGCGACCGCTCGCCTCGGTGCGCGGTATGTGACCGCTCGTCTCGGTGCGCGGGCCTCCGGCCCGCCTCTGCGGGACGCGACCGCTCGCCTCGGTGCGCAGTATGTGACCGCTCGCCTCGGTGCGCGAACCTCCGGCCCGCATATTATAGACAAAGGGCGGTATCTTGACCGCCCCTCGTGTAACATATCTCTTTAACCGGTGCAATGCCTGCCCGACCAAATACGTCTGTCCCCCTTCGAGAAACCAAATACACCCTTACGGCAACGGTCCGGCTTGGGGCGGCCAACCACGAGCAAAATAATCGCCCATCGTAATCACAAACAGAATAATCAGCCAGACAAACGCACCTGCCGCATACACCTGCGTAATTCGGGAACTCACCTTCACGTGCATAAAATAGAGCACGATCAGTACCGTCTTGGCAATCGCAATCGTCATCGCAATCGTGACGGCCAGCCAGCCCGGCATCTCGATCAGATTCTTCTCAACCCACCAGGCAGCGACGGTCAGCACCATAAGCACCATCAGCGCTGCGAAGACTCGATAGTAGGTTCCCCGCGAAATATGGGCATGCCCGGCGCTGTGGTGATGAGCAGTATGATGTACGTGTTGCTCGGCCATCGCAACCTCCTAAACCAGGTAGAACAGTGGGAAGAGGAAGACCCAAATGATGTCGATCAGGTGCCAGTAGAGACCGCCAATCTCGACCGGTGTGTAATACGTCGGCGAGAACGTATTCCGTAACGCCATCACCGTAATCGTACTCATCACCCCCAGGCCAATGATCATGTGAATGGCGTGCAGACCGGTCGCGCAAAAGTAGAGGAAGAAGAAGAGCTGATGTCCAGACTGCATCATACCGGTCTTCGCCGCTCCATGACCACTGCCTGTTGCCTCATGCTCGCTCGGAAACATGAAGTTTCGGCCCGGTACCAGACACTCGTGACTCTCATGCAAATCACTACCGGTAATCCAACTGATTGGGTCTTTAGCACCAGCGCAGTGGGCAAACTTTTCACTATACTCGTAACCCTTGATGAGCAAGAAGGTTAGACCAAGCATCATGGTCAACACGAGCATAGTCAGTAAACGCCGCTTGTTGCCCTCTTCGGCGGCATTTACTGCTAGTGCGACCGTTAGCGAGCTTACCAGCAGCACAACCGTATTTACCGCTGCAAGCGGCGTATTCAGCATAGCCGCCGCCTCTTCCCACGCTTCAGGGAAGGCCCAACGGTAGACGATGTAGGCCATGAAGATACCACCGAACAACATGATTTCGGTGACGAGAAAGGCCCACATGCCTATCGTGGCTGCTTCTTTCTGCTGTTCTGGTGTCTCGAACTGATGTTGCAGTTCGGGACCGTGAACATGCACATGTGCCTCTTCATGAGTAATCGTTGCCAACGCTCTCTCCTCTGCCTTAACCTGTCAATGTCACTGCCGACAACTGTTACCACGCTGAACCTGACCAACCAACCTCGACAACCACGAACCCTGCTCTAGAGCGGCGAACCCGGTCGCCATGATGCTGCATCGCGCTCAGCCGCTTCAGGCGGGTACGCATACGCCTCTTCGGTTACGATTGGTGTCTTGTCAAAATTATAGGTGGGTGGCGGCGACGAAGTCTTCCACTCCAAGCCGGTTGCGCCCCACGGATTATCACCGGCAATGCGACCCTTCCGCAACGAGATGCCTAGATAAATCAGCGGCACAATAAACCCAATCGCCAGAATACTTGCCCCAGCAGTGCTCATAACGTGCAGAATCTGGAACTCTGGCGGATAGACGTGATAGCGCCGCGGCATTCCCAGATAGCCAAGAATGAACTGAGGGAAGAAGGTCATATTGAAGCCAACAAAAATGATCAAGGCTGCAATACTACCCCACGTCTCGTTGTACATCCGTCCGGTCATCTTCGGCCACCAGAAGTGTATACCACCGAGGTAGGCCATAATCGTACCACCCACCATCACGTAGTGGAAATGCGCGACCACGAAGTACGTATCGGTCACGTGCAGGTCAACCGCCGTTACCCCAAGGAAAATACCGGTCAGACCACCGATCACAAACAAACCGATGAAGCCCAACGCATAGAGCATCGGTGTGCGATAGCTGATCGAACCCTTGTACAGCGTTGCCGTCCAGTTAAAGACTTTAATGGCCGAAGGAATAGCCACCAGCATCGTGATAAACGAGAAGATCAGCCCTGCGTACACCGACTGGCTACTGACGAACATGTGGTGACCCCAGACCAGGAAGCCCAGAATTGCGATGGCGATACTCGAAAAGGCAATGAACTCGTAGCCAAAAATACGCTTGCGCGAGAAGGTACTGATCAACTCACTAATGACACCCATCGCCGGCAAGATCATAATGTAAACCGCCGGATGTGAGTAAAACCAGAACAGGTGTTGGAAGAGCAGCGGATCACCACCAAGTGCCGGATCGTAGATACCTACTCCCCACAAGCGCTCAACGACGACCAGCAACAGGGCAATCCCCAATACCGGCGTAGCCAGAATCTGAATAATGCTGGTCGCGTAGTTCGCCCAGATGAACAATGGTAAGCGGAACCAGGTCAAGCCCGGCGCCCGCATCTTGTGGATGGTGACGATAAAATTGAGTCCGGTCAGAATAGAGGAGAACCCCATAATGAATGCACCGGTAATCGTCATCACCACATTTGAGTTTGAGTAGGTTGAACTGAATGGCGTATAGAATGTCCAACCGGTATCAACCCCACCAAACACAGCAGCGATCAGGGCAAACAGACCACCGATCATGTAGAGATACCAGCTTAGCAGGTTTAAGCGCGGGAAAGCCAGATCACGGGCGCCAATCATCAACGGCACCAGAAAGTTCCCCAGCACGGACGGGATCGACGGGATCAGAAAGAAGAAGACCATGATCACGCCGTGCAACGTAAACGCCCGGTTGTAGACATCAGACGACATCAGATCGCCCTGCGGCGTAATCAACTCGACCCGCACTAATGTGGCGGCCAGACCACCGAGCAAAAAGAAGAAGTTGATCGACAACAAATAGAGAATTGCGATCCGCTTGTGATCAACTGTCAGCAACCATGACTTGAGCCACTCGGTAAAAGTTCGCGAGTTGTCGCGAATATAGCTGCTCTGTGGAAGAGAAAGCGTCGCCATAGGCTTAATTCCCCGTATCTGCTAATGACTTAATGTACGCAATCAACTGGTTGAGTTGATCTTCACTGATCTGCCCTTGATACGACGGCATTACCGGTGCATAGCCGGCAACAATTTTTGCATTCGGGTTCAGAATCGATTCGTGCAGATAATTCTCATCGGCGGTCACCGTCGATCCATCGTTCAGCTTTTCGGTTGCCCCGTACAGACCCTTTAAACTCGGTCCTACCCCACCACCGGCCATCGCATGGCACCCCGCACAGCCGAGGTTAGTGAAGAGCTGAGCACCGGCGGCAGCCATTGGATCGCCAGGGCTGGCAACCACTGTTGGCCGACCAGTATCAATTGAACCGTCTGGCAAGATGACTGGACCAGGGGTAGCCAGCCAGCGTTCGTAATCGGCCAACGGTAGCGCTACTACACGCCCGATCATCAGCGAGTGCTCGGTACCACAATACTCTGCACAGAAGAGGTGATATTCACCAGGCTTCGTCGCCTGAAACCACATGACCGTATACCGACCAGGTAGCACGTCTTGCTTCACGCGGAATGCTGGAATGTAAAAGCTATGGATGACATCCTGTGATGTCATAATGAGCTTGACCGGCTGCCCAATCGGAACATGCAGTTCATTATTCTCACGCTTCCCATTCGGATGCTGCACATGCCACATCCATTGCTTACCGATCACGTAGACATCAAGCGTGCGCATTGGAGGCGTTCGTATCTGGACATAGAGAAATGCACCCCAGAAAAAGACCAGCATGACCAGAATGAGCGGAATAATGGTCCAAGTCAGCTCTAATTTTAAGTTGGAATTGACAGGATTGCTCCGGTCAACTTCCTGACTGCGATGATAGCGAACGATTAGATAGAGAATGACGAACGGTAACACCCCAGCAAAAATCAGACTCAGGGCTACCAGGAAGAAGTAGAGCTGATCAACCTGCGTTGCAACGGTTGATGCCTGATCAGGAAATAATGGAAAATCGCGCATACGTTCGTCCTGTCTGGAGGCGCATTCCTGCCCCGGTTACTACTACCATCAAGCTGGCACCGATTCGCGTGGTGGCGGTAGATGACCGCCAGGTGTCGAGCGACTCAACGTCACAATGAGCGTAATAATCCCGATAACGGTAAGCACACCGGCAATGCGGATAATCGTCATAATCGTCGGCGTGTACTTACCGGTAACAGGGTTGTACTGGTAGCACAGAAGCAGGATTTGGTCGATGACGTTCCCGACCTTTCCGGCTGACGCCTCGACCAGACCCAACCTCAGATCAGATGCGTTAAACTCGATCCCGAAGAAGTAGCGAGCAGTTTTTCCTTGCGGCGTTAGCACAACAAAACCGGCAGCATGGGCATACTGATCAATGGTTTCATCGTAGTAATATTTGAAACCAATCGCATCGGCGACCCGCCGAATCTGCTCTTCACTTCCGGTCAGGAAATGCCACCCTTGCTCAGCACCGGCCCGCGCATAGCGCTGCAAGGTTAAGGTCTTAACACCCGCCGCCATCATCGGTGTTTCGAGTGGATCAATACTGATGTTGACCACCTGAAAATCCTGCCCGGCAGTCAGCGGTACCTGCTGTAGCGCCGCCAACACACCTTCACGCACAAACGAACAGAGCATTGGGCACTCGTAATAGCTCATCACGAGCACCACTGGCTGACCAGTAGTAAAGAATTGCCCCAGGCGAACTTCAATGCCCTGCTCGTCGATAAAACGGGCATCGAGCGGAACCTGTTCACCCATCCGCTGCTCGAAGGCAACGCCATCTGCCGGATTCGGCTTACCGCCCTGGGCTAACGCGACCGCAGGCATCCACAACAGGACAGCAAACCAAGCAACGAACGTTATCCAATACCGGCGTTTCATCACAGCATCTCACGATCTAGGATGATGAAATTCATCACTTCACCGCATCAAAACCATGCTCAAGCAGCAATTCCATCGCACGCTCAATCGGAATATGAGCACGACCGGCTCGTTCGTTGACCCAGCCATAGCTTTCGAGATGTTCGTTAGCTTCCGCGATAATCCGATCACCGTCAATCCGCGGATTTTGTTCGAGGCGTGGCGCTGGCGGCAATTGCAATTGCGTCGCCTCACTACTTGAAAGTGTGTTGCTAGTGTCGGCGACCGAACCAGCGGTTACTGCCAGGACGCCTGCCATCAGCACGAAGGCGAGAATCAACACGCCGGCTACCATCACCACACCCCAGACGATCGGTTGTGACCGCGCATCACTCACTTCGTGATTCAGCGCCAGACTCTCGGCAGAAGGCCCTTCACTGTGAACGTGAGCATGACTCATAGTAACGTCTCCTCTAGCGATGGCACACGAAGCAGTTGGTCAGGCGGCCATCGGTAGGAATCTGGTATTCTTTCACCAATTGCTGCCGTTCGGCCAACGAGAGCGAATTGACATCCCACTCCATATTGAACACCTCTTCACGCGGGCGAATGTGGTCTTCAGGAGCGCGATGACAACCGAGACACCATCCCATATACAGTGGTTGGGCTTTGGCCGCTAACTGTTGCTGATCGATCCGACCGTGGCACGAACTACAACCAATTCCCTTGGCAATATGGATCGAATGGTTGAAGTAGACAAAATCAGGCAAGTCGTAGATACGGTTCCAAACCACCGGCTCGCCAGTCTGATAGCTGGTACGAACTACTTCCAACAAGGGGCTGGTTGTCCAAACCTGGGAATGGCACGACATGCAGGTTTCGGTTGCCGGAAAGCCTGCATGAGCAGCTTTCTCGACTGTAGCGTGACAATACCGACAGTCGATCTTCAACTCGCTGACGTGATGCTTATGGCTAAATGGAACCGGCTGTGCTTTGGCCACCCCTACATCAGTATACCATGGCGAGAGGTAGAAACCGACCATCGCCGCAATCGTCCCTACTATCAGCATTACAAGGCCAAAGAGACTGGCCAGGAAGATCGCATTTGCATTACGCGGAAAGATTTGGGCAGACATACGTCGCGTCTCTCACTCTCTAGCCTAGCGACCGGCTTTAACTCGTTCCAGCTCAGCCTCACTTAACAAAGCGACATCGGTATTCTGGCTCAGTTGCAGGGCACGAACATACGCCGCAATCGCCCAACGGTCTTCAGGTGGAATACGGGCCGCATAACTGTACATTCTGCCAATACCGTTCGTGATCACATCAAAGAAATAGCCGATGGGCACCGTGCGCAATCGATCTTGATGCAAACTTGGTACCGTCATTGGTCCGCGATAAGCAATCACACCTTGACCATCACCGACCAATCCATGACACGGAGCGCAGAAAGCGTTGTAGCGCGACTGTCCGTGGGCAAGCAGGGCGGCATCAAGTTTGATCTCTGGTGGTAACTGATCGGCCAGTTGACCCTCGACCCGGCCAGTCATTAATGGCGAGTTGGGGTTATAACTGTTCAACGGCACCGTATTAGCAGGCGGCGACTGCATTGCGCGCCCATCTGGAAAGAAATTGCTCACATCATTCGGCTTATATTTAGGCTGGTCATACATGTCAACGTGACAGGCAACCAGCACCAGGCAGAGCGGCAACCAGGCCAGCCGCACTACCCGAGCCAGAATTGATTGACGAATAGAATACTTCATACGCCAATACTCGTTTCTAGCACCAGCCAGCTTTCCCTGGCCGATCTGCTCTTACCCTGCACTGTGCCCACCGTCAAGCCCTTCACTGGGGTTGCGTACCCGTGCCAGATAGCTTGTACGCGGCTTGAGATTCAACTCATCGAACACGGTGTAGTTGTGCAGCTGCTGCTTAATCTGAGCCACGCGGCTCTCGGGATCATTGATATTGCCAAAGATAATCGCCTCCGTTGGACAAACCTGCTGACACGCAGTGACAACCTCACCATCGCGAATAGGCCGATTACCTTCGACTTTTGCCTTGATCCGTGCTGCACTGATCCGCTGCACGCAGTAGCTGCACTTTTCCATCACACCGCGATTACGCACCGTTACTTGCGGGTTGCGCATCAGCTTCAGACTCTCGCTGGTCAGGTCGCTGTACTGCAAGAAGTTAAACCGGCGCACCTTAAAGGGACAGTTGTTCGAGCAGTACTTCGTTCCAACACAGCGGTTGTAGACCATGTTGTTGATACCTTCGGCATCGTGAACAGTAGCCGCAACCGGACAGACCAACTCACAGGGCGCCTGTTCACAATGTGCGCAGGTCATTGGCATTAAGTATGCTTCGGGATTGTCGAGGTCCTCACCAGCGTAGTAGCGATCAATGCGGATCCAGTGCATCTCACGTCCACGAGCAACCTCCTCTTTGCCAACAATAGGAATGTTATTTTCAGCCTGACAGGCGATCACACAGGCATTACAGCCGATACACGCCGACAGGTCAATTACCATCCCCCACTGATTGCCGGTACTGTAATCATAGCCAGGCAACGATCCCGCTAGCAATGACTGATACTTCGGCTTTCGTTCAGGTGAACCATACTTCTCGGCATAGACCTCTTTAGCGATATACTTGGGGTCTTCCTTGAAGCGAGCAAATTCACCGGCGCGCACTACATCACGTCCTTCGAGCGTCCAGTGATCCTGGGTGCTTACCAGCAGATAACGTTCGTTGGTTGCAACTACACCTACTCCGGCAACCAGCCAGGGTGATGCACTAAGGCGCAACCGATAGGTATTAAAACCGGCGCCTTCTGCCACGCGACCACCCTGCTGCCGACCGTAGCCAAGGGTCACCGTGATGGTATCTTCCGCATGACCGGGTACAATCCAGATTGGTAGTCGTAGTGTACCAACCGGTGTGGTGACATCGATCATGCGGCCGTTCTCACCTGCCAGCCGTTCCAGCGCCTGTTCACGAGCCCGCCCAGGAGCAGACAGACTATTCGGATCGAAAGGTAGATTGAGCAAGCGAATTGCGGTACGTGGACTGACCAGCGCCGCATTATCCCACGTCAGTTTCGTCATTGGTCGTGGCAACTCTTGCAACCACCCATTGTTTGCAAAGCGACCATCCCAGATCGCCGGATCGGGGCGAAAGATCAACTCTAGACCGGCTGAAGGCGCTGGTGCTTCAAGCCGCAAGCCATTAACGAGTGACACCTGAACCGGAGCGAAGCGCGAACCTTCGACAACACCTGAACTAAGTGCGCGCTTGAAGAAGTCGTCGAATGCGGCATCTTCGAGACCGGTTTGCTGCTGCCAGTACGCACGCACAATATCGTAATCGGTTACCCCGATATTGCCGTTCAGGGCGGCCACCAGTTCATGTGCCGACCGCGAGCTGTATAGAGGACGGATCAATGGCTGAATAATCGTTGCTGTGCCGTCATAGGCACGTGCATCTGACCACGATTCAAGTGAATGGGTGAGTGGGATAAACCACGTTGCCAGCGCTGCCGTCTCATCTTCATAAGGATTGAGCACAACCACCTGTTTTGCCTGGCGCATCGCCTCGGCAAAACCCAGATCAGCCGGTGCGGTGAAGACCGGATTACTATCGATAATAACCAGCAACTCGACGCTTCCGGCCCGCAAATCGTTCACCAGGGTCAGCAGGTCTTTGGGATCAGATGGTTGCGCAACCGGTTCTGTATATTCAACAGTTGTTCCCACAGCACCAAGCTGAAGATTTATCGCATGAGCGATGGCGTGCACAACCGGTGGCTGTTCTTCCCCGACTATAACGACCGCCCGCGAGCCAGCTCGCCGCAAATCCGCTACAACAGCCGATACCCACTGCTGCTGCTTCTCGTTCAGACCAGTTGCCGGTGCAACCGCAGCGACCCCCAACTGATTTGCCACTGCTGCCGCTAATTGCCCAATCATACCAGCCGAGACCGCCAGTCGATGATCGGCAATCGCACCGGTTGGTGAAAACACTGGCTCGGCCACATACAAACGACTCATCGTGTTGGTCTCGGCGCGAACCCGCCGCCGCTGCATCAAATCACGGGCATAGCGCACCCGGCCAGGCCCTTCGCTGACAAAATCGGCATCAAGTGCCAGCACAACATCAGCCTGCGTAAAATCGTAGCGAGGTTCATACGGCGCTCCAAACGCCAGCTTTGTACCAGCATACGTATTACTGCGCCCAACCGGATCGTACTGAATCCAACGTGCTGCCGGAAATGTTGTCAGCAGCTCCTTCATCTGTGAGCGCAGCGTTGGCGATGTGATCGTTGGCGTCAGTACCCGTAACCCCTGGCCTTGCAAAGCACGTTGCACCTGCAACATTTCGGTAATTGCCGTCAGGAATGTCTCCCACGTGCTCAGCAAACCGCTACGCCGTACCGTCTCAGGGCGATCAGGATCGTAGAGAGCCAGTAATTCGGCCTGGGCAAATACATCGGTTGCGCCCAGACTGGCCGGATGAACCGGATTCCCTTCGATCTTGGTTGGACGCCCCTCGTTACTCTTCACCGTAACCCCAAGCGCAAACCCATCGAGGGTCACGGCAGTAGCGTAGTAGTTGGGAATACCCGGAATCTGATCACGCGGTGCACGGGCAAAGGGCGCAACCTGCTCTTGCGGTTGTTTGATCGCGAAGGTGCAGCCAGAAAGACCGGCAAGCGCCAACGATGCTCCCATCAGTTTGAGGAACGAACGACGTGACACCGGATCGCTCAACTCACTCGCACCCTGGGGAAATTCACGGGCGAGCAGTTCGCGGAAGGCCGGCGTATCGACCAGTTGATCGAGCGAACGCCAGAATTGCTTGCCGCGCACTTGCTGTAACTGGGCGCGGACAGCCTCGATCTCAGGCTTGGCAGGGTGAAGATTCATCTCACTCATTGGTGTGGCCAGACTAGATACGTAGCGGTTCCAATCCCGCCCTCAAACTTGTGAATTCGGGCACATTCAATCACTTGTGATTATAACAGAAAGCTAGCCCATCAATGCTGACAAGCTGATACTTGTCGTGTCTAGGTTTGGTATCTAGCAGGAATAGCGTAGTTTACAGTTTTCCAAACCAGACATGATGCTTACAGTATGGGTATTATTGTTGCGAGCTAACTACCGAATTTATCGCCAGTTTCGGCGTGATCTTTGTGCCGACTTGTACAATTATAGTAGCATACCTTGCAGAAAACGCGCAACATGAACAAGCCCTGTGCAAGCCATCTCACAATCTATTGGCTGCACAGGGCTGTGAGAAATTACTTGCCAGAATTGTCAGGCAGTGGCTGCAAATACCCGATAGGACTCATCGAGCAATTCGATAATATACCGCACCTGAACATTCTTTCCGCGGCGGCGTAGTTCTCCCGCTAATTGCAATGCGCAGCCAGGGTTTGCTGTGGCGATAATCTCAGCACCGGTGGTAAGGGCATTATCAATCTTGCGGGCGCCAAGACTCATCGCCATGTCGGGCTGAGTGATGTTATAGATACCGGCACTCCCACAGCACAGTGAGGATTCGGGCATTTCTTTCAGGGTGAGACCGGGGATGGCAGTCAACAATACCCGTGGCTGTGCACTGATGCGTTGAGCGTGTACCAGATGGCACGGCTCTTGATACGTCACCGTGATGTTCAATCGGCCTAATTCACTGCGATTGAAGTCAATACCGGCAAGAAATTCATGGACATCTTTTACCTTGGCGCTAAACCGCTCGGCGCGTTCACGCCATTCCGGGTCATCGTGCAGGAGGTGACCATATTCTTTGAGCGTGCTGCCACAACCGGCAGCATTGACAATAATTGCATCAACCCCTAATCCTTCAAATGCCGCAATATTACGTCGAGCTAACTCGCGACCACCGTCGAGATCCCCGCCGTGAGTGTGCAACGCACCACAACACCCCTGATCGGGCGGTAGAATGACCTCACAGCCATTTTTGCGCAAGACGCGAATGGTTGCTTCGTGCACGTGTGCAAAAGCAGTACTCATGATGCAACCGGTCAGCAACGCAACACTGTAGCGAGGTTCGCCCTCAGCCGGAAAAATCTGACCGTGCGGTACGCTATAGTGATCGCTGATTGGCGGCAACATCGCTTCGGTATCGGCCAGACCGAGGAGCTTGAGTAAACCACTCTTGCGAGCAAGCCATTGGATGCCACTGCGTTGGTAGAGCCGCATCATAGTTGAGAAGAGCCGGAATACCTCCATCCGCTTGAACAGTACTCCGAAGACAGCTCCACGCAGGGCACGTTGCCAGAACGGACGGGGAGGTAACTTTGGTTCTGGTGTGCCTGGTATGGCCGGTGGCCCGGCTTTACCGGCCCGTGCCTGCTCGATCTGGGCCCGGCTGGCTTCAAGGATGGCACCATACTGCACCCCCGAAGGACACACAGCCTCACACGCCCGACAATTCAAACACAGGCTCATCTGCTCTTGAAAGACTTCGCTGGCAAGACTGATGCGTCCTTCGTCAACCGCTTTCATCAAGTAGATCCGTCCGCGCGGCGAAGCCATTTCTAATCCGGTTTCACGGTAGGTCGGACACGACGAGAGACATAATCCACAATGCACACAGGTATTGATAATGTCAGAGCTTGGTTTATCTTTGATGCTAAAACCGATCAACGGGATGGTCGGCTGAGTTGATGATGACGATGCCTGAGTAACAGTCACGGGTCGTTCTCCTCTTTCGCTTATAGACGATTATCGGCAAACCAAAATGCTTCTGGGTTCATCTGGTTGTGCGGATCGATAGCAACTTTGATTGCCCGCATCTGGTCGCGGGCAGCCGGTAAGTGTCCCCACCTTTCCGCATGTGGTATGAAGTCTGGCGGTGCGGCTAACAAGTGAGTATGCGGGAATGCAGCGGCAAGATCGCTATGGAATGCGGCAATCTGCTGGAAATCACCGGTAACCTGGATGTAGATGATCCCATTGAGCGCGTGAGCCGTAACTGCTGCCGTCACCTGCCGATGATGAGCATGCGCTGTAATAGCCTGTACCGTTGCTGCACAGTGTGCCGGCCAGACACCGACTCGCAGCAACACTTGTTCTCTCATCGGTGCATAACGAGCTACGGTCTGATGCCAGAAGTTCGTCTCATCGGTATCGCGAACAACGGTCACCGATGCAGCACAGCGCTGAGCCAGAACGGTTGCTTCCTGTACATGGCGCTCAACTGCCGCTGGATGTCCTTCAGCACGCATCGCGACAACGATAGCCTGATGATCGGCCAGATACTCAACTGCCGTTGGCAGCAGGCGACTGGTAGCCAGATCATCGATGAACGCCCAGGCTGAGGCCGAATCGGGGAATTGTCCGAGCAGCGTTGCACTTGCTGGTGGTTGAGGAAAGACTTTCAAGGCCACTGCGGTGATGACCCCAAGTGTACCAGCGCTCCCAACGTACAATTTCACCAGATCGTAGCCGGTCACATTCTTCACAACCTGCGCCCCTAACCGAACCTGGATGCCGTCAGGTTCAATAACATCGAGTGCCAGCACCCAATCGCGCCAGGAACCATACCCTAACCGACGGGGGCCATCAACTGCCATCGCGACCAGCCCGCCCAGACTCTGGTGTGGGTCGGCCGAATCGAGGGGGAGCATCTGGCGATGCGGGGCAAGGATTGCCTGTAGTTCGGCCAGAGTGGTACCGGCGGCCACCTTAATCGTCAGATCGTCTGGTTCGTACACCAATATTCCCCGCCAGTGCATCGTCGAAACTGTCACCGCTTGCGACGAGCGTGCGACGGAACCACCTGTAGCAACAACCGGTATTCCCGCGTGATGACAGGCATTGATCAACTCGGCGGCAGCAGCGGGTGTTTCTGGAGCTACGAACGAACCGGGAATAGGCAGATTCTGGATTTTTGTCGGATCACGCTGTTGTAGACGCGCCGCACGAGCCGCTGCCAGCGCAGCCGGGGTTGTGTCAGGTGGAAATATCTTCGCCGGATTAAAACAACCGGTTGGATTAAAGACCTGATGGATGGTGGCGTGCAATTGCAGTTCGGCAGGCGAGAAGAAACGCGGCAAATACTCACATTTCTCCAGGCCGATACCGTGTTCACCGCTGACCACACCACCCTGGGCGATACTTAGTTCCAGTACACCGGCTGCAATCGCATGTGCCCGTTGACGTTGATCCGGATCGCGTGGATCGTAGAGCACCAGCGGATGCAAATTGCCATCGCCAGCATGGAACACGTTACACACTTCCATCCCATATTCAGCCCGCAATCGTTCAACGTGCTCCATCATGACCGGCAATCTGGTGCGGGGCACCACAGTATCGACCAGGTAATAGGCAGGAGCAAGTCGGCCAATAGCCCCCGCAACGGACTTTCTTGCTGTCCACACCCGCGCCTGCGTTGCCGGATCGCGTGCCGGACGCACCTCAAATGCACCATGCTGACGACAGATAGCAATGATCTGATCCAGTTGATCGTCAAGGCCATCTTGCACACCATCGACTTCAATAATTAAGGCGGTGGTGCCGGTTGTTTCCGGTAAACCCAGGCTATACGCACTATTTACTGCGCGAATTGCATTGTGATCCATCACTTCGAGTGAGGTGGGTAACGAACCGGCTGCGATCACCGCACTAACGGCTGCGGCAGCCGCAACCACCGACGGAAAGAGCGCCAGTACCACCCTCACCGCTTCGGGCAATGGGGTCAGCCGCACAATCGCAGCAGTTACCACACCGAGGGTTCCTTCACTCCCTGCCAGCAAGCCGGTCAGATCGTAACCAATAGGATCAAGAACGCCATCACCGCTCCAGTAGCGATGTCCGGTATGATCGACAACCTCAACCGCCAGGACATGATTACTCGTTACCCCATATTTGAGGCAATGCGGACCACCGGCGTTGGTCGCGATATTCCCGCCGATCGTGCTGGCACGCTGCGAAGAGGGATCGGGCGCAAATTGATACCCCAGCGGTGCGAGATAGGCGTTAAGGTCGGCATTGACCACGCCAGGCTGCACAATAGCCAGACGTGATCGCACATCAACCGTTAAAATGTTGTCCATCCGAGCCGTGCTTATTACCATGCCTCCGCAGAGTGGTACAGCCCCACCAGCAATACCGGTACCGGCGCCACGCGCCACGATTGCCAGACCAGCGCGGGCAGCCAGTCGTACCGCAGTAGCCACCTGTTCGGCAGTGGTTGGCACAACCACGATTGCAGGTGGATGGGCAACCAGCATGCTACCGTCGGAATCGTAGGTCAGTAACGCTTCCGGTTCGGTTATGACAGCCTCCGCCCCAAGCGCCGCTCGTAGTTCGGCGATCAGTTCGGCAGACGCAGCGACTGATGTCACGTTGCAAAACTCCTCTGGCGTTCAGACGACAAAACGTCCGGGATTCAGCAGATTTTCAGGATCGAATTCTTGCTTAATCCGCTGCATCACCTCGAGATTAGCGATCTGAGTGCCAAACGCTGGCACCTCATCCACAAGCGAGGTGGGGGCAGCGAGGACCATTGTTTGCGGTGCAGCCTGTAATACGGCAGTGTGCCACTCGTGCAACTGAGAAACTGAACCGCGCACTCGCAGGTAAGCAACACCGTTTGTGGCGCGGGCAACCGCCTGCAACGATACAGTGGCGTGCTGTGCAGCAGTTCGCGCCGCAGCCAGCACACTACTCAGCGCGGCAGGAAGACAGGTAACACGCACAACCAGCTCATCAGCCGCAACCGATGCTGTCTGTGGTATATCATTGATAGCTTCCCATAGCCGAATATGGGCTTCGTCGCGCAATGGTTCAGCCTGCACCCCAACCTGTGCAGCAAACGTAGTGACATCGCGAACATGGCGCTCAACGGCTGCGGCTAATCCTTCGCTGCGCACGGCCAATGCAAACGGCGTATCAGCAAGATCAATCCCCTCAAGATATTCCACTGCAACCGGGGTTAGTTGACTGGAGGCGATAGCATTCACTAACTTCCACAATGGTTCTGGCGTTGCGGCCCGACAGAGAATACTGGCAGCGGAACGTGGTTGCGGCATCAGCTTGAAATTGGCCGAGGCAATGATTGCCAGCGTCCCAAAACTGCCGAGATAGAGCTTCATCATATCGAAGCCGCTCACATTCTTTACTACCATCCCGCCAGCTTTCGAGATGCGTCCGGTCGCTTCCACCACCCGAATCCCGATCAGCAGATCGCGAGCTGAGCCATACCCCAAACGTCGGGGACCGTCCATTGCCGTTGCCAATAAACCACCGATTGTTGCCCGATCAGGCAACGGTGCATCAAGCGGCAACATCTGGCCATTCGCTGCTAATGCAGCACTGAGCGCACCCAGCGTCATACCGGCTTCAACCGAAATGGTAAGATCATCGGGTGTATAGTCGAGAATACGGTTCAGGCGACCGGTTAAGAGTACGGCGAAAGGACGTGACGGTGGACGACCCCATCTCTGCTGTGTGCCACCACCCCAGGGAACAATCGCAACGTGTTCGGCAGCCAGCCGGGCAACCGTCTGCGCCATTTCCTCAAGCGAGCCAGGTGCAACACTCAACAACGGCTGTTGACCATAGATATAGTATCCGGTAGGATGCTCTCTAACGTACTGTTCACCGACTAACGATTCCAGATCGGCGCGTAACAATGCGTTATTCATCTGCTTCAACTCGACTTCAAAGCACTCCAGGCCACACCCGAACGGCGCAGAGCCGCCAATTCACCGCAGCCACGCCCCTTGGGAAAGACTTTACCGGGATTAAACAGATCGTGCGGGTCAAAACTCTGATGGAGACCGGCCATTGCTGCCAGATCATCCGTCGAAAAGAGCAGCGTCATGTAATCCTGCTTCTCAACCCCAATTCCGTGTTCACCGCTGATCACTCCACCAAAATCAATGCTTACCTTCATCACACTGGTTGCCGCTTCAAGCGCACGCTGATTTTGCGAGCGATCACGACGATCAAAGAGAATGATCGGATGGAGGTTACCATCGCCAGCGTGAAACACGTTGGCAATCGGCAACCGAAACTCACGAGAAATGCGCCCAACCTCATCCATTGTCTGCGGTAATTTGGTGCGCGGTACCACCGTATCAACCAGATAGTAAGTTGGCGCCAACCGTCCCATCGCGCCAAAGGCATTCTTGCGGGCTGCCCAGACCTGATTTTGCTCGGCCAATGTGCGGGCAGGACGAACATCAATCGCTCCATTCCGCCAGCAGATAGCGGTAATATCATTCAACAATTCATCAAGACCATCTTCAACACCATCAACTTCGATCAGCAGAGCGGCGCCAGCAGCTTCGGGGAGACCCAGCTTATACATGTCGTTCACCGCCTTGATCGCCAGCCGATCCATGATCTCGAGTGCAGCAGGCAACAAGCCAGTTGCAATCACCTGTGATACTGTTGTCGAAGCACCGGCAATATCGGGAAAGAGCGCCAGTACGACTCGTACTGCTTCAGGAAGCCGGGTCAAGCGTAACCAGGCGGCGGTAACGAAACCAATCGTCCCTTCAGAACCGGTAATCACACCGGTAAGGTCATATCCCGCGGCATACGCACTACCATCACCAGTCCAGATAATTGAACCGTCGGGCAACACAACTTGCACTGCCAGCACATGGCTAGCCGTGATACCATATTTCAGACAGTGTGGGCCCCCGGAATTATTAGCGATATTCCCACCAATAGTACAAGCTTTTTGAGAGGATGGATCAGGGGCAAACTGATACCCAAACGGTTTTAGATACTGTGATAACTCCCAGTTAATCACCCCAGGTTGACACAGAACACGTCCATTCGCAGTATCAACCTGTAAAATCTTATCCATGCGGGCTGTAGAGATAACAATACCGCCCTGCATCGGCGTTGCGCCACCAGCAAGCCCGGTGCCAGCACCGCGCGGGACAATCGGCATACCGGCACGTGCAGCCAGTCGTACAATTGCCGCCACCTGCTCAGCACTCGTTGGCAACGTCACCACGTGCGGCTCGCAAGTATCCATCACACAACCATCGGCATCGTAAGTCAACAGCGCATCAGGATTTGTCACGACGCCGCGTGGGCCAAGAATGTGCTCCAGCTCTGCGATTAGTTCAGCACGGTTCATTCCGCACTCCTACGGCCATCGAGGCCGCTTATCCAGGGTTTTGATAGGAAATTCTTTTAGAAGTGGCTGCTATGTGTGTAGTATACCATAAAAAGTAGGCGATAGTGAGGGAGAAAGGGAAAGTGCGCAGGAGCAGATAAGTCTTTTCAGAGTTCTCATTCGACCGAGTAGCAGTGAGGAGAGAGGGAAGATAAACGTTCGTAAACGAAGTAGTTTCCTGTGCCAACAGTGGTCTGCGACCAGCCCCCTCGGTAGTGCGCCAATCACATCCGTCAGCACACGGTAGGGGCAGGTTCCACCTCCTCCACAAGCAGCGGGTTGGGGGTTGCCGATACCGTCTGTCGCACACAAAATGACTGCATGGAAGACCACTCGCCTTCACGCGAGTCCTCTTTCTTCTCTCACATGGTGAGAAAAAAGGCGAGGTAAAGGCAGGTACAGAATGTTCCCGCCGAGGTAGGCAGATTGCTCCGACCTGAACGGATGCTGCGAGTGTTCGTTTCCACCCGTGCGCCTGAACACACGGTGCAGAATCAGTCACCGTGTACGTGTACGTGTATAGGTCATGGGCACATCAGACACAACTACCTCCTTCCCCTGCCAGAATAGGAGAGGAAGGAGGAGATAACAGAACGGCATCGTCAATAGGGATTTCTCGGACGTCCGCTCACGGCGCAACAAAGCGACCCTGCCACATCTTGATCTGGGCAATGGTATCTTGTGCACGCAAATAAGACAAACGAGGGCTCCAATCAGGATTGAGAATAGCGAATGAAGCCTGTTCGTGATTGGGATTACCCTGCTCACCCCAGAGCACGGCGAAATTGATGTTCCAGAGGAACATATTTCCGACGAACGGATAGTTATCGTAAACGCGCAACATCGCCGAGCGGATGTACTCTGCCTGCTGTTCCGGGGTCACATAGTTACCAAATTCGTAGCCCGGCGTGTTATTTGGAGTTGCCCAGCCGTACTCGGTAATCCAGATCTCCTTGTCGCCCATACCATACTGCTCCATCCACTTCCGAACATTTTCTACATGGCGGAAGTAATGGGTTTCGTGGTCGTTCCAGCAGCGATCGGGAGCTGGCTTGCAACCGGGGATATAGCTCGGATTATCAGGCCAGAGGGTATCAGGCGGATTAGCCGCACCACCTGGATGCACTGCCTGGATATCGAAGTAGTTACGGGCTTCGCCGTTGTTGTAGGTGTACATCAGGCGATAGAATTCTTGATCAGAAAGCGCAATAGACGGATTGGTCACCCCACTCGACGACGAAGCTGCTGCCAGCACTAAAGCATCCGGATTCAGCGACTTAATGCGCGTATAGGCAGCCTTCAGAATTTCGACATAATGCCCGACATCCTCTGGCACAATCTCGCCACCATTCTCTACCGCCAGATTCGGCTCATTCCAAATTTCGTAGGCGTGAATTTTATTGCCATAGCGACGAACCATCTGCTCCAGGAAGTTCGCCAGGGTTTCGGGATCATCGGGTAGGCCATTGGTTGCGTTATAGGCGGTAGGTGAGCGCACCACATTGACCAGCAGCTTAATGCCAAACCGGTTAACTGCCTCAACAATCCGATCTAGTTCATCCCAACCGTAAATACCCTTGACCGGGTCTTCAATATCCATCCACACCACCTGCTGGCGGAACCAGTCAAAGCCGGCATTCTTCGTCAGTTGCAGCACACGATCGCGATCCGTGTAGTAGAGATGACCAACGACACCGAACTCCAGGTAATCGGGGTTAATTGGCACTGGTGTTGGCGCAACTGGGGTTGCGGTTGGCTCAACTGGCGCCACCGTTGGCTGGGTAGGTGCCATAGTTGGTACAGGGGTAGGCGGAGTTGACGTATCAGGAGTTGCGACAATCGCCGCCGTCGGCACATTACTGACGGGTGGATTAGCCGTTCCGCCGCCGCAGGCCGCCAGAAATGCGGCAACTATCATCAACACAAGGAAGAGTGCAGACCAGCGCCGCATTCGTTTGATTAAAATACGAGACATACCCATAAGACCCTCTCAGTTCAAAGACGAGTGGCACGTGCAGATCATTGGAGCCATTGCCTGCTCATTCCTGCTCACTAATCCTTCGGCATAGCCTGAATTGCAAACCATGCCGGACGCGGGCTCCAGTCACCGTTAATCACGCCAAACGATGCCTGTTCGTGGAGTTCATTGCCCTGTGCGCGCCACGGTACTGCGAAGTTCAGATTCCAGAGGAACATCGCTCCCACCCATGGTGCATATTCACGGCGACCGATCTGAAATGCGCGGGTAATCCATTCGGCCTGTTGCTCAAATGAGATCGAATTACCGTACTCGTACCCTGGTGTATTATTGCGCGTCGCCCAACCAAACTCGGTAATCCAGATCGGTTTATCAGCCAGACCGTTTTCGACCAGGATATTGCGAATGTCTTCGACCCGACGGAAGTAGAACTCACGGCTGGTACGCCACTGCGGGCCGGGGCCAGGGCGATCGGGCCAGAGTGTGTCGGGCGGATTGTAATGACCACCGGGATGCACACCAATTGCATCAACATTCGCCCGGAACTTTGGATTTGAAGCCATTGAGCGCACATACGACGTATCGCTCAACGCAATATTTGGGTTATTCGTTTCAGTACTGGTCGGCGCACCACTGACCACAATGGCCATTGGGTCATTGGCTTTAATCGCCTTATAAGCCACTTCGAGCAGATCGACATAGTAGCTCGCATCGGCTACTCGTCCGCCAACTCCGCCATCACGTGCGCAGTCACCACCATTCTCACAAGCGCGATTCTGCTCATTCCAAATTTCGTAAGCCTGTACTCGTCCCTTATAACGCTTCGCCATCTCGCCCACAAAATAGGCGAAGTCTTTAAAGTTTTCACGACGTGGCATCCCGTGGCTACCATTGGCCGTTGCCCAGGATGGCGAAGCAACGATGCTCAACAACAAATTCACACCCTGACGATGAGCATCGGCCACAATGTCATCAAGCTCCGCCCAATAAATTGCACCTGAACGGTCGTGGAGATCCATCCAGCGCACTTGCTGTCGAATCCAGTAAACCCCGGCGTCACGGCTCATTTGCAACACCCGGTTCCGATCCTGCCAGGCGGTACCCTGACCGTACAGGTGCGCATTGAAGCCATAGATGAACGGTCGTGGTAATGATTGATCAGGCGTGCGGTAATTGAAAGCGGGATTAGTGCGATGCTTGAGATCACGGTACTCATTGCCTAACAAACCGAGCAAAATGCGATAACGCGGATCAGGTTCATCTGGATGCCACTCCATGCGCTGGCGCTCAAAATACTGCACCCAGTAGACCTCGCCGGTTGCCTGATTCCGCTCCTGGAACTGCTCGGAGAGCGGGTAGCCAAACACTTCCAGACCACCATTTCGCAACCAGAAGGTTCGGAATGGCGCCGGACTATCACGTAACGTATGCCCTGTCTCGGCAAACCACGTACCGTCACCAGGGTTAGCAACTCTCTGGAACGGTGGCTCATTCTCACGACCTTCAACCAACCGCCGACCGAGCAAACGACCCAGGATGTAGAAGCGATTATTTTGGATTCCGAAATTTTCGGGATGCTCTTCCAGAATCGCCCGCTCGAAATATTGGACGCGGTAGAACTTCCCTGGCTCGGTAAAACTCTCTTCAATAAACGGTTCCGAGATCGGATAACCAAGGACAAACAGGGCATTCGGTGTATTCTTCCAGGTCTCTAAAAACCAGTTGACCGCGCTATGACCGGTTTCAGGAAAATAGCGCGCCTGATACGGTGGATACGTGTCGGGTACGCCCATCTGAGCGGTGCCAGATCGTGGCCAGATCAGCAGCGAGGCCGTCAGCACAAACAAGCCCAATACAGCAAAAATCCGTTGTGTCATGCAGAAACTCCCTTGGTGGCACCGGTTGCAATTATTACAAATGTTTACCTACCTAACTGCCATGGTAACGAAACTTGCATAGCAGGTGGCTGAAGAGAATCTGATATTTCGCTCAGGAGAATTTGGTCAACTGATAGCAGGTAACCCTCGGTTCGCTTGTTTTCATGCAAGGCTTCCTGATGCTGTAAAACGGGAGCGTTCTCGCAGCCGGGTCGTTATTTGTCAAGTCGCGGATCGCATCAGGAAGCCATCCGTCAGAAAAATGAGCGAACGGTAGGAGGTAACCGAGCGGATTATACTCTTCGCCAGGGATGAGCGTCAAGTTGTGGTTGAAGCGAGCCTATAGGCAACCCACATCAAAATAACGAGTATTCGGTATTATTAACACTGTAACATTTCACTCAAAACGGCACGAAAAAAAATCTGGGAACAAATTGACAATTTTTAGGGTGCCTAATGCACTGCAATCACCGTGCACAACCCCGACACGCTTGCTCCCTGAACCCAGGTAGTGAACAATCGCTTGATCCGGCGTCTGGTCGAGCGCAATCATACATGCTCCGTAACGAATGTGCTTCTCAAGTTGGGGGAGGAATGTATCAGCGAAGCGACCATCTCACCGATAATCTGGCACGTATCAGCGGAGTAGTTACCGGCTTCTTCACGAGAGAGTTCTAGGAACGATGAGTTCATGAGCGCTTCCTGGTCGTTAAGCAAACCGAACATTTCAATCGGACTCTCTGACAATCCCTTCAGTTCGAGGAATTCACGCACTAAATTTTCGTCGTAGTCAGTGTAAATAGCTCCCATCCCGCCTGTCCATCCTGTTCGATCTGCACCACTAGTAGACGCTGCCCAAACCTCACCAGCAGACCTCCCTTTCTCTGATGAAGCTGTTGCAAAACCCAGTACATCGGGAGCAGACTCTACCTCTACAAAGCGACGTTTGATACCACCGATATAAACCCAGGCCTGATCGTTCTCCACCATGAAATCAGTGGTTGGCAAGCAAAATCGTTCGATATACGTGCCAGGATATGTACACGCGGGATGCGCATAGCTCCAGCTTCACCGTACAATCCGGTGGAGAAGGGGCGTGGAGGGTGCATATCCGCCCACCGACACGGCTGCGCGCTTCAAGAATCAGCGGATCATGTCCGGCACGGAGAGTTCATAGCCAGCAACCAAGCCTGCGATCCCTGCACCAACAACGATCACACGTTTTGGCCGTGAAGGTCGACCAGAAATGGTACCGATGCCGCGACGAATCACATCCAGGTGCTGTGGTATTGAGTACAACCCTGGCATAAGATTCCTCCTCATTCGTTGAGATACAACAGTCGTCGATGGGAAAAGGTAACACCAAGAATTGTCTGAGTTTTTCGCTGAGATGATTTACAAGTATCTGATTTTAGCGTACATTTTGCAGCATCGAGGAGGGGTGATCTGGCAATTCTGCCTGTTGCGACTGCTTAGCGAGAGTTTTGCTGATACTTATGAAGAGCTAAACAGCAAGGCGTCGTGTTTGGGATTCCCGTATCCGCCATCGATACAGAGCATCACCGCTCTTTTCAGGCGTTCAGCCCGGGAAGGGTTTTGGTCAGCAGGATACGTTCATCTGTGGTGTTCGATACTCAATGCACCCGAATCACCGGTATCACATTCCCAGAATTACAGGTCTCGGTCAGATTGACCACCGAGCCACGAGAACCCCACCGCCATTTCTCTCGATAGGTCGCTTCCAAGTCGTCCGGCAACTAACCACAGCTGACGCGCAATTCACTCACTTCCTGAACCTAGAAGATCTCTGCATCCAAACGGAAATGCCCGGTAGGCACACCCACCAGCCCATTATCATGCATAAGCAGTTTCCCAACTCGCCCCTAGCAAATAATGTCCTTAACTCAACTCAACCAGTATCTGTGATCGGGCAGGTTGTCGTAATCGTGGTGCCTGCTCCCATAAACGTTCGCGTTGCATTAAGCGAATAAACACATCAACCACTTGGGCATCCCAGTGGGTACCGCGTCCTTCTTGAAGAATTTGCAGGGCCTGTTCGGGTGACAATGCTGGACGGTACGCCCGATCAGCGGTCAGCGCTTCAAAGGCATCGGCTACGGCAAGAATACGGGCGCCGAGTGGAATGTCGTCGCCGCGCAGACCGTGCGGATACCCGGTGCCATCAATACGCTCGTGGTGCGCGGCGATAATCGGCAGGATGTCGCGTAAACCGCGAATCTGCTCAAGGATGCGAATACCGATCTCTGGATGGGCTCGCATTTGAGCAGCTTCTTGTGACGAGAGCGGCCCTGGCTTGAGCAGCACATCATCGGGCACACCAATCTTACCGATGTCATGCAACAAACCCGCATAGTGAATACGCTCGATGTCATCGGCGCTCAACCCCAGCTCTTGGGCCAACCGCACTGCGTAGTGCGTCACCTGGCGAGAATGACCGTAGGTATACGCATCACGAGCCTCGATAGCACCGGCGAGTGCGGCAATCATCTGCTCGTATTGGTCTTTGAGGGCGCGATACAGACGAGCGTTGTCGAGTGCAGAGGCAATCTGTGAGGCAAAGACTTCTATTAGATGGCGGTCAGTAGCATCGAACGGTGGTTGCTCATTTCTAACCGCGAGATCGAGCAGACCAATCGCCCGATCACGGCTCCTCAATATCACTTCAATCCAGCGATCAGGAGAGACTGAGGGGCGATCTATCAATTGACGATGGACTATGCGCAGTGCCTCTTCACTCGTTGCTGCTAGCGTGAGCCGCCGCCCAGGATCAGGCCCAATAAGAGTAACCAGTGTCTCACCATCAGAATCGATGAGTGATAAACCAATATGGCTTGGAGTAAAACGACGACCAATAAACTCGATCAAACGAGCAGTCTGTTCTTCAATGTCGAGCGATGTTGCAATCGCCTGACTGAATTGATACATCAGGACTAAATCCGAAAGGCGTTCTTTTTCGCGTCGGACACGCTGCAACTCGATTGCAGTGCGAATTGTTTTCTGCAACTGCTCGGCATCTATCGGTTTGGCAATGTAATCCAGGGCACCAAGTTTCAACGCTTCACGGGCTGTTTCCACCGTCGCATGGGCAGTCATTACGATGGCATCGGTATGTAGATAGAAGGTGCGCAGATGTTTCACCAACTCAATGCCATCAACATGAGGCATTTGGAGATCTGTCAGCACCAGATCAAACGATTGTTCACGCAGTATCTCAATAGCCGACAGACCATGCTCAACGGCGGCTACATCGTAGTCACGACGGAGGAGCAGACGACAAAACTCACGGACATTTATTTCGTCCTCCACAATAAGGATTCGGGGGCGGGGTGATGAAGCATTTACGTAATCCGCCATACGAGAGGCTCCTCAAACACATCCAGGTGAGGCTGGAGACCGGACATTTCAAGAAGAGTCTAATCGAGCGAGATTGCAGTAACCCTACAGCAGTCGCACATCTGATGACAGAATTGACACCGAGATCTAAATTGACCAGGCGAACCATGCCTGTATTATTATAGTATAAACAGCGTCTGAATGCTTACGATCCACTTTGGGAACGACGGGCAAAATAGTTTGCTAATCGTCGTTCAAGCTCATCGAAGTCAAATGGCTTGGTTAAATATTCGTTAACACCGGCCCGAAATGCGTTCCGTTCAGTATCAGGAGTACCAAAGGCGGTGACCATAATCACATACACCTGAGATTGATTTTGGCGAAGCGTGCGCACCAATTCAATTCCACCCATGCGTGCCATGTTCATATCGGTAATGATAACATCGCAATCGTGTACGGCCAGCTTTTCCAGCGCATCAACACCGTCTTCAGCTTCGATAACGTTGTAGCCATTGTTGTGTAAGAGGAATCGGTAGAGACGACGTGTTGCGGCATCATCTTCGACAACCATTATTGTGGGTGGCACAGCGCATTCTCCTCGACGATACGAACACTACCTTGTGCTACTGAACGTGAGCCAGGTTCTCTTTTAGGATGTTAGCCGAACGCTGAAAAAGAGCAACTTCCTGATCGGATAAAGGCAAGTTCAATACTTCTTCAGCTCCGTCGCGGCCAACAATGGTGGGCAGGCTAATAGCAATCCCGCTCACTCCATACTGTCCGATCATCAGACTACTAATGGTCATCACGGTATGTTGATCGCGTAGCACCGCCTCGGCAATTGCCAGCAAGCCCAATCCGATCGCGTAATAGGTAGCCCGTTTACGCTTGATAATCTCGTAAGCGGCATTGCGCGTCTGTTCAAGAATGGCATCAAGCGCAGCCTGATCGTACCCCTGACCGTTCGCACCAACAAAATCAACCAGCCTGACACCGGCAATGTTTGCCAGACTCCAGAGTGCCAGCTCACTGTCACCATGCTCACCGACGATATAGGCATGAACGGAACGCGGATCGACACCATAATGCTGACCGAGGAGATAGCGGAACCGTGCGGTATCGAGGATGGTTCCTGAACCGATCACACGGTGGGCTACCGGGCCAGCCAGTTGCGCACCGATGGTTGTCAGAATATCTACCGGATTGGTAGCGACAACGATGACTCCATCATCGTTAACTGCCAGAATGCGGGGTACGATGTCACGGAAGATAGCCGCGTTGCGGCTCAGCAGATCAAGACGGGTTTCGCCAGGGCGTTGATTAGCACCAGCAGCAATTACGATGAGATCGGCGCCACTGAGGTCGTCATAGCTACCGGCGTAAATTCGCATGGGCCGCACGAAGGGTAAGCCGTGATTAAGATCCATCGCCTCACCCTCAGCGCGGGCGTGGTCTACATCGATCAGCACCAGTTCGTTGGCCAGACTGCGCTGCATCAGTGCATACGCGAAGGATGTACCAACCATACCAGTTCCTACTACGCCAACTTTTCCGGTGCGTTTACGTAAACCCATTGCAAGCCTCCTCATTCTCTATTGCTCTAATATCATACCATATCGCACCAGAGAATGCGTATGCACAAAGGGGTACATGGCTAATGCCAGTGCGCTGAGAGTAGCATAGCACTAACCAGCAAGCGAGAGGTTACGAATTTGTTATTTTGGGGATATCAATACTGACAACGTCCTAACGATACGCAGCCAGGTCACGCTCTTCGATGGTCGGCATATAGCGAGACATTTCTACCATCTTAAAAATTTTCTGATGGTGAGGCGTTACATTCATGGCAAAAAGCTGATACCCAGCCTTACGGGCACTCACCACAAACTTAAGGAGCGCCGAAATACCCGCCGAATTAATAAACGAAACCTCACTAAAATCGAGCACGGTAATCGGTCGCATCTCACGACATTCTGCGGCAATAGCAGCAGCAGAGATGGCATCAACGCTGGTCGTTAGAATGTGGAGGATCACTACGTCACCAAATTCTTCACGTCGAATGATGTCGCTCATTGTTGAGGTTCCTTCCGATACAGACGAAGGGTAAGCACCGTTCCTTGCTGGGACGATTCAATTTCGTAATCATCAACCAACGCACTGATCAAATACATACCAAAACCACGGAGATAGCCAGCTTCAAGCGTTTCATCATCAATCACACGCCGGGCGACATTGATTCGCTCAATGCCTTCACCCTGGTCGCTGATCCGAATTTCGATCTTTTCCCCATCGATGTCAAACGTTACTCCCACCAGCTTGGCTGTGTCACCGCGATTACCGTGATCAATAGCATTATTGACTGCTTCGCTCACTGCCAGCTTAAGGTCTTCGACCTGTTCGGGGCTAAAGCCAGCCGCACTGCCCACTTCAGCAGCGCTGGCCCGCACTACTCGTTCAAAGATTGGAATTGATGGAATTCGTAGCTCTACTCGTTGCATGCCACTGCCTCTATGCGCGTTGTTCGCCTCATTTCTCTATCAGTGTACCGACAACGACGAACCATAGCATTGCCAATTACGACGATAACTGCCGCGTCGGAAGCGGTTGGGACCGGGTTGATCCATTCATCGTTGACGCCTGGCGAACTAGATGATCATATCGACGCAGATAGGCCTTCCCCAGTGACGTATTGCCGATTTGCAGATAACAGGCGCCCAGGTAATACAGAGCCTGCGCATGACGTGGATTGCGGCGCAATACCTTTTCAAATAGTGGAATGGCTCGTGTCGGTTCAAGCAATTCTTTGTAGCATAGCCCCAGCATAAACTGGGTCTCTAGATCGTCTGGCCACTGTTCGAGAACCTGCTGAAACTCACGTGCTGCCAGGTCGTAACGACCACGCCGAATGTACATGTAGCCAAGATCAAAACGCAGAGAGTGAGCATCGGGGGCCAGTTGCACCGCTTTACGCCAGGCCGCCAGCGCCCACGTATCCCGTCCTAATGTATTGTACACAAAACCGAGCAAGTAATGGGCTTGGGCATCGGTCGGCATGAGTTGCACCGCCCGCTCAAAGGCACGGGCAGCCTGGGCATTCATCCCCAGATCGTAGAGCAGTTTACCCATCTGTAAAAAGAGTTGACCGTGGTGTGGATGCAGACGTGCGCAGGCGAAGAGGATCTCGTAAGCTTGTTTTGGTTTCTTCTGCAAACGCAAGATGGCGCTCATCCGCAGACGGGCATCGACATAATGGCGATGTTGTGGGGGTACCTGTTCGTACTCTGCATATGCTTCATCAAAGCGGCGCTGACGGGCCAGCAAATTCCCAAGCAGGTAGCGAGCTGCATGCTCCTGGGGACGCCACTGCAACAATGCCCGGTAAATTCGCTCGGCTTCCTCTTCATAGCCTTGCTGCTTGAGCGCCTGACTCAACCGGTAGTACCACTGCGCAACTTCTTCCTCACTACGATTGACCAACGGTTCGTCGGGGAGTGGTTCGGGCGAAACGAACGTCGGTTCGACCCGTAATGCTTCAGCAAAACAGCGTTGTGCCAGCTCATAGGCGCCATGACTCTGGTGCATCAACCCCAAGTAGTAGCGAGGTTCGGCAGCCTGTGGACGCGCATTACATGCACTGCTGAAATGGATATAGGCACGTCCAGCATCATCGATTCGCTGATAACAACGGCCAAGGGCAAAGTGGGCTTCGTACAGATTGGGATTGTATTCGAGGGTCTCCTTGAACGCGGCAATCGCCCGATCAATCTGACCAAGAGCAGCAAACGCAACACCCAGGTTGTAATGGGCTTCGGCCAGTTGTGGATCGGTCTGGACTGCCTCAAGATACTCGCGTAATGCCTCTTCCCAATGATCCTGAAATGCCAGGGAGTTACCAATGTATAGATAGATAATGGCCCGCTCGCGCTCAAAAATCTGGGCTTGCTCCTCACCATCGACATACGCAGCTATTAGAGCAGCCTTGAAGTGTTCAATCGCATCGGCATACGCTGCCCGCAGATACGAGCGCATACCCTGACTGAAAGCTGCACCGAGCCGTGTTCCGGCCATAAAACGCTCACTGCCAGCAAAGGTGTCAAGGTCGAGGGGCATAAATTGTAATTCATTGGTTGAAGCCATAGCGCACCTCGGCAACCGAATTATGCTGATCTCTACTATAGCATGCTCCTCGCCGCTCGTATATGGTAGAATCGTCATGTAAAAAATTACGACAATATGTAGTTTTATTTATCTGTACACGATGAACTATAGTAAAGGATAGCAATATTGTCGCAGTATTGTCTACACGATTCGTAGCAATTACACATTACGTTCTCGTAACTTCCTGCCCATTCCACGCGAAATTCAAGGGCTATAGACATTCGAGGAAACCCCTGTAACCTCCTTTGCCGAGGCTTTGCAACGATTTCAGTTTTTGGTCGAGTTCATTAATGACCAGCTTTCACACCCTGACAATGATCGCTGATTTGTGAGCGTGACCAAAAACCTGGGCTTTTGATAAGATTTGATAATGGTGCGCAATATCCGGTTTTGGGGCCTGTGCTGCGGAGCACGCTCGGCGGCCCTCACCTTCCCCCCAGCCCCCTTCCTCTCCCGCGCTGCGGGAGAGGAAGGGG
>Ga0209227_1000390_pt1 | contig 38232 bp, 34 predicted proteins | sample YNPBryantNP2012_FD_185815 | JGI IMG/M metagenome (GOLD analysis project Ga0209227, IMG submission 185815) | Anoxygenic and chlorotrophic microbial mat microbial communities from Yellowstone National Park, USA - YNP Bryant NP 2012 (SPAdes)... ...
CACGCTTTCCCCACAGAGCGGAGACGTTCCCGCCGGTCATCATACCACAGCAGATGCCTGCAAGAGCGACATGGAGAATTATCGAACCGCCCGCGCACCGGGTGCGCGGGCGTCCCCGCCCGCATGGACGCACTTATAGCAGTTCTCAGATATGTTGACCCCTGTCCGGGTCTGCCGTGTCGTGCGGGGCGCCCATTTCCAGCAGAGCGTAGACCGAAATTCATTTCGGTCACTGTGTTGGTAGCGCGATTCTGGGAGTGTTCAACCCTGTCCAATTGGTTCAACTTCTATGAGAACTGCTATATTTCGGTCATCGCTTGGGGCGCGCTATTCCCAGGAGTGTTCAACCTTGTCCAACAGGTTCAACCTTCGTGAGAACCGCTATAAATTACAGATCCAGAACATCCGGCAGACCGGATAACAACCCACCCAGGGCGTGGTATCATTACACCCGATACCGTCCAGACCACATCTGCCGCACCGGGAGATGCCAGCATTGCACACCATTGCTCGCCGCCGCTATCGTGGCGCCATTGGCGCCGTCATTCTCGACTGGGCAGGTACCGCCGTCGATTACGGCTCATTTGCGCCGACCGCAGTATTTCTGCGCCTGTTTGCCGATCGTGGTGTTGTGATAACACCAGAAGACGCGCGAGCAGGCATGGGATTGATGAAAAAAGACCACCTGCGCACCATCCTCGCCCGCCCGACGGTCAGTTCTGCATGGCAATCGGTGCATGGCGCACCACCCTCGGAACCCGACATCGATGACCTGTTCGAACAGTTCATTCCGCTGCAAACATCGGTTCTGAAAGAGCACGCCGAACCAATCCCCGGCGTGATCGAAGCCACAGCAGAATTGCGCGAACGCGGAATCAAAATTGGCTCGACAACCGGCTACCTGCGCCCGATGATGGCGACCCTCGCTCCGATTGCCGCTGCACACGGTTATCGACCCGATTGCATCGTCTGCCCCGATGATGTTCCTGCCGGGCGCCCGGCGCCATGGATGTGCTTTCAGAATGCCATGCGCCTGGGAGTGTATCCCATGGCTGCACTGATCAAGGTCGGCGATACGCCTGTGGATATCGAAGAGGGATTGAACGCGGGAATGTGGACGGTAGGAGTGACGCTCACCGGGAATCTGTTGGGAAAGACACGCTCCGAAGTGGAAGCGCTCTCCCCACAGCAACGAGCGAATCTCCACGCACAGATCGGCGAGCAACTCCTGGCAGCCGGAGCGCACCTGGTGATCGAAGGCGTTTGGGATCTCCCCCGTGCCGTGCAACAGATCGAAGAGCGCATGCTGCATGGGGAAACGCCACTGGCGTGACAGTATATCGAGGTCTACATGAAGATGTCTGCCTTTTCCCCAAAGTACGAACAGGCGCTCCAGTTCGCCGCCCTTGCCCACCGGCAGCAGGTGCGCAAAGGAACCGATATTCCCTACATCGTGCACGCGGTGCACGTTTCGGTCATTCTGCTGCGTCATGGATTCGACGAAGGCGTGGTGATCGCCGGATTGCTGCACGATGTGATCGAGGATTGCGGCGTCTCACCCCAACAACTGGAGACATTGTTTGGCACAGAGGTGGCGCGCCTGGTCGAAGCAGTCTCGGAGCGAAAGCGGATCGGCGGCGTCGAACGCTCGTGGGAAGAACGCAAGACCGAAGCAATCGCTCATCTCCAGACCGGCGGACCGCGCGTTGCCGCGCTCAAAGCAGCGGATGCGCTGCACAATATCCGGTCGATCAGCGCCGATCTTGCGCTGGTTGGTCCGGCGGTCTGGCAACGCTTCAAGCGCGGTCCTGAACAAACGTTATGGTACTACCGCGAAATCATTGCCGCCGTCGCCGCCAACCTGGGCGATCATCCGATCGTCGTGGAACTTGCTCGCGCATTGTCTGATCTCGAACACCAGGTTCAAGGGTATAATTGATGCAAGCAAGTGATGTTCGGTCGCAGGGAGCGTCATGCCCGAGATCCGACAGAATCTGGCAACCCGCGAGTGGGTCATCATTGCGACTGAGCGGGCACGTCGACCGGAACAGTTCATTTTGCCATCACGCGGGAGCATTCTCGACCGTCCCGAACATGATCCGAACTGTCCGTTCTGCCCCGGCAACGAAGAACTGGACCTTGAGCGCTTCCGTATGCCAGCCACTGGCGACTGGCAGGTGCGCGTGGTGCGCAACCGCTATCCGGCGCTGCTGGAGAATGACCGGTATCAGCGTCACTTTCACGGCATCAATCGGGCGCTGGCGGGGTTCGGCTATCACGACATTGTGGTCGAATCACGCCGCCATAACACCTGCGCCGCGCTGGAACCGGTTGAGGGGTTGATCAACACGCTCGTCGCGTTTCAAATGTGCGCTACGATCTATCGCGGCGACCCGCGCATCGAGCACATCGTGTTCTTCAAGAACCACGGCGCGACGGCTGGCACCTCCCTGCTCCACCCCCACGCGCAGGCAGTCGCGTTGCCGGTCGTCCCGCACGATATCCGGGTGCGCAACGAAGAGGCGCGGCGCTATTTCGACGATTACGGCGAATGCGTTCTCTGTCGCATGCGCGAAGATGAGGAGCAGCAACAGGATCGGGTGATCGTCTCCAGTCGGCATTTTACCGCTTTCATTCCATACGCCGCCTATTCGCCGTTCCACCTCTGGATCGTACCGCGTCGCCACGCTGCCCACTTCCTCGATGCCACCATCGAGGAGATCGAAGATCTGGCGCACGTCCTGCGCGATGTGTTGCGCCGCATCTACTACGGATTGAACGATCCCGACTATAATTACATTATTCGTTCGGCGCCGGAGAGTGAACGTATGGCGCGCCATCTCCACTGGTATGTGACAGTTATCCCGCGGGTGACCCAAACCGCAGGGTTCGAGATGGGCACCGGTATGTTCATCAATACGGCGCTGCCCGAAGAGAGCGCGCGCTTCCTGCGCAACGTCGTTTTGCCCGACGAGTCGACCAACCATGACAGTGATTAAGTCGTTCATTGATACCCGCTCGGCAACCTTTCGCGCCAACGCCGAAGCGTATGCGGTGCTGCTCGATGATCTGCACGCCCGCCTGGAACAGGCGCGTGCCGGCGGTCCTCCAGAAGCGCGCGAGCGCCACGTTTCACGCGGCAAATTGCTGGTGCGCGAACGGATCGACCGCCTGATCGATCCGGCGACTCCCTTCCTCGAAATTGGCGCTCTGGCAGCCCACGAGGTCTATGATGAACCAGTCCCTTCCGCTGGCATCGTCACCGGCATCGGGCGCGTCGCCGGGCGCGAAGTGATGATCGTCGCCAATGATGCAACCGTCAAAGGCGGTACATATTATCCGTTGACGGTGAAAAAGCACCTGCGCGCGCAGGAAATCGCCGAACAGAACCATCTCCCCTGCATCTATCTGGTCGATAGCGGCGGCGCGTTCCTGCCGCTCCAGGCAGACGTCTTCCCCGACCGCGACCACTTCGGGCGCATTTTTTACAATCAGGCGCGGATGTCTGCCAGAGGCATTACTCAGATTGCAGCGGTGATGGGATCGTGCACGGCTGGCGGCGCGTATGTGCCAGCGATGAGCGATGAGGTGGTGATTGTGCGCGGCGCTGGCACAATCTTTCTCGGCGGTCCGCCGCTGGTCAAGGCAGCGACCGGGGAAGAAGTCAGCGCCGAGGAACTCGGCGGCGCCGTGGTGCACACTCATATCTCCGGCGTTGCCGACTATCTGGCGGAGAATGATCTTCACGCCCTGGCAATTGTGCGCTCGATCGTGGCGAACCTTGGTCCGCAGCGTCCCGCGCCGTGGGAGTGGTGCGAACCGGAAGAACCGCTCTACGATCCGCGTGAATTGTACGGCATCATTCCACGCGACCCACGCGCCAGTTACGATGTGCGCGAAGTGATTGCCCGCATTGTCGATGGCAGTCGCATGCACGAGTTCAAGCCGACCTACGGCGAAACGCTGGTGTGCGGCTTTGCGCATATCGCCGGGGCGCCGGTGGGCATCATCGCCAATAACGGCGTGCTCTTTTCTGAGAGTGCCCTCAAGGGAACGCACTTCATCGAGTTGTGTTGCGCGCGCGGCATTCCGCTCGTCTTTCTGCAAAACATCACCGGTTTCATGGTCGGCAAAGAGTACGAACAACGCGGCATCGCCAAGGATGGCGCTAAAATGGTGATGGCAGTGGCGAATGCACGTGTGCCGAAGTTCACCGTCGTGATCGGCGGATCGTTCGGCGCCGGGAATTATGCCATGTGCGGTCGTGCCTATGAGCCGCGACAACTCTGGATGTGGCCCAATGCGCGCATCTCGGTGATGGGCGGGCAACAGGCAGCCAGCGTGCTGCTGACGGTGCGCCTCGATGCGTTGCGCGCGCGCGGCATCGATATGAGCACTGCCGAGCGTGAGGCGTTTGTGGCGCCAATCCTGGCAACCTATGAACGCGAGGGCAGCCCCTACTACGCTACGGCGCGCTTGTGGGACGATGGCGTGATCGACCCCGCCGACACACGCACGGTGCTGGCGATCGGTCTTGCCGCCGCCGCCAACGCCCCGGTTGAAACAACACAGTTTGGCGTGTTCCGCATGTGACAGGTGCAGCATGACAGAAGCGCATCCGACGCTACACGAATCCATTCAATCCGCGCTTGTGCAGTTGACCGGTCTGGCAGACCGTGTCGATCTGCCCGCACTGGTCGAGCGCGCACCGATCATTCTCAGCGATGATTTCTTTGCTGCTGCTCAGGCCGCCGCCGCCGATCCCGCCGCCGCCATCCTGCGTGAGCGATTGCAATGGCTGGCAGAACTCCGACACCAGGCGGAGCGGGATGTTCCTGCTGCACTCCAGGCAGTGCTTGCAGCCACAACTATCGACGAGCTGCGCCAGGTTGCCGACCAGTGGCCCTTGACACTGACCGACGCATTTGCTGAGGCAGTTGAACATCTGGCGCAACAGTTCAGCGACGCCGGGCAGTCCGAGATTGCTGATGGATTACGCCAGCGACTGGTCGGTCTGGCGCAACTGCGCGTCTACCGCGAAACCTGGACCGAAACGCCGCAGGGGAAGGCGATCTTTGCGTTTTTGAACGCCGAAGATGATGCAGCAGCGTTGAGCATCTTCCACGCCCACCGCGATCTGCTCGACCACCCCGAAGCGCAACGCACCCTCGATGATGTCCTGCACGGCGGCGACCCGGAAAGCCAGCAGCGACTGGAGCGGCGTCGTGCGTTGCTGCGCTATCTGCGCGGCGAGGAGCAACCCCAATGACCCTTCACATCACGCACAACAGACCGATCGCCACGGTCACGCTTGACCGTCCCGACGTCCACAACGCCTTCGACGCCGCCATGATCGCGGAGATACGGGCAGCATTCGACGCCCTCGCCAGCGACGAACACGTGCGTGTCATTGTCCTGACCGGCTCAGGTGAGTCGTTCTGCGCTGGCGGCGATATGCGCTGGATGCAGAATGCTGTTGGACTGACGTTCGAGGAGAACATCGCCGACGCCGGGGCGCTGGCAGACATGTTTGAAGCGATCTGGACCTGCCCGAAAGTGGTGCTTGGTCGGATCAACGGCGCTGCCATCGGCGGCGGCGCAGGACTGGCTGCCTGCTGCGACCTGGCGATTGCCGCCGATACGGCGCGTTTCGGTTTCGGCGAAGTCAAAATCGGACTGGTGCCGGCAGTCATCGCGCAATATGTTGTTCCCAAGATCGGCGTCAGCCAGGCGCGTGCGCTCTTCGTCTCCGGCGAACGCTTCAGCGCCGAGCGTGCCTTCGAGATCGGGTTGATCCACGGCGTCGTGCCGCCGGAAGAACTCGACGCCACGGTGATGGAGATCGCACAGCGCTGCCTGACGAGCGCACCCGATGCCATCACAACCATCAAGCGGGTGGTGGATGTCGTCTGGGAGAGCGAACGTCTTGCCACACAGCGTTTCGTCGTCGAAATGCTGGCGCGGGTGCGCACCGGCAACGAAGCGCGCGAGGGAATCGCCGCCTTCAAAGCGCGACGGCGACCGCCATGGGCGTGAGAAATGCGTCGCGGCGCTTAGCATGACACGAGGGGCTGTCACTCCGGGCAACGCGAAGGGTCTCGACGCAGACACGACGTGGCGCTGCACTCAGCATAACAAATAAATAGAAGATGCGACCGTGGATGAGCAACGTTAAGCAGTCGGCGCTCTGGACAGTTGCAGCAATTTCGCCTGCACCGTCTCGAGGATGACATCCCGCAGAAATGCGCGGGCATTCATGATTTCAATGCCGATCAACTCACCCTGTTCATTGAGTTCTGCGGTGATGTGCGGACTGATTTCGACGCATCCAGCTTCTGGCTCTGCCGAAAGCGTCAGGTGCAGAATATCTTCCCGCTCGAAATACACCATGCGTAGAAGGTTATTGTTCATAGACGAATCTCCCTGTTCTGAGACGAAAATTGATTTGCTGACGAGTAGTAGTAATCTGGCATGCCGAACTGGCCGTGGGGCTAATTAAGAATATAAACCGGTATGCGCCTCGTGCCGTCGGGCTGATGGAGATTGAGCATTTAATCCGCTATACCGCGCTAGCCGTGGGGCTGAAGCCCTCGGCTAGCCAGGGCGAAGCCCGCCTGCGCGGGCTGTAGCGGATTATTTACTCAAAGACCATAAGCCCTCGGCTATGTGAGGTGAAGCCCGCCTGCGCGGGCTAGAGCGGGATAATTACTCAAAAACCATTATTTCGGTCTTCCAGCGCATCATATCGCCGCATCACACGTATGTCGGGCAGACTTATGCGCAAAACTAGCGGGAAATGCACAAAATCACCGACAAGTTCTACTGCTTATCGACACCTATCCAGATCATCACATATCTCCCGGCAATATGGATAATTCGGACATCCATAGAACTTTTTTCCCCGAAAAACCCCTTTCTTCGCCACACGCAAAACCATTGCTCGATTGCATTTTGGGCACACTGGCGGCTGTTTCTCTTTGTATCGCGGATACATCGCGATAAGACGCGCTATTTCTTCAATTTCCGATTCTTGCAGCACTTCCTGCGTTTGCGACAAAAGATAGTTCATCAGGCGCTCTGCGCCCACCACAATCGGCACCGGTGTGCATGTCGCTCTGATCCAATCAACATGGGTCAGGGTGATCACAGGGTGAACATGATGGACTAACTTTTGAAAGAGCGCAACCGAAACATACTGTTGCATCCAGGCGAGCCACATCGTGGTATGATAGGCTGATTGCCTGGTGGGACTGGAACAGGCAACCCAGCGATATCGATCCCTTCTGCGCCATTCACTGCCGTGAACCAGATATGATCCCTGCCAGGCTTTTGTCTCGATCAGAAAGATTCCGGGGGGACCGATAAAAACGTGATCTATTTGAGCAAAACGCTCTGGTTGAGATTCGATGATCGCATCCTGAGCAACCAGCCAGCTATGCGGCAGTCTCCTGACTGCGGCATTGAGAACATGACGTTCGCCTATGTCTCCCTTTATGCTACTGGTCATCTGATCGATATCAAACATGAAACCGGCACATGGACTTAGAATATCGCCCAGAAATGGGATTTCGCGCATAACGCGCTGTTGATGCGCTTCTTTCTCGCGTTGTATTTTAGATTGAATGCGGGTGTAAAAGTCCTGGCGTATGGTGTCGGGTTGCCTGATAAGACGCGCCATGACTCCCTCACTGTTGTGTGTCTGTACATCGAGTGCATTTACTGGATCATACGAATGAGGTGTTTCGATGTTTCACGGTTTTCAACCCTTCCGTATTCAGACGCAGGGCGCGACGATCAACGGCGTGCGTGGCGGCTCTGGTCCGCCGCTGCTGCTCCTCCACGGGTATCCGCAGACCCATCTGATGTGGCGGGCGGTTGCGCCCCGACTGGCTGACGAGTTCACGGTCGTCGCCGCCGACCTGCGCGGCTACGGCGACAGCAGCAAGCCCCCCGGCGGCGACGATCACGCGGCGTACAGCAAGCGCACAATGGCGCAGGATATGGTCGAGGTGATGCAGACGCTCGGCTTCTCCCGTTTTATGGTCGCCGGGCATGATCGTGGTGCGCGCGTTGTCCATCGACTCTGCCGCGATCACCCACACGCCGTCATCCGCGCAGCAGTGCTCGACATCGCACCAACGCATTACATGTACGCCACCGTGGATCGCGTCTTTGCCGAGGCGTACTACCACTGGTTCTTGCTCATTCAGCCCTGCGATCTGCCCGAGCGGTTGATCGGCGCCGACCCGGAGTATTACCTGCGCAAGAAACTTGCCCACTGGGGACGCACGTTGTCGGCTTTCGAGCCGGAAGTGATTGCGGAATATGTGCGTTGCTTCAGCAACCCGGAGACAATTCACGCTACCTGCGAAGATTATCGGGCGGCAGCCAGCATCGATCTGCAGCACGATGAAGCCGATCAGCACACACTGGTCACCTGCCCGCTGCTGGTGCTGTGGGGAGCGCAGGGATTCGTGGGGCGGCACTACGATCTGTTGACTGTCTGGCGACAGTACGCGGTCGATGTGTGCGGACACACGGTTCCTGGCGGGCATTTTCTTCCCGAAGAGGCGCCGGACGAAACATATGCGGCGTTACGGGCGTTTTTCGCAGGCGCGTAACATCCCACTCAACGCCCAACCCCCAACGCATCCGGCGTCGCGCCCTGCCCGATCACTTCGATTTCGCTGAGCGCCGCCGGCGCCGGTGCGCCACGCTGCGTCCCGCGCACCGCAGTGACGGTGAACTCAACCCGGTCGGCAGCAATCGGCTGCGCCAGACGCACGAGCGTTCCGCCACGCGAGAGAGGCGCAACTGCCTCAACGGTTCTGGCAGCGACGGCGACTTCCTGCCCGCGCAGGTAGAAGCGCAGTTCGCCGCTGACTTCGTAGTCATCGCTGCGTCCTTCCTGCCCCGGTTCCGCCCCCACCAGACGCACCTCGAGGATCGCCATCGGGAATTGCCATTCCAGCCGGATCCACTGCTCCGCCCCGCCCTTCGCCGTCCACGGCGGCGTCCGGTCAATGAAGGTTCCATTCGGTGCGGCAACATACCCGCGACGGTCGTTGATCCGTGTCGGACTGCCATTCTCGACCGATGAAGAGGCGGCAATGGATGCCGCTGGCGCAATGTTCGTCCACCCCAGTTCCGCGAGTTGCCGGTTGACAATCGAGCCGCTGGCATGCCCCAGGTGACACCCGACACACAACATCGGTTGTCCGGGACGTCCGGCTGAGTTCCCCTGGGCGATGCTGAGGGTGTGGCGGTTGCCGCCACGCACAATGCGCCCGTTCCTGTCACGCAGCACAATGAAGGTGGGCACATCAGCAGGCGCAGAGGCGATAAACGACCCATTCGGGTTCACCGGCACCGTCAACCATTTGACCGCGCGCGCCTGGTCGTCCGGGTTCGGCGCACGCGACGTCGCCCCGCCGAACTGATTGGCATCGATATAGATATCGGCGAATGCCACGCTCCCCGGCGGCGGCGAATTATTGATAAACGGGAATTCAAGCGGTGGATTGGCGTAGACATTCGCATTGCGCACCGCAACCAGTTCCACGCTCTGGATGCTGCGGCGGCTCCAGGTGTACGCCGGGTTGCCAGATGTGTCGAGCAACCCAAAGGGCACATTACTCTGCAACGGATCGTCGCTGACCGGCGGCGGCGTGCCGCGCGGCAGTCGCCACATGCCGGGTCCGTCCCCCACCGGACGCACAACAATTGGTCTGGCTTCCATGGCGTCATACTCATCGGACAGTCCGGGGAGCGGCACGCTCTCGTTCTGTGCGCCATTGGGGTAGATGGTGCGCAGTTCGTAACGCAGTGACGACGATTGCAACCGCAGGGTGATGGTGCGACCATTGCGAGTCTCTGTGTAGACGCCGGTGCGTGCAGGCGCCGTCGCTGCCGCCGTCTGCGAGAAGATGATCCGACCGTCGGGCAATCCGGCGGGCGCAAGCGCATAGGGCGGGCGAAAACCGGTTCCGTCATCCCAGCGATACCCGGCGATCGACTCGGTCGTGTTCAGCGCCATGTTCTCGATACCGGGGCGTGCGACACGGATGCCGGTGTACAACGTCGAATGCGCCATCGTCTGATCACGCTGCGTGGTGTACGCCACCAGCAATTCACCGCCGAACTGCACCACCGCCGGTTGCACCGCATTGTACGTATCAAGACCGCCATCATTCGTCAGCGCCGATGGATAGCGCGGCGTCCAGGCAAAACGGCTCATGCCGCTGCCATCGGCTTCAACTGCCATCAGATGCCAGGTGTTGGGCGCATCGCGGATGGGAAAGCCATCCGCCAGACGTCCGCGCGCCGGGTTGAAGGTTGCATTCGTATTGGAATAGACCAGCGTGCCATCCGGCAGGCGATACCCGGTAACCGGCTGCTCAACGATGATCGTGCGACTCGCGCCGCCCTGCGACGCAGGAACCGGCGTCGCGGTGGGACGGACGCGCGGCGTTGGCGTTGGCGGCGCCGGCGTTTTGGTCAGACGAACGATGCTGCCGGTCGCCGGGTCGATCTTTTCGACAAAGGAAGGCAAACGCATGGTTGGCGTCGGCGGGGGTGCGGCAGGTTGCGGCGGTTGTGCCGGTTGTGCTGTTGCAGTGACCTGGATGCGCCGTTCGACAACAATCGGTCGCCCGCTCTGATCCCGGGCGATTTCATTGCCAGCGCGATTGTCGATCCGGTTATAGATGCCGCGTTCGCTGGGTTGGTTGAAGTTGACCCACCAGCGACTGAACACGATCCTGCCATCGGGAAGCGGCGCCGGATGGAATGCAGCGGCGCGTTCGGTGGTGAGACGCCGCATATTGCCGCCATCACCATCGATGATATACAGATTGAACGCCCGCCGACCGTCGTAGGGGGAACGCGCCGGATAGCGCGACGAACTGAACACGATCCTGCCATCTGCCAGATATGCCGGGAAAAGATCATCGTAGAACGCATATGCCTCGGCGTTCCCCAGACCATCCGGGATGGCAATCTCGCGGTCGGAGCGAGTCAACTGGCGCAGACCGCGACCATCGACGCCGATCTCGAACAACCGCCACGAATAGGCGGGACGACCGTTGGGTTGATTGCGGAACGTTTCCGGTCCAAACGTTCCCGCGAAGACGACGCGGCGCGCATCGAATGACACATCGGGCGACTGGACATCGCGCAGTCCCAGCGGATTGAGCGGATCGCCAGCCGGTCGCGCCGTATCGATGAGCACGCGCAATTGCCCGCTCTGATCGCGGATGAGCAATTTCGAGCCGGGGGCGAATTTTGTGATACCAGTGATCATGTGCCCCGCCGGACCGACATCGCGGGGGAAGAGGTAATCGCCGGTCGCCAGACGACTACGCGCCACAAACACCAGTGGCGGGAGCGGGGTCTGCGCCTGCGCCGATTGCACTGCCAGCACAGGCGCGAGGAGCAGCATCAGGCTCAGAATAAACTGCAAGACTCTGGCAAACGCGCGACGCATCAGCATAGCCAAGAGTATACGCCAGAATCGGCGGTATTGTCCATAGCATGAGTCCACTGCAAATAAGGTTGCGCCGATTGCCGATCACGCGCTCAGGTTCCTGGCGGGCGTCGCCATGGTGCGCGCCAGAGGATCAACGCACTCGCGCCAATGACAACAGCAATAATGGCAACCGGCACAAGCCACGAGTTGTTCGACGACGTATTCCTGGCAGGGGAAGGCGTTGGTTGAACCGTCTGCGGCGGCGGTTGCGCCGGTTGAGCGGCAACCGGCGTGGCTGTCGCAACCGGCGTTGGCGCAGGTCCGGTGAGCACAGCGCGACTGTTGCCCAGTGTCACCCGCTGCTGCGGATCAACAATTGCCAGCGTCCCGGTCAGACGCGCGCGTTGACGCGGATCGATCAGCATGATCATCGCCTGTTCGATGCCTGCATCATCGCTGCCCAACGCAGCGACAACCACACGCTCCGGGTTCCATGGCGCAACGACCATTTGCAGATAGGCAACGCTGGCATCAGGCGGCACGCGATACACAACGGGCGTATCGACCGATCGCGGCACATCGCTGCCAGCATCGAACGGCGCTGGCAGCGCATCGCCGAGTTCGACCAGAACAGGCAGGGCGCTCGGTCGCCCGATCACCAGCAGATCATAGGATTCGCGCACATCCGCCGGTACATTGTCGGCGAAGACGGCGAGCGGTTGCAGGATGGCATCGCGGGTTTGCCGCCCCATCTGAAACGCCAGCAGCGCGGCAGCATTCCAGGCAGCGGGAGCGCGCTGCGGAACGACGAACGCAGTCGTGGCGAGCGATGGGTCCAGGGTAAATGGCAGCGGATAACTGCTGAGGTTGAAGGTGCGGCGCGGCTCGGTCGTCGCCGGTTTCATCGGCAGATGCAGCGCCGACTCGGGCCAGATCGTCGCCCACAGGTCGGCATTGCGAACATCGGTGCACAACGAGCGTGGCGCGAGGTTGGTCTGGATCGTCAGCACATTCGCGCCAGAACGGGCAGCGGATGGCGGAATAGTGATCCGGCTGGTTGTCACGCGCGTCGTTTCGTCGCTGAAGCGCACGCTGCCGATTGGGATGCCGTTCAGACCGACGGAGAGGCTCGACTGCCCGAAATCGACCGTTGCGGCGTGGTTGAATGTCAGATCAAAGTACGCCCCTTCATCGATCTGCTGCCCCGGCGGGATGGTGAACCTCAGATCGAATGTCCCCGTGCGATCCCGAATGACGCGCGGTTCCAGTCCCAGATCGCTGAGGCGTTGATCGATTGCCAGCGCCAGATCCGCTGGCGCTTCCGGCAGATCACGAACTACCGCCACATTCGGACGGTTGTTGATCCGCACAGGCACGGCGCTCAACGCACGGGCCGCCTTCACAACTGCCGCCTCCGATGCACCACTCACCACCAGAACAACGCGCTCCGAGTTCCAGGGCGATATGATCATCTGGAGAATGCCGTCATCGGGCGTGGCGCCGGGAGCAGCAAACCCATTCTCTCGCAGCGTTGCGGGCAGATCCAGATTGCGCGCCAGCGGTGCAAGCCCCGTGTGACTGCCAACCAAAATAAGATGACGTCCGGTGCGCGCCTGTGGCGACAGCCGCTGCACGGTCGTCAGATCGATCTGCAACCGCCCTTCGGTCAACCGCCCAAAACTGGCGGCGACGGTCAGCGCTGCCTGAAGATCGTTGATCGACGGAGTATCAGGGATGACGATCGTCGCCTGATCGGGGTCGAATGAACCCTGAAAAATGGGGCGCGGCAGATTGCGCAGATCGGTATCGAGCGGCGCCAGCGTGTGCGGCAGAACAAAGCGCGATGTCGAACGGATGACAACTGCCGTGCGCTCATTTGGAGCAACATCACACCCGGTTGGATTGTCCAGCGCCACTTCAAACTCATGACGACCATCGCTGCGCATCGATGTAAGCGCCTGATCGGGAATATCAAAGACAACCCGCTGGTCACCCGGTTGGGTCAGTTCAACCGTGCCGATCAACACCCGATTGAAGCGCATTTCCAGAAATCCCCCCAACCGTTGCTGTGCACTGCCCACCGGAAAGAAAACTGACAGATCGAGTTGTGCCTGCGCCCCCGATGCCAGTCGCCAGTTCGCGGGAATGTTGAACAGATAGCGTGTCCCATCAAAAACGCCGCTCAGCGTCTGATCGGTGACGCCCAGGCGTTCAAATGCAACAACATTTTGATCATCCGGTTGCGGCGGCTCAGTACTCTGCGCATGCGCCACACCCATGCTTCCGGTCATCAGCGTGACCGCCAGCGCCCAGGAAAACAGACAATAGAGCCATACTATGAGCCGCATAATGACGCATTCTCCTCGCAATCCTCATTATTCATCATAGCACAACGGCAGGCGATAGCGTGGGGGACCTCGAAAGAAACCGTTGCAACCGCGCGAAAGTCACGTTACTCGCAGCACCCCTTACTGAACAACGTGCCGGCGGAGCATTTTTTACAATTCGAGGGGACGCTCTCGCATGGTATAATGCCGGACAGCGACATTGCGATACGACCAGCACAGGAGTCAACGGGCCACGTATGCTTGATACCGGAGAACTGCGCGAACGTTTTCAGCAGCATTACGGGATACATCCCCATATCATCGTTCGCGCGCCGGGGCGCGTCAACCTCATTGGCGAACATACCGATTACAATGACGGGTTCGTTTTTCCGGTCGCTATTGATCGCGCCACCTGCGTCGCAGCCCATCCGCGCACTGATCGAATGGTGCGCGTCATAGCTGCGGATCTCAATGATGAAGATCTCTTTGCAATCGACCGGATCGAACGCAGCAACCGGTCATGGCGCAACTATACTCGTGGCGTCGTGCTGGCGCTGCACACCGCAGGGCATACGCTGTCGGGCGCAGATCTCTTGATCGCCAGCGACGTGCCGCGCGGCGCCGGTCTTTCGTCATCGGCAGCGCTCGAAGTGGCCGTCGGGTACACGTTTCAGGCGCTCAACCAGCTCAACATTCCCGGCGAGCAGCTTGCGCTGCTGGCGCAGGGCGCCGAAAACACCTTCGTTGGTGTGCAGTGTGGCATTATGGACCAGTTGATCGCTGTGTTCGGGCGCGCCGATCATGCGTTGCTGATCGATTGCCGCGACCTGACGTATCGCGCAGTCCCTCTGCCACCATCGGTTGCAGTCGTCGTCTGCGACAGTCATATCGCACGAACACTGGCGGCATCGGCGTACAATCAGCGACGTCAGGAGTGCGATGCTGCGGTTCAGGCGTTGCAACAGTGGTATCCCGGCATCCGCGCACTGCGTGATGTGAGCGAAGATCAACTGGCAGCGCATCAGCACGAACTTCCTGAACCGCTGCGCGCCCGCGCACGGCACGTCGTCAGCGAAAACCGGCGTGCGCTCCAGGGTGCTGCGGCGCTCGAAGCTGGCGACATAGCCACATTTGGGCGACTGATGAATGAATCTCACGCCAGCCTGCGTGATGATTATCAGGTCAGCCTGCCAGACATTGATTTTCTCGTTACAACAGCGCAGAGTCTGGCAGGATGTTACGGATCGCGGTTGACCGGCGCCGGGTTTGGCGGATGCACCGTCAGCCTGGTCGAGCGGAGCAATGTGGAAACGTTTCGCCACGACCTGGCGCAGGCATACCACGATGCGACCGGTCGAACGGCAACCATCTATGTGTGTCGCGCCAGCGACGGAGTTGGGCGCGTCATGGACAATGCACGTCCACAGGAATGAGAACATGGCATGTCAGATGCATCGAGTACACTGCCTGCTGTTCTGACATGCCGACATTGCGCACGGAGCTTCTGAACTGTGAGTAACGACATGCATATGTCCACCATTCTGCTGGTAGAGGATGATCCCATCCTTTCAGAAACGTTGCGCTACAATCTTGAACGGGAAGGATATGCGGTCATCAACGCTCCTGACGGCGTCGTCGGTCTGGAACGCGCGCGGCGCGATCAACCCGATATGGTCATTCTCGATGTGATGCTCCCGCGTCTGGATGGATTTTCCGTCTGTCGCATTCTGCGCCAGGAGAGCGAAGTCCCCATCCTGATCCTGACTGCCCGGCAGGACGAAATTGATCGCATTGCCGGGCTTGAGTTAGGCGCCGATGATTACGTTGCCAAACCATTCAGCCTCGGAGAACTGCTGGCACGGGTGCGGGCGATTATGCGCCGTTCAGATCGCCGCATCAATACGCTGCGTGAGGTGCTCGACGCTGGCACGATCCGGTTGGATACCGGCTCACGGCGCGCCTGGCGCAATGATGTCGAACTGAACCTGTCCCAGAAAGAGTTCGATCTGCTGGCATGCCTGATGCGCAACCGCGGTATCGCGTTGTCGCGCGATGTCCTGCTGGAGCGCGTCTGGGGGTACGATTTCCTCGGCGATAGCCGGACGGTCGATGTGCACATTCGCTGGTTGCGCGAGAAGGTTGAACCCGACCCCGGCAAGCCGACCTATATTCAGACGGTTCGCGGCATCGGCTATCGTTTCGAGGCGCCAGACTGATGATCGGGCGCTGAGCAAGGGCGAGCGCTTCGATGGAATGGATCATTGCCACCCTCGTGATCGCGCTCGGACTGTTGATCGTCTGGGGATGGCGTCAGCGGCGAATCGCCTCGCAATCGCCGCCGCCTTCTCCACAGAGTGATTCGTTTTCCCCGCTGTTTCACGCTGCCGCCCATGCGTTCGATGATGGGGTTGTGCTCGTCGATGCGGATCGTCGCGTTCGCTACATTAACCGGCAGGCTGAAGAATTGTTGAACCTCAGTCATACCATCAGCATCGGGCAGGGGCTGATCACGCTTGCGCGTGATTATCAGGTCGATGCGATGGTCGAAGAGGCGATCGCGTCCGCCGAACCCCGCGAAAGCATCTTTCAACCGATTGGACGCCAGCGAACGCTGCGCCTGCGCGCAATTCCACTCGACCACGGCGAACGCGGCGCGTTGCTGCTGGTGCGCGATGTGACGCAACTGAGCCTGCTGGAACGCGCGCGGCGCGATCTGGTCGCCAACGTCTCTCACGAACTCCGCACACCGCTGGCGTCGATGAAACTGCTGGTCGAAACGCTGCAATCAGACCCGCCGCCGCCAGTGGCAAAACGCATGCTGAACCAGATCGCGCAGGAAGTTGATGCCATTACCCAACTTGTCGAGGAATTGCACGAACTGGCGCAGATCGAGTCAGGGCGCGTGGCGCTCCAGTTAGTACCTGCGCCGCTGGCGCCACTGGTAGCGCGCACCATTGAGCGCATTCGCCCGCAAATGGATCGAAAACATTTACAGATGACGACAGATGTCCCCGATGATCTGCCACAGGCGCTGATTGATTGCAATCGTGTCGGTCAGGTGTTGCTCAATCTGCTTCACAATGCCTCGAAATTCACCCCCGAAGGCGGTCGGGTATCGATTGCCGCCAGTGTGATTGTGGTTGGCGACGGTTCACCGCCGCCGCCTGGGCTGCCGCCATCGCACGCCCCAGGTCAGTGGCTGCTCCTGTCGGTCACCGATAACGGTATCGGCATTCCAGCAGCCGACCTCTCGCGGATTTTCGAGCGCTTCTACAAGGTTGATCGTGCGCGAACGCGCAATGCTGGCGGCACAGGGTTAGGACTGGCAATCGCCAAACATCTGGTCGAAGGGCACGGCGGGCGCATATGGGCGACCAGCATCGAAGGCGAGGGCAGCACCTTTTACCTGACATTGCCGGTTGCATAGTCGTGTCACTGTTTTGTGTATGATAACAGGTAGCGTGTTGTGCGCGCTTCCTGCTCGCCTGCCACGAACGCACGCATCCCGCCCGCCCGCAGGTACGATGACGGCAACGTGGGGTGCGCATTCCCAGGCGAAGGTGGAAAGCCGGTTGCGTGGCTGCATCGTATGGATGGTATGACGTTCCTCGCACACGACGAACATACGGTTGCGTTACTGCAAACCGTGGTCGAGGCAACCTCCGAAGCCGTGCTGGTTACCGATAGCACAGGAAAGATCCTGCTGCTGAATCAACGGTTCGAGGATCTGTGGCGATTAACGCCGGGGTGGGTGGAGACGATCACCTCGCGTGACCGCATTCAGCATCTGGCAACCCTGGTCAGTGATGGAGAACAGTTTCTCATCCGCATCGAAGCGTTGTACACCGATCCCGATCTTGAGGCGATTGATTGGCTGACGTTACGCGATGGTCGGATCATCGAGCGCTATACACGCGGAATGCGCCTCGATCCACAACGCACCCTCCGCATCTGGCTGTTTCGCGACATCACCTCACGTGAGCGCGCGCAACACGAACTCAAGGTGATGAAGAGCGTCCTGGAGGCGCTCAATCGGATCATTGAACCGCAGCGTCAATTACAGGCTGGATTACGCGCGCTGGTTCAGGAAACAGGGGCGCGCGCGGCGTGGCTCTGGGGGGTGGAGAGAAGCGATTTTGCCCGCCTGCTGGCGCATGAGGGCGTGCGTGAATTACAGATCGACCTCACGCCGCGACCACCCGGCGATCCATGCGAGTGTCTGCGTCGTCTGCTCTATCACGAGTTCCCGGCGGTTGCCCATCCGATCACCTGTCACCGCCTTGCGCATCTGCATACCCCAGATCAGGAACCTGCGCAGCATATCAGCATCCCGATCTATAGCCGTGACCGCCCACTGGCAATGTTAAACCTGGTCATGCCTGCCGGCGCCTCGTTTGGGGTTGTCGAGCAACGCATGTTCGCCGCCATCGCCAATCAATTGAGCGTGGCGATCGAGCGCGCGCGCCTCTTCGAGTCGGTGCGTGAAGAACAGCGCACCGCCGAGGTGTTGCGGCAGGCATCGGCAACACTGAGCGCCCTGCTGGATGTCGAACAGGTGCTCGATCATGTCCTTGATCAGATCGTCGCCCTCATGCCGTGCGATGGCGCCTCGGTCATGCTGGTCGACGGAATGCAGGCGCGCGTCGTGCGCGTGTATGGCTACGACGATCTGAGCGATGACATGGGACGTGCACTCCGCCAGGTGACCTTCGAGATTGCGCGCACACCGACACTGCGACGTCTGATCGAGACCGGTCAGCCCTGGATCATCCACGAAACGCTCAATAATCCAGCCTGGGTGCGTATCGAGCAGGCATTCCCGATCCGTTCATGGCTCGGTGCGCCGGTTATTGTACGCCAGCAGACCGTCGCCTTCATTTGCGTCGATAGTTTCACCCCCTACTCCTTCCACCCGGAACATGCACGTCGACTGGCGACACTGGCATCGGGCGTTTCGCTCGCACTGCAAAACGCACAGTTGTATGCCCAGGCGCACGAAGCGCTGGAACGCGAGCGTCGTCTGGGCGATCTGACGCGCACGATCAGTAGTGCGCTCGACATCGATGTCATTCTCGATACCGTGGTGCGTCTGTCGGTTGAACTGGTCGGCGCTGATGCCGCCGCGCTGGGACTGCTTTCCCCCGACCATCGCATCCTTGCCAGAACACACGCCTTCAACATACCAGAGGCTTTGATGACTCTTAAGCAAGGGATCGAGCCGGTATGGGAGGCAATCGAACAGCAGCGGATCACCATCCGGCATCATGTGGTTTATGCGCATGCTGGTGCAATCACATCGATCCCTTCCGTTCTGGGAGCGCCGGTTGTTGTCGGCGACCGGATGCTCGGCGTACTGGCAGTCTATCATCTGCACAACCACCGCCACTTCAGCGAACGAGATAGCGCCATGCTCGAGATCGTCGGGCGTCAGACCGGGATTGCCATCAGCAACGCGCAACTGTTTGCCGAAACGCAGCGCCTGGCGACGACCGATCAACTCACCGGTCTTTTCAATCGCTACCACTTCTTTGCACTTGCGCCGCGCGAAATGGAACGGGCACGTCGCTACCGACACGATGTCGCGCTGCTGATCATCGATGTCGATCATTTCAAAACCATCAATGACACCTATGGGCATATCGCCGGCGATAAGGTATTGCAGCGGATAGCAGAGCATATGCGGCGCGAACTGCGTGACGCCGACATTCTGGCGCGCTTCGGCGGCGAGGAATTCATCGCCCTCCTGCCCGAAACCAACCTGACCGGTGCATTGCGGGTCGCCGGACGGTTACGCGCAACAATCGAAGCCAACCCTGTTCTTCTGAACGGGCAGATCATTCGTGCGACCATCAGCGTTGGATGCGCTTCGCTCCATCCCGCCACCAGAGATGAACATCTGGATACGCTGATCCAGCGCGCCGATCGCGCGCTTTACACCGCCAAATCCGGTGGTCGGAATCAGGTGGCTGCGGATGAGTCATAACGCTGGAATGAAGTGACATGGAGAATGATCGAACCACCTTCGCCTCCGGCGGGCTGAAGCCCTGGCTGAGGTCGGGCAAGCCCTAAGGGCTGGATTAACCCAGGTCCTCCCGGCATATGGCAAGGATAACTGAAATGCGTGCCCCGCAGGGGCTTCCATGCGCTCAGCGAGGGCTGATAGAGATTGAGAATATATAGCAGTTCTCAGATATGTTGACCCTTGTCCGGGTCTGCCGCATCGCGCGAGACACCCGCTTGCGGCAGAGCGTAGACCGAAATTTATTTCGGTCACCCTGTTGGTAGCGCGATTCTGGGAGTGTTCAACCCCGTCCAAATTGGTTCAACCTCTTTGGGAACTGCTATAATCCGCTATACCCAACTGGCCGTGGGGCTGAAGCCCTCGGCCAGGCAAGGCGAAGCCCGCCTGCGCGGGCGAGAGCGGAATGTATAGCAGTTCTCAGATACACTGTAGAACTCAACACGCCACATTTCCGGCATCCTGCCGTCCCGAACCGGATATCGCACAGGATATGCGTCCAGCGGCGCCTCGACACCTCGATTGCCGCGTCTGGCGGGCGCCCGTTCCTGCACAGCGCGCACTCCAGGTTTCATCCTGCACTCCCATTTGATATGAGTCGCAACGCAAGAAACAACAAAGCCATCCCCTCGATGGGAGACGGCTTCGCTTCTCAGAACGATCCCGGCGCATTACGCAGGGGAAGGCGCCTGCCGTATCCGCCCTGAACATGCACACATACCGTGCGAGCGACCGCCAGCGCAACGGGCAGGCGCAACCGTGGCGCTAGTGCGCAAGTGCAATCTTCAGCACCTCGTCCATCGACGAGACCGGGATCAATTGCAACTCCTCACGCACCTTCTTCGGCAACTCGGCGATATCCTTGGCATTATCCTTTGGCAGAATGAAGGTGCGAATACCGGCGCGATGCGCCGCCAGCGTCTTTTCCTTCAAACCGCCGATAGGCAACACCTTGCCGCGCAGCGTAATTTCACCGGTCATCGCCACGTCCCGCCGAACCGGTTTACCGGTCATCGCCGAGATCAGGGCGGTCGTCAACGTAATCCCGGCGGACGGACCATCCTTCGGCACCGCTCCTTCCGGCACGTGAATATGAATGTTATGCTCGTCGAAGTAACTTGGATCGATGCCAAACTGCTCAGCGCGGAAACGCGCATAACTCATCGCAGCCTGAGCGCTTTCCTTCATCACCTCGCCGAGTTGTCCGGTCAACTGAAGACCGCCCTTGCCCCGCACCGGCAGCACCTCGATCGAGAGCACATCCCCGCCGGTCGGCGACCAGGTCACGCCAGTCGCCACACCCACCTCGTCTTTTTCCTCCGCCAGACCGAAGGTGTACCGTTCAGGACCGAGGTAGTTCGGGATGTCGGGTGCATCGATGACAATCGGGAACTCTATCGGCTCCCCATCGCTGGCTGCCGCCACTTTACGCGCTGTCTTGCGGCACAGGCTGGCGATTTCGCGCTCCAGGTTGCGCACCCCGGCTTCGCGCGTATATTCGCGCACCAGTTTGATGATCGCATCGTCGGTGATAATCAACTGATCCGGCGTCAAGCCGTGGAATTCACGCTGCTTGCGCACCAGGAACCCCTGCGCAATACCCAGTTTTTCGTCCTCCGTATACCCGCCGATCTCGATAATCTCCATACGGTCGCGCAGCGGACTGGGGATCGTATCGAGTTGGTTGGCGGTTGCAATGAACACCACCTGCGAGAGATCGAACGGGATCTCCAGGTAGTGATCGGAGAACGCATTGTTCTGCTCGGGGTCAAGCACCTCCAGCAGCGCCGAAGTGGGATCGCCGCGAAAATCCTGCCCGACCTTATCGATTTCATCGAGCACATACACCGGATAGCGCGACTTTGCCGTCTTCATCCCCTGAATAATCCGCCCCGGCAACGCCCCGATATACGTGCGGCGGTGACCGCGGATCTCAGCCTCGTCGCGAATACCGCCCAGGCTGGTGCGCACAAACTTGCGTCCCAGGGCGCGCGCAATCGAGCGACCGAGCGACGTCTTCCCGACGCCGGGCGGACCGACGAAGCACAGGATGGGGGAACGCATCCGATTCCCGGCAAGTTTGCGCACTGCCAGGTACTCCAGGATACGCTCCTTCACCTTCTCAAGCCCGTAGTGATCCTCATCGAGCACCTTTTGCGCTTCGTGGAGGCTGATCTCAGGCAACTCCTCCTCCGCCCAGGGCAGATTCAGGATCCAGTCGAGGTACGTGCGGATGACCCCTGCCTCGGGGCTATTCATCCCCTGCTGCGCCAGGCGTTTCAATTCGTGCATCGCCTGCTCTTTGACATAGTCTGGCGCATCGAGTTGCGCAATCTTGCGCTTCAACTCATCGATAGGATCATCGATATCGTCGTCTTCGCCCAACTCCCGGCGAATCACGCGCATCTGCTCACGTAAGAAGTACTCGCGCTGACTCTGATCCAGCACCTCTTTGGTATCCTGCTGGATTTTCTGGCGCAGCTTCAGCAACTCGAGCTGACGCGCCAGCAGGCGATGCGCACGCCGCAACCGCTCAACCGGATCGAGTTCGTTCAAAATATCGAGGCGCTCTTCAAACTCAAATGCTGGCGCCCACGTTACAATATCCGCCAGGTGCCCCGGTCTGTCGATGCGATGCACAAACGCAACAGCATCCTGCGGCACTTCACCCAGGTGATCGACAAACTCATCGATCTGCTGCTTGACCGAGTCCATCAGGGCTTCGATCTCGATCCCCTTTGGCTCCGGGTCGCTGATTGCATGGCAACGTACCCGATAGAACGGCTCGCTCTGCAACAATGTCTGCACCAGCGCGCGGCTGATACCTTCCAGAATGATGCGTGCGGTGCCATCGGGCAACTTCACAAACTCTTCCAGACGCGCGATCACACCGACGGGCGGCAACTGCTGCGGCTGGCTGCTCTTGTAGGTCTCGATCTCGCTTTCGGACACAAAAATCAACAAAACGAGATGGTCATGGCTCCATGCGTGCTCCATCGCACGGTACGACTTTCCCTGCCCAACCTGCAGCGGCACCGTCATGTGCGGCATGATCACCATCTCTCCCAAAATGACCAGCGGGAGGTCATGATCGGAGGTCTCAATTGTTTTTCCCATAGGTCTTTCCTCAATCTGTCCGCAAATGTTATTCTGCGGGACTGACGCACTTCTGCGCCGCTCAGCATATGTCTGTGCGCTTCAAGGCGCACGCTCGATTATTTCTCGTGTGCATTCATGGTACCACAAATCCTACCGCATGGTACATAAACGGTGGGTAAGAGCCAGACGGATGAAACCCTGGAGGTTTATCCATAGTATACAACGAATGAATTCCTGCGAAGTTGCGCCTGCACCGTCTTCTGTTACAGATACGCCAACATTTCGATCACATCTTGCATGCCACGATTCGCCGTTCAGCGGGTATGATCGTTTCACGGAAAGGCGGCGGCGCCGCCCCAGCGACAAGCAGGCATTCATGATGGCGCAACACACCATTCTCATCGTTGATGATGAAGCCAATCAGCGTCTCGTGCTCACACAAGCGCTGCAAACCAGCGATGAGCGTGAGATTGCTACTGCTGCATCGGTATCAGAAGCGGTCGAGTGGCTCGACACACACACTGCCGATCTGATCATCACCGATTACAACATGCCGTCGGCAAATGGACTGGCGCTGATTGCGCACGTGCGTCAACGGGCTTTGCCCGCGCGCATTATCCTGATTACGGCATATTATTCGCCAGAGTTACAGGAAGCGGCACAGAACCTGGGGGTCGATCATTTTCTGACCAAACCTGTTCCGCTGTCGCTGTTACGCCGCCTGGCAAACGATCTGGGCAATCCCTCCGCCAGTGCATAATTCTTCTCCGCACCGCTCGATAACCGTGTGAAACCGGCGCCAGGATTGCGCGGAGAACAAATGGCGACGGCGCTGCCGGTCAATGAGCGCCGTTGCAGTGTGTCATCGAATCGGCATTGCACGATAGGCGACAGGCGATAGGCGATAGGCGATAGGCGATAGGGTCATCGTTGGAGTTCGCGTTACGCGCAGGCGGGCTTCGCATTCCATAGCCGATAGCCGATAGCCGATAGCCAATAACCGATAAGAGAGCTTGCCGTGGGGCTGAGGAATAGCCGATAGACAATAACCCATAGGAGAGCGCCTCCGGCGGGCTGATGGTCTTCGAACAAATAATCCGCCATAGCCCGCGCAGGCGGGCGTCGCCTCGCATAGCCGAGGGTGTATGGTCTTTGAATACATAATCCGCTCTCGCCCGCGCAGGCGGGCGTCGCCTCGCATAGCCGAGGGTGTATGGTCTTTGAATACATAATTCGCCATAGCCCGCGCAGGCGGGCGTCGCCTCGCATAGCCGAGGGCTTCAGCCCCACGGCAAGGGCGCATACGGGGGCGCAGCAGCGCTGCGCCCGTACAGGGGGCGTACAGGGGGCGCGGGGGCGCAGCGCACCTCATGGTCTTTGAAGAAATAATCCGCTCTCGCCCGCGCAGGCGGGCGTCGCCTCGCATAGCCGAGGGTGTATGGTCTTTGAATACATAATCCGCCATAGCCCGCGCAGGCGGGCTTTGCCCTGGTTAGCCGAGGGCTTCAGCCCCACGGCTAGCGCGGCATAGCGGAATAAATTCTCAATCTCCATCAGCCCCACGGCAAGGGCGCATACCGGATTATATTCTCAATCTCCGTTAGCCCGCACGAGCAGAGTCGCGCCCGACGACGGATGATGGCGGATGGCTTCTCTCCGACCGCCACGCACGGCGGTCGCCGCATTGAGAGGGAGAGCGTGACTGCGCTTGTCTGAGGAGGTTCAACCTCTGTGAGAACTGCTATAATGCTCAATCTCCATTAGCCCCACGGCAAGGGCGAATACCAGTTTATACTCCTGACCTTCATATGTTTCAGGCTTTGGGATGTCCAGACCCCCCTTCTTCCCTTGTGGGAAGAGGGGGTTGCTCACAGGGGTAGATGTTTTGGCAAGCCCCTGAGTGCCATCTCCCGTTTCAGCCATCAGGATGCCCAAACTCCCCCTTCTCCCCTTGTGGGAGAAGGGGGTTGGGGGGATGAGGGGCAAAGACGCACCGGAACACAGAACACTGTTGATTTCACCCTTGCGCGAATCTCACCCCTGGGTTGGAAGAAAATGGACAATGCGCAGAAAACTGTCGGCTTTGAGAGAAGCGCCGCCAACCAGCGCGCCATCGATATCGGGTTGCGCCATCAGATCGTCAATATTGTCGGGTTTGACGCTGCCGCCGTACAGGATGTTGATCGCAGCCGCCACGTCGATCCCTGCCAGTTCGCCAAGCGTTTGCCGGATCGTCGCGTGCATCGCCTGCGCATCGGCAGGAGTGGCGGTATCGCCGGTGCCGATCGCCCAGACCGGCTCATAGGCAATGACAATTCGAGCGATCTGATCCGGTGTCATACCGGCAAGCGCCGCGCGCACCTGCGCCACGACGATTGTCTCGGCTTCACCGGCGTCACGCTGCGGTTTGGTCTCGCCGACACACAGGATGGGCGTGAGATCGTGCGTCAGCGCGGCGCGTACCTTCTTTCCGATCAGGTCATCACCTTCGCCAAAAATAGCGCGTCGTTCACTGTGACCAACGATCACATACGTGCATCCAAGATCGCGCAGCATCACCGGTGAAATCGCGCCGGTAAAGGCGCCCTGCGGCTCGATGTAGACATCCTGCGCCCCCAGAGCAATCGGCGTGCCCTGCACCAGGTCACGCACCGTGTGCAGTGCAGTGAACGGCGGGCAAACCAGGACCTTTCGGTCGCTGACATCACCAAGCCCGTGCAACAATCCCTCGACCAGTTCGCGCGCCTCACCGGTTGTTTTGTACATCTTCCAGTTGCCTGCAAGGAGTGGCGTGCGCATGAAACCTCCTCTAGCCGCCAAGCAGCCGCAAAACAAAGAGCCAGATATTGAGCAGATTACCGGGGAGCACAAATGCCAGCAGAATACCGATGCCGACAGTCACGCCAAAAACGACCGGACTCCACGCCAGTACTTTTGCGCCGTCAAATGGACCGGCGGGGATCATGTTGAACAGACCCAACCAGGCGTTGAGCGCAACGCCAGTGTAGAACAATCCGACGATCCAGGTGTCGCGCAAACCGACGAGAAACGCGAACGGCGCGGCAATCAGGAAGATCACCGCAAGCGCCATGTTGGTCGCCGGTCCGGCGAGTGCGATCAGCCCGCTCTGGCGCGGCGTCAGGTAACCGCGATGCCAGACGGCGCCGGGCGCAGCGAAGAACAAACCAAGTGGCAGAAACGCAACCACGATAGAAATCGCCAGCATCTGCACATTGGCGACGAAATGCGCCTGCGCGCCAAATCGCCGCGCCACGATACGGTGCGCCAGTTCGTGCAACACAAACCCCAGTCCGCACACCACCGCAGCAATGAACAGGTTGACCAGAAACTCCCTGCTCACCAGATTGGCGGCGCCGGTTTGAAAGACCGCAAAGGCGACGGTTGTGCCGCCCCATGCCTTGAGCAACTCAATTGTATCGTTGCTGCGCCCTGCAAAAATACCTTCATCGGGCGTCGAAAACATACAGACTCCATCTCGTGCAACAGGTCAACGTTCAGGGTACCGCTCCGCCGTCCAGGCGTGCCCGCCAATCAACGGCACAAAGCGCACATCGCAGAGTCGTTCGGTGCGCAACGTATCGCCTTCGCGCCGCAAGCGCAGCAGGATCTGCGCCTGACGCCCACCGACCGGGATCACCAGACGACCTGATGATGCCAGTTGCTCACGGAGCGGCGCCGGCACCCAGGGTGAAGCCGCCGATACCAGAATCGCGTCGAATGGCGCATAATCCGGCAACCCCTGCGTCCCATCGCCAACGTGGACGGTAACATTGGCATACCCCAACGTCTGGAGCAGCGCAACCGCACGCTCCGCCAGCGCCTCACGGCATTCGACGGTATGGACCTTTGCGACAATCCGGCTCAACACGGCCGCCGCATAGCCGGAACCGGCGCCAATTTCCAGAACGCGATCAGTCGGAGCAAGCTGGAGCGCCTCGACCATCAGCGCCACCATGTAGGGCTGGGATATTGTCTGCCCTTCTCCTATCGGCAGCGCCTGATCGCTGTAGGCAAGCGATCGCTCGTTCTCCGGCACAAACACATGACGCGGCACCTGTGCCATTGCCTCCAGAACTCGCCAGTCGCGAATGCCGCGTTGCACCAGGAGATCGATCATGGCACGGCGCTCATTGGCAAAATCCATGATTGCCGCTCCTTTCCACCCTTATTATACCCGTTTTCACCTGGTCGGGCGCACTGGTTATGCAGTGGTAGCAATCGCCTGATACACTGCATCCGGGTTGATTGGCGGCGCGGTCACGCGCGATGCACAGGAATGACGACCATGCACGCTTCTACCGATCCCGATGCAGCGTCCTCCGACCGTGAACTGATCGAACGCGCCCGTAGCGGCGATCACGCAGCATTCGAGCAGATTTATGATCGCTATGCGAAGCCGCTGTACCGTTACATCTACTTCCGGGTCGGCGACGCCGATCTTGCCGAAGATTTGCAGTCTGAAGTATTTCTGCGCGCCTTTGAAAGTCTGGATCGCTACGAAGATCGCGGATGGCCCTTCTCTGCATGGCTCTACCGGATTGCGCGCGACCGGACAATCGATACGCTGCGCCGTCGCCGCTTCCGACAGACCGTGCCGCTGGAGAGTTGGAGCGGCGCCTGCGAAGGTCCTGATCGTGAAGTCGCAGCGCGCCTCGATTGCGAAGAATTGCGCCGCCATTTGTGCGATCTTACCGACGATCAACGGCAGGTCATCTATCTGCGGTTTATGGCAAACCTGTCGGTACAGGAAGTGGCGCTGCGGCTAGGGCGTTCTGAAGGCGCAGTGAAAGCATTGCAACATCGCGGGTTGCAGTCGCTGGCGCGGCGTCTTTCCACATGTGAGTGCGTATAACCCTGCTCCGGCGCGTCTGGAAGCGCGATGCCGCACCGCGCGCCTCATTGATAGTCTTTCTCCAGATACTTCCTCTCGGATCCATATCCGGCGTTTCCTGCACCAGGGTGCTGGACGAGCGATCTGCGCTTTCCGGGCGGGTTCACCTGTGGTACGATGGTCGGCGCAGTCATTGTTGACGGAGGACCAATGATGCCGACGATCGCGTCTCTCGCCCTTGCGCTTCTCGCCTATCTGTCCGGTTCGATCCCCTTCAGTCTGCTGGTTGCGCGCGCCTGGGGCGTCGATCTGCGCGTGTCCGGCAGCGGCAATGTCGGCGCTGCGAATGTCTGGCGCACCTGCGGATTCAGCGCATTTGCACTTGCCATGGGCGGCGACATGCTGAAAGGCGCTCTGCCAACCATTGCTGCACAGGCGCTCGGTCTTTCACCGCTCACAGTGGTGATCGTCGGCACGGCGGCAATGCTGGGTCACACGCGCTCGATCTTTCTGGGTTTTCGCGGAGGTAAAGCGGTGGCAACTGGCGGTGGCGTGGTGCTGACACTGGCGCCACTCGTGGCGCTGCCCGGTCTGGCAGCGTGGGCGGTAACGTTTGGCATCACGCGCATTTCGGCGGTCGCGTCGCTGACGGCAGCTGCAGTGTGCGGCATTGCTGCTGCCGTGCTGCTGGCGCTGGGCATGCTGCCGCCTGCATATGCCATCTTTGTGTGGGGAGCGGTTGCTGCAATCGTGTTTCTGCATCGCTCGAATATTCATCGCCTGCGCACCGGAACCGAGAATCGCTTCGAGAAACTGTTCTAGATGACATTCAATTCGCGCTTGAGGACACCGCGAAAACGGTTGATGCGCAACGGATCGATATCAATCGTATGGGCGCGACCATCGAGGATCTCTTCGGCGATAAGCAGACCGGTGGCCGGTGCGTGCATGACGCCATGACCGCTAAACCCGCTGGCATCGACATACCCTTCCAGTTCAGGATGCCGTCCCAGGATGGGCATGTGATCCGGCGTAATCTCATACGCGCCCGCCCAGCAGAGTTTTTCCGCCAGACCGGCGCGCTCCAGGATCGGGAAGCGCCGCAACCCCGCTTCGAGAACAACATCGAGCCACTCCCAATCGACCGCCAGGTTGTACCCCGGCGGTTCGGCATAGTTCGATTTGCCAAACAGCACATTCTCGTGCTCCTTGCGCATATAGAACCCCGAGCTCACATCGACGGTCAGCGGAATCGGACCGGGGATCAGCGGGAATGGTTCTGTGACATAGACGCAGCGGCGATATGGGCGCACCGGTATCTCCAGTCCGGCAAGCATGCCGACCTCGCCAGCCCAGGGACCGGCGGCATTGACCACGACCGGACAGTTGATCACCCCGACCGGCGTCTCGACGCCTGCCACATGATCCCCGACGACCCGGATGCCAATGACGGGCGTGGCGCGCTCCAGGCGCACACCCAGGTCACGCGCGCGGTTCAGATACCCGATGGCGATGCCGTGCGGATCGCAAAACCCATCGTCGGGACCAAACGTGGCGCCGATCAGGTCATCGGTGCGCATACCGGGAATAAACCGCGCGGCGTCTTCGGGCGCGAGCAGTTCGACGCGCACGCCAAGACTGCGCTGCAAGGCAACATTTGCGCGATAGGTTTCCCAGTCAGCCTGATTGTCGATCAGGAAAAGATAGCCGCTCTGTTGCAACCCGGCATGGCCGCCGACCTCTTCGTGAAAACGTTTCAGGCGCTCGATGCTGTAGAGCGAGAGACGAATGTTGACTTCGGTGGAGAACTGATGGCGCACCCCTGCCACCGACCGGGCGGTTGAGCCGCTGATCTCGGTCTCTTCTTTCTCCAGTATCACGACATTGGTGCACCCACGCACTGCCAGGTGGTACGCGATCGAAGCGCCAATGATCCCGGCGCCGATAATCACAACATCAGCGGTTTGCGGTAGCATACGTGTGTCTCGCTGTCTCAGATATTATTTTGATCGACGACGTGACGGCGGACGGGCGACCTGAGATATTTCGGCGGCATCGTCTGCCGGAATCTGCGGTTCTTCGCCGGCAAGCGCCTGTGGATCAATTGCCGGGGATGCGTTGCCCTGCGGCGTATCTGTGCTGCTGCGCGCACTTCCCATGACCCTCGACGCGCGCGGATCGGATGAACGGGTATCACGCCAGGCGAGACGCTCGCGCACCGTTGCTTCGAAGCCACGCCCGGTTGGCTCATAGTAGCGCCTTCCTTGCAGATTGGGCGGGAAGTGTTCCTGATCCACCCGCGCATCGTCGTCATCGTGCGCATACTGATAGCCGCGCCCATACCCAAGCCCTTTCATCAATGGCGTGGGCGCATTGCGCAGATGGAGCGGCACCGGCTCATTGCGCGTTTCTGCCACGTCCTTCAGTGCTGCTGCGTATGCGGTATAGACCGCATTGCTCTTCGGCGCCTGCGCCAGATACACAACCGCCTGCGCCAGCGCCAGATCGCCTTCAGGTTGACCGAGAAAATGAACCGCCTGCTGCGCCGCAATGGTCAACGGCAGCGCTTGCGGGTCAGCCAGGCCAATATCTTCGACTGCCATGCGCACTACTCGTCGTGCGATATAGAGCGGATCTTCACCGCCGTCGAGCATGCGACCAAGCCAGTAGAGCGCCGCATCGGGATCACTGTCACGAACGCTCTTATGAAGCGCGGAGATCGCATCGTAGTGCAGTTCGCCATTCTTATCATATCGCACTGCGCGACTCTGGAGCGCGTCACGAATATCCTCGACGGTGATCAGGCGTTTCCCGCCGACGCCGGGCGGCTTGGCAAGCGCTGCGGTCTCCAGCGCGTTGAGCGCCGTGCGCGCGTCGCCATTCGACATATTGATCAGATAGCCGCGCGCATCAGCGGCAAGCAGCACGTTGAGCGCACCAAGCCCCCGTTCCGTGTCGGTCAACGCCCGATCAACAATGACACCGATCTGCTCATCGGTCAGCGCTTCGAGAACAAACACCCGCGCACGTGAGCGCAATGCCGGGTTCACCTCGAACGACGGATTCTCGGTCGTCGCGCCGATCAGAATGATCGTTCCGTCCTCGACATAGGGCAGAATGGCGTCCTGTTGCGCCTTGTTGAACCGATGAATCTCGTCGATAAAGACAATGGTGCGCTGCTGGAACATACCCAGGCGATCCTGCGCCTCCTTCACCACCCGCCGCAGGTCGGCGACCCCAGCGGAGACGGCGGAGAGTTGCTCAAAGTGGGCATGGGTCGTATCGGCGATAATCCGCGCCAGTGTCGTCTTGCCGGAGCCAGGCGGTCCCCAGAGGATAATCGAGAAGAGCGCATCGTTGCTGATAGCGCGTCGCAGGACCTTCCCCTCGCCGATAATATGATCCTGCCCGACAAATTCATCGAGGGTGCGCGGACGCATGCGCGCGGCGAGCGGCGCCTGTCGGTTCAACGCCTCTTCGCGCTGCGTGTCAAACAGAGTTTTCTGGTTCCTGGGCATCGAGAACAGTGTGGGTGTTGTCCATTCGGTTCGCGTGCATGATACCAGAAAATTGGCGCTCGGATGAGCCGTCCTTACGGCGCCATCTCCCTCACTCCGATCCCGTGCCCCGCCGTTTCCGCCACGGCGCCGCATCCCGTGCTCCGCCGTTTCCGCCGCGACGCCGCATCGCTGCAATCCGGCGCTGCATCGACTACGATGCTATCCCGTCATACCGCATTCGGGTGCGCCAGCGCGCCACCGCATCGGCATTACGAGCGGGAGCGCTGACGGCGCGGCATCGGGTTTCATGCCTTCGTCGAAATGACTATATATGCCGTGGCGCACCTCGCCGAACAGAAAATCGTCAGGCAGGTCATCCTTTCTTCTGGTACTTCGACGCCAAAAGGGGCATATGCAAATGGGATGTAGGTGCTATTGCAACGAACATCGCCGTCGAGTATGCTTAGAACCAGAAAAGGTGCTGTCCAGAGGAAATATACCGGCTCCCTTCCCTGGTACTCTTCCCGTTCACATCCTCTGGCTCCTCCAAATCCCTCTCGCTTCCTCTGGTGTGCGAGCCGGGGCGCTGGACAGAAACCTGGGTCTAAAGACGGAGGCAGGCGATCCACCACCTGCCTCCGGTTCTTTAACCCAACCCATGATCAACGCCGTTGTCTGCGCGTGCGCCCGGTAATTGCTAAAAGCACAATTGCGCCAAGCACTGCCACACCAAAACTGCGCACATCCCATCCAAAATTCGCTCCGCCGAATCCCAGCAGATCCATGATCAGGCCGCCAACAAACGCGCCCAGAATGCCGATAATGATGTTCATCAGGCATCCCTGCCGTTCCTCAACGCCAACCAGCAGACTTGCCACCCAACCCGCCAGTGCGCCGAATATGATCCACGAAATCGGTCCCATCGCCTCGCTTCCTTTCCGATCTGAAACAGGGCACGCTTCGTCCGTATGATATGCTATACTTCGCTGCCAGGACATGCGTATGATCGTTATTGCATCCGACATCCACCTCCAGCACAATCCGCCACACGAGTTTCTCGATGGCGCGCTGGTTCCGATCTTCGAGACACCTGTGCGTGTTGCGATTATTCGCGCTGCGCTTGAACGCGCCGCCATCGGACCGGTGGTTGCACCGCGATCGTTCGGGATCGAACCGGTGCGCGCCGTTCACGACGATGGCTATCTGACCTATCTTGAGACGATCTACGACCGCTGGGTTGTTGCAGGCGGTGCGCCAGAGGCCGTCATTCCCGGCACACTGGCGGTGCGCTGGATGACCCGACCGCATACGCATCCGCTTGCTGCTCCAGGGTATTATACGTTCGATACGTGTGCGCCAATCGTGGCAGGCACCTATGCAGCCGCACGCGCTGCGGCGGATATCGCGCTCACTGGCGCTGAGCGGTTGCTGGCGGGAGAACGTTGCGTGTATGCGCTCTGCCGCCCACCGGGGCACCATGCCGGACGCGATCTCTGCGGCGGGTACTGTTTTCTGAACAATGCCGCAATTGCTGCCGAATATCTCATTCGCAACGCCGCAGGCGCAACCTGTGCGATCCTCGATATTGATGTTCACCACGGCAATGGCACTCAGCAGATCTTTTACGAACGCAACGATGTGCTGTTCGTGTCGATCCATGCCTCGCCGGATTACCAGTACCCCTTTTTCCTGGGTTATGCCGACGAGCGCGGTGCAGGTGCGGGAGAGGGGTATAATCTGAACCTGCCACTGGCGGCTGGCGTGGGGAACCAGGAGTATCTGACAGCACTCGACCAGGCATTGCGCGCGATTGCAGATTTTGCACCGCGTTTCCTGGTGCTCTCGGCAGGGTTCGATACCTTTGCAGGCGATCCGGTCGCCGGGCACGGCGGCGGCTTTGCGCTCAGTGCGGCAGTGTATCCGCAGATCGGGCGCCACATTGCTGCGCTCAACCTGCCGACGCTGGTCGTTCAGGAGGGAGGGTACGCCATTGAAGCGCTCGGCGACAACGTCGTCGGGTTGTTGCAGGGTCTTGAGGAGTGATCCGTATGACACGCCTGTTGGGGGGCCGTATCGAGGTGATCTGCGGCTGTATGTTCAGCGGCAAGACCGAAGAACTGATCCGCCGTCTCAACCATGTCCGGCTTGCACGTCAGCGCCTGATCGCCTTTACGCCACGCCGTGACACGCGCTACCGGCTTGGCAGCCTGGTGAGTCACAATGGTCTCTCGGTCGAAGCGCGCGTGATCGACTCGATCCGCGATATTCCGACGCACCTTGATATCGATGTCGATGTGGTGGCGGTCGATGAACTGCACCTGCTCGATGATCCGCCCGATGCGGCGCGCGAGGTCTGCCAGCAACTGGCAGACCGTGGCTTGCGGGTGATCGTCGCCGGGCTGGATCAGGACTTTCGCGCGCAGCCGTTCCCGGCAATGGCACAGTTGATGGCGGTGGCTGAACAGGTCGACAAGTTGTACGCCATCTGCGTGCGGTGCGGCGCCTATGCGACCCGTTCCCAACGCCTGATCGACGGCAAACCGGCGCCTGCCGACGCGCCGACGATTGTTGTCGGCGGGCAGGAACTGTACGAAGCGCGCTGCCGCGCCTGCTACGAACCGGCACAGTAAAAATACACCGCAGAGTCGCCGAGAGCGCAGAGAACTCCAAAAACCAGGCCGGACGCGATGCGCGGTGAAGAGTACGTTTTAGCAAACCAATCTTTCTCGCTGCGGTAAAATAGTTGTGGCGGTCTCAATGTATACTGTATCTCAGTCCTGGCGCTTGCTTTTGCTGTGTGCGTCGGGCAACCCATCGCTGCCGCTATCGACTATCGCCTATCGGCTATCCTGCGAAAGTGTGCGATGTGTGCGTCGGGCAACCGATCGCTGACCATGATTCAGAAGGTGCTGCTGTGTCACAAACCCACCTGTATCCGCTCATTACCCGTCCGCGCTTTGCGCAGCCGATCTGGGGCGGAACGTTCCTTGCCGAATGGCTCGACCTGCCGCCGCCACGCCCCGAACGCCTGGGTGAGATCTGGCTGGTGTACGATACGAATCCGATCATCGAGGGACTGCTGGCGGGAAAGACGCTGGCACAGGTGACCGATACCTTTGGAACGGCGCTGGTCGGCGAACGCACCATGGCGAGGTATGGCGCCGATTTTCCGCTGCTCGCCAAGTTCATTGATGCTGCGGATCGCCTTTCCATTCAGGTGCATCCCGACGATGCCTATGCGCACACATACGAAGCCGCCACCGGTTTTCACGGCAAAACCGAAGCCTGGCATATCCTGCATGCCACACAAGGCGCCGATGTTGTGTACGGTCTGGCGCGCCGCAGCAACCGCGCGGAACTCGCTGCGGCGATTGCCGCCGGAGAACTGGAGCCGTTGTTGCACCGATTGCCGGTTGCGCCTGGCGATACCGTCTTCGTGCCGGCGGGGACGCTGCACGCAATCAATGCCGGGATCGTGCTATTCGAGATACAGCAAAAATCGGATCTCACGTACCGGGTGTACGATTATGGACGAATCGACGCCACGACGGGTCAACCGCGCGCATTGCACATCGACAAAGCGCTCGACGTGACCGACTATGCGCCTGCGCTGCGCAGCGTTGTGCCGCCGTTGTCGCTGGCAGAAGGGCGCGACCTGCTGGTGGCGTGCGCTTCCTTCGCGCTCGAACGCCTGACGATCGTGGCGCCGGTCGACTATCCGGTCGATCCAGCGACGTTCGAGATTCTGACGATCATTGAGGGGTCCACGACGCTGCGCTGGGATAGCGGCGCCCGCGCTTTGCGGCGTGGTGAGGCAGTTGTCATCCCGGCGTGTCTGGGTGGATACGCCCTCTTGCCGACGGATGACGTGCGGATACTGCGGGCATACGTGCCAGACCTGGATGCGCTACGATACGAATTTGCGCAGCGCGGCGTGGATGCAGGACGAGTGGCGCAGACGGTGGTTGAATGTTGAAGAGGCGCGTGGCGGCGGGGCGCTGGAGGGGCGCAGCGCCGCTGCGCCCGTACAGGGGGCGGCGGCAGGGCGCGCGGCGCGCGGCGGCGGGGCAAGAGGCGAGGGGTGAGGAGATCAACGATTATGCTCGTCGAAGATTTCATCAATCGGAGAAAAGCGTCGTGGGAACGCCTGAGCGCAATCGTCGAACGTTCGCGTCGTGGCGGGTTGGCAGCGCTCGAAGATGAAGAGATCGCCGAGTTAGGACGCCTGTACCGCAGCGCGACGTCGGATCTGGCGATCGCGCGCCGCGATTTTTCCGGGCATCGTGTGGTGGATTACCTCAACGGTCTGGTGGCGCGTGCTCACGCAGAAGTGTATCAGCGACGCGCAGATCGCAGCAGCGGGCTGGTGCGCTATTTCGCCACCGATCTGCCGCGTACATTCCGGGAAACGTGGGTTTACTCGCTTGCGTCGCTGTGCATGTTTCTGATACCGGCGCTGATCGGCTTTTTTGTCACCCTGAACGATCCGCCCTCTGGATCATTGCTGGTTCCCGGCGTCGAAGTGGTCATCAACGACATTCGCGCCGGGCGCGAGTGGTGGAAGTCGATCAACGACGATGGGCGCTCTGCATCGGCAGCGCTGATCACAACCAACAACATCCGTGTGGCCATCCTGGCGTTCGCTGGCGGGGTGCTGCTCGGTGCGCTCACGTTGTTCGTGCTGGCGCAGAATGGATTGCTGCTTGGAGTTGTGGCAGGAGCGGCGCAGGCATACGGATTCAGCGGCAATCTGTGGGGATTCGTTGCAGCGCACGGTGTGATCGAACTGAGCGTGATTATCATCGCAGGCGGCGCAGGATTGCAACTCGGTTGGGCGGTTGCCCGTCCGGGATTGATCACCCGACGCGCAGCGCTCGTACTGGCAGCACGCCGGGCAGTGCGTCTGATACTCGGTTGTGCGCTGCTATTGGTCGTTGCAGGTGCGATCGAGGGGTTCATCTCACCGTCGGATTTGCCGCTGACTGTCAAACTGGCGGTCGCGGTTCTTAGCGGAGCGGCGCTGTACGCATACCTCCTGCTGGCAGGACGGGAGCGCAAAAGAGATTAGCGTCCGGCGCCCTTTCGCCGGATGGCATCGTGATTCAGCGCCAGACGTATGCCGGTCTGAAGCGACCCGGCGGTGCGGATGCCTTCCAGGCTGACCCCCAGCTGCACCAGCGTCTGCGCCACCTGCGGCTTGATACCGGTCAGGATCACCTGCGCCCCCAGCAGCCGCACCGCCTGCGCAGCGCGCACCAGCGCATTGGCGACCTGCGTATCGACCACCTGCACCCCGGTGATGTCAACAATCGCCATCTCCGCGCGATGGGCGGCGACCCCTTCGAGCAGGGTGTCGATGATCTGCTGCGCCCGCGCGCTGTCGATGGCGCCGACCAGCGGCATAATCACCGCCGTCTCGCTGATCGGGATGAGCGGGGTGGAGAGTTCGCGGATGGCGGCGCGCTGCGCCTCGATCACCTGCTGCTGGAGCGCGAAGCGCTCCGCCTCGGCGCGCTTCTGGTCGCTGATGTCGCGTAGAAAGCCGATGAGCCACACCTCGCCGCGCGGAGATCGCTGCGCATACATCGCCGCCGACACCGGCACAATGCCGCCGTCACTGCGCTGGATGCGAATTTCGAGCACGACTGCGTTGTTGTCCTCCAGACGCGCCAGCGCTGTGCGCACTACCTGGCGATCACGTTCTACGATGCCATCGAAGGCATTCATGCCGATGAGCCGGTCGCCACAGCCGGTCAACGCCTGATACGCAGCGTTGGCGTAGATGACATTGCCCCTGACATCAGCGACGCCGATGGCATCGGGGGCGCTTTCGACCAGCGCCTCGAACAGGCGCAGCCGCTCCTCACGCCGGAGTTCTTCGGTCAGATCCTGGACAATAACGGTTATTGCCGCTGGTTGTCCGGCATCATCACGGATGAGAAAAGCGTCGATACGCACCGGGATCGCAGCGCCATCGCTGCGGCGCAACGAGATGTTGTCCTGCCAGATGCCATCGTACCTGACTTTCTGCAAGCCCCTGTCCAGCAATGGGAGATCGTACTCGAAATAGAGCGTGCTTATATGCCTGCCGACAAGTGCATGATAGCCAGTCAATGCACAAAATGCAGAATTGACATAGGTGATGACGCCTTCGAGATGAACGATCACAATGCCCTGTGATGCACGCTCGACCGTAGTACGAAATCCTTGAAACTCATTGAAGGCGCCGGTGTGACCGGTTGTACGGAGCATGGCGTTGCCCGTGTGATACGCTTCGAGGCGCATTTCCAATTCGTTGATACGCTGACGCAACGCGGCGTTTTCAGCTTCAAGCCTGGTTATAGTTTCGGATGACATGTTTGTCCCACGTAGTATAAAAATGCCGTTACCGGCATTCACCTGAATACCCCCATCCAGCGATTGAGAAACGTTCCTTCGGCAGGATTGAAGTTCTTTTGTATCATACGCCAAGAGAGCACCAGAATGTTACCGGTCACGAGAACCAAGAACCGAGAACCAAGAACCGAGAACCAAGAACCGAGAACCAAGAACCGAGAACCAAGAACCGAGAACCAAGAACCGAGAACCAAGAACTGAGAACCGAGAACCGGGAACTGCATACTCTTGCCACCTTCCGCATCAAGGTGCAGGCTGTCATCGTCGCAATAAGGGATGGGGCGACAGCCCATCGAGGACGTGTTCCGCCTTCCGTCTTCACCGTTCCACGCGCCACGCGGTCAGAACAGCGATGCCGGTGATGGCGATCATCAGTGCGAAGTGCAGCATGATGCGTTCGGCTGCAACGGTTTCCCTCTTATGAACAACGTGGTATCATCCCCTTAGCGCCACGAGCACGTGAAGGGAGCAACCCGCATGCCAGGACCATTTCCCGGAATGGATCCCTACCTGGAACGCCGCGACCTCTGGCCCGACGTCCATCAGCGGCTGATAACGTATAGCGCAGATGC
>Ga0209227_1000394_pt1 | contig 38024 bp, 29 predicted proteins | sample YNPBryantNP2012_FD_185815 | JGI IMG/M metagenome (GOLD analysis project Ga0209227, IMG submission 185815) | Anoxygenic and chlorotrophic microbial mat microbial communities from Yellowstone National Park, USA - YNP Bryant NP 2012 (SPAdes)... ...
CTTTGGGGGTGTTCGTCCTAAACCTAGACGCAGAGTTTAATGTTAAGTACTTATGGCAATATATTTAGGTAGTAAAACTAAGTTATCTAAAAGAGTTGGTCGCAATCTTTATTTAAAAGGAGCTCGTAGCTTTTCGGCCAAAGATGACTTTTCTAAAAGACCTTATCGAGCCGGTGTTCATGGAAAAACCTCTCAAGTAACTAGAACTTCTGAGTACGGTAAGCAGTTACTGGAAAAGCAAGCCATTCGTTTTACTTATGGTTTGATGGAAACACAGTTAGCTAACTTATTTAAGAAAGCTTTCAAAAAAACCGGTAATACTGGTAAGATAGTATTAAGTAGTCTAGAACGCAGGTTAGACAATGTAGTTTACCGAGCTGGTTTGGCTAATTCTAGAAGTCAAGCCAGGCAGTTGGTAGCTCATGGACATTTTATGGTTAATGGAATAACAGTAAATATACCTTCCTACGAGGTTAAGTCGGGAGACGTTATTCAAATTAAAGAAAACAAGTTAAAAAAAGCCTTTTGGAAAAATTTTCAATTGCAAATTCCTAACGAGATTGTGCCTTGGATGAGTGTAGACCAAACTAAAAAAATCATTAAGATTTTAAATGAACCCTTAGATGAAGATTTACCCCAAGAGTTTAATTTACAAGCAGTGGTTGAGTACTATTCTCGTAAAGTTAGATAATAATTTTGCTTATGCTTACCATTAGATTGTCTCGTTTTGGAAGAGTACATAAACCTCATTATAAAATTGTAGTGGCTGAAAAACACAGACATGTTTCCAGAAAATTTGTGGAAGCAATTGGTTATTATAACCCTATTACTAAAGAGTTTAAAGTTAACTTAGAGAGAGCGAAGTATTGGTTGAGCTTGAATGTAGAACTATCTAACACTGTGAGAGCTTTGTTTACTAAACATTCTGTAATTTAAAATAGTTAATAAGTAAAATTTTGTCTTATGTCACAACCAAGTATAGATGTCGTAGTTTTAACCAATTTACTAAAAAGCTTGGTTACCAAACCAGAAGAAGTTAAAATTACTAGGCAAATAGACGAAATGGGTGTATTGTTATCCATCCAAGTACATCCCCAAGATATGGGTATTGTTATTGGTCGTAACGGAGCTATGGCCACGGCTATTAAAACTTTAATGAAAGCTGTAGGCAAAGCTAATCATATGAATCTAAGGATTCGTTTTTTAGAACCTGATGGCAGTACCAGGTTTGTGGGTCGTCGTACTCAACCGGATTCGATGCGGTCAGGAGGTTTGGTTAGCAACAACCAAGATAGTTATACTAGCGATGCTAATCCCTCTTTGGAGGATGATTTGAAAGATTTTGTTTTGAAATAAACGCTCTTTTTGTTAGTTAAACACTACCCCCATTTTGGGGGTTTTTTGTTTTAAACTTGTTTGATGAAAACTTTTAATATTTAAGCAAAAGTTGTTTCTAGATTTAACAAATTTCTAAACCAATAAGCATGTCAATAGATTGTTGGGTTAGTTTATCAGGTTTAACTTATTTTGGTAAAGACCAACTCGTTTTAATATGAGTTGATTATATTATAATTCTTGAATATCAAGATTTAATTTTATGTCACCAGATTTTAATGTATTTCAGATTTATTGTAAGTCTGTAACAACAAAGGCTAGGACAGGAGTTCTGTATTTACCACATGGTAATGTGTGTACACCTGCGTTTATGCCAATTGGCACTTTAGGTACCGTGAAGAGTTTAACTATGTCGGAGTTACTGGCTACAGGTGCTCAAATTTTGCTAAGTAATACTTATCACTTGTGGCTTAAGCCAGGTTTATCCCTTTTGGCTCAATTCCAAGGTTTACACCAGTTCAACAATTGGTCAGGTCCGATTTTAACCGATTCTGGTGGGTTTCAAATTTTCAGTTTAAGAAAAAATAATATTACTGACGAGCAAGGAGTAACTTTTACGGTCCCAGAAACTGGTGAAGTTAGGTTACTAACTCCCGAAATTAGTATGCAAATTCAAACTATAATCAACTCGGATATTGCTTTGGTTTTAGATTCTTTACCTCCTGAAGAGACTAATTATAACCTGAATAAGGAAGCTATGGAAAAAACTTTACGTTGGGCTAAGAGATGCAAGCAAGAATGGGTTAAATTACACCAAGGTCAGTGGATTGGGTCAACAGGTTATTTGGGTACTAGACAAAATTTACTCTTTGGAATTGCCCAAGGAGCCAGGTTTTTAGATTTACGTAAACAATCAGCAGAAGCTTTACTAGAATTGGATTTTCCAGGTTATTCTATTGGTGGTATGGCTATGGGTCCAGAACCAGAAGAAAGTAGATTAGCACAGGTAGATTTACAAACTTCAATTTTAGAAGAATACAAACCCAAACATTTATTAGGTGTTGGTACTCCCTTAGATATAGTTAAATTTGTAGCTTATGGAATTGATTTATTTGACTGTGTTTACCCTACCAGAAATGCTAGGCACGGGACTTTATTTTTCGAGTTAGATGATTTCACTTATACCAGTGAACGAATTTTGCATAAAAAATTTCTCTCAGACTCAAGTCCAATTAACCCTAAGTCTAGGTTTTTAGAACTCAGAACTTATTCTAAAAGCTACTTGCGACACTTATTTAAAACCAAAGAAGTTTTGGCTTATAGACTAGCTACTCTCAACAATTTAGAGTTTTATCATAATTTAATGTCTAACATTCGGTCAAAAATTGAAACTCAAGAGTTTGATAAATGGTGGCACAAGTTTACTTTTCAAAAAAGGCCCTAGGTTAAGTCGTAGCTCAATTTTTAGTAAACATCAATAATAACCAAAAGTAAGTTCTTCAAAAACGCTTTTAAAAAGCTAAAAGGCTTAGTTTAGTTTTGTATTTCAACTCAATTTGAAGTTTTTAAAAAACCAAAAGAATGTGATATTAAATCCTAATTTTAGGATTTATCTGAGTAAATAAATGTTTAGCTTAAATTTTTTAAAAGAAGATAACTTTAAGTAGAGTTACTTGTTCTAAACAAAATTTTTAAAGTTTGTTTGTTTAACTAGTTTAGTTTGAATCGTATCGAAACAACCTTTATTAGGTAACAAAAACACAAATGGTGGGCGATGAGGGATTTGAACCCCCGACCTTCTCGGTGTAAACGAGCTGCGCTACCGCTGCGCCAATCGCCCAAGCACAGAAAATAAATTCAGCTATTTAGTAGCTCTTAAGCTAAGAGACAACGAAAAGATAATAGCTATTTGCTTTTTGTCAAGCCAACAAAAAAGTTATTGTTTAGTTTTTGAAGTGTTTTGCTTGAAAATTTTTAACTTAACTTTAGGGTTTTTGGTGTTTATTTTGGTTCTAGCGGTAGTTAATCTGGCTTGTTGAGGCGCTAATAGTTTTTTTTCTTCTGGTTTGTCCGGGTAGTCAATTTGGTCGATAAAAATAATATATCTTTCTTGTGCTTTCGATAACTCGGTAACATTTTTTCTAGAGCGCCATACTGCTGAAACCCGGTCTAAAAAAAAGTAGTTGTCTGCCATTTGGTGCAGGTCATAAGAAGTAAAACCTCCAACACCTAGGACAATTGTAGTTTTAGTTAAAGCTTTAATTAAGTAACTAAAATCACCATCACCACTCATCAGGACAAAAACATCAAATTCTGATTCTCTTCTTAAAATGTCGACTGTGATTTCGATATCCATATTTCCTTTTACCTTATGGTTTTGAAAAATTTTGATCGGTTTTTTGATAATTTTGTATCCATGCTCTTCTAGGCGTTCTAAAAACTCGATTTGTTTTTGGTCTTCTGCGTTGTAGGCTGTGTAAAAACCTAATTCTACATATTTTGTATTTTTGTTGAACCAGTTGTAAATTTGTTCAAAATTTAGATGCATTTTGGCTTTCAAAGCGGCATAATATAGGTTAGCAGCATCAATAGCTACGTAAACCCTTTGATTTTTAATTAATTCTAATAGTCGGTGAGTCAGGTCATTTTTAAAACCTCTCGATTTTGTTTCGTTGTCTTTAAGATTCATAAAAAACTACCTATTTCTTAACTCGAACCTTGAAAAATTGATAGAATCAAATAGAGTATAAAGTACATAAAGATTAACACTATTACCACAGCCACAGAACCAATTAAGATATTTTTAACCCAAGTTAAAATTGACGAAGCTACTCCAACAATAAACATAATAATACCCACAATTATGTTAATTACGATTAACCAAATGAGCAAACTAGTTATAAAAGCAAACAGTCTAATAGCTATTGGAACTAAGTTAATCGGATGCAAAGGTATTGGTCTGCCGTCAGGAGTAGTATTTTGGCATTTATACATAATTGGCAGCCAGTTCCCAGGATTCCAGATATTGGTTAAATTTGGTCCAGCATTCTTATCTTCTTTACTGATCCAACAGGTTTGCTCTGTGGGAACGTCTATTTCTATAGGGTTAAAGCTTAGATTGGTCATATTTGTGCTACCACTACCTCTAAGAGGAGATATTTTTAATTGATTAGGTGTTTTCATTTGTATTTTTAATTCTGTAATTATAGATCTATAATATTCTTCACTACTTTGTTCCCAAATCCAAGTATTACCATCAAATTTTGGTTTTCGATCATTGTGGTCCAGATATGACATTAAATTAGTAAATCGATCGAAATTTAAAGAAATATTTCTTGGGAAAACACTAAATTTTTCTTTCTCTGAAGAACATAAACTGTCTAAACTGTTGGTAATTTTGTCTAAAAAAGAACTTAAAGGATTATATTTTTCCCGAATAATACAGTCTAAATACGCTTGTCGAAATTGACCAAGAGTTTGCTGTGTTACGTGTATACAACTTATTACTCTGTCATCATTCCGAGTTTGAAACCATCCAGTAAGATGATTGGTGTTATTAGAAAATACAATTCCATGTAAACAATGGGCTACTTTTTGAAAGTTTTCAACGTTTGATGGATTGTTTAAGTCTACATTAATATTAATTCCGGAGTTTGAACATTTTTGCCGAAAAACATCTATTTTATATTTTTTATATTCAACTCCATAATTAACCTCTATATACGTACCTCTCTCATAATCTATCTGATTATCTCTAAAATAAATTTGTTTAATACATCTTGCAAAATTTTTATAAGGTTGGTCAAAAAATACTTCGATATTCTGATTTGTTGGGTTAGGCAACCCAGTTTCAGCTGTAACGTTTAGGCCAGTGACTAAAGATAGAGTTACAACTGCAACTAGCAAATTGCTTACGATCCAACAGCCTAAGTTAAACAGGCTTTTTTTTGGCAACAGGTTAAACATAAGAGTTACTTGGGTAGTAGCCGAACATAGTTTAACCGCTTTACATTTTATCGTCAAATTTTTATAACCCTTGTTAGTTATGTTTTTTTTAGCCATCGAAACCAGTTGTGACGAAACTTCTTTGGCATTGGGTCAAGTGGTTGAAAGTCAGAATCTGGGTAGTTTTTGGTCAAAAATTAATTCCATCGAAATTATAGCTGCTTTGACTAGTTCGCAGGTGTCCCAACACGAGATTTTTGGGGGAGTAGTGCCGGAGTTGGGGGCGCGTTTGCATGCCGAAAATATTCATTGGTTATTGGAAAAGTTGCTTAATCTAGCGGCTATCAGATTGGGGTTAACTGTTCAGGATTTATTGTTCCGAATTAATATTATTTTTGTAACTGCCGAAGTGGGACTAGTGTCAGCTTTACGAGTTGGAGTCGAGTTTGCCAAGTCTTTAAGTTATTTTTTGGAAAAACAGACGGGACGGAAAGTAGGTTGGCAACCAGTCAACCATTTGGAAGGCCATTTGTTTAGCTGTTTTTATCAGCAAGTGATTATTACTGACGAAACAACAGGAATGGTTTGTAGTACTAGACAAAGTTTACCTAGCTTTACTGACGAGGATTTGTTTCCGCACTTACATTTATTAGTTAGTGGCGGTAATACTCAAATTCTTTGGCTAACTAGTCCTAACCAGTGGACGATTGTGGGTCGTACTATTGATGATGCGGCTGGTGAATGTTTTGATAAAATTGGTAGAATGGTGGGTTTGCCTTATCCGGGAGGCGTGTGGCTATCGCAAATTGCTGGGGATCAGGAGGCTAATTTACTTAATTTTCCCTTATCTATGAGGCAAGCCGAGTCTTTTGACGTGTCTTATTCGGGGCTAAAAACGGCTGTTAGATATTTTTTGCAAAAAACAACTGTACCTGGGTTTAAAATTGAGCAACTTTTGACTAAATCAGAGCTAAATATTCTACTAAACTCACCGCTTGACCAAATTTTAGAACCAAAATTACAACTGGTTAAGCAAGTTTGCGTTTCCGCTCAAACAGTTATTATTGAGCAATTGGTAAGACAATTTAAGCGAGCAATGGCTCACTATCAGCCTAAGTCGATTGGTTTAAGTGGTGGTGTTTCAGCTAATCCATTGCTGAGAAAGAAAATCCAAAGTTTAAACATTAAACCAGTGCTGATTGCACATCCCAAACTTACTGGTGACAACGCCATTATGATTGGCTTGGCAGGCTATAGGTTAGTAAATTTAAATTGTAATAATTAGTTTTGGAGGATTTTGCAGAGTTTGTTTTAAGATGGTTGTTATTTTATAACTTTCAAAGTCGAGTAATTTTTTAGTTTTTTGTTAAGTTTTTTAGGTTTAAAGAGTAAAAAACTAATTAAGGAACTAGTTTATATTCAGGATACTTGTCAAAAAAACTAGTGGGTTAAATTGTTGACAATTTTACTAATTTCCTTCTAAAGCTCAATTTAGCTGGCTAAATTTGGCTAAATACTAGCCGAGGTGGTGGAACGGTAGACACGAAGGACTTAAAATCCTTTGCCCTTTAGGGTGTGGGGGTTCGAATCCCCCCCTCGGCACCACTGCCGAGACAATTTAAGTTACTATCGAGTAATAAATGTTTAATTTTTTAGTTTTTTTGATTTTTGATATTCGTTAGAACGATTTGTTAGCACTAGATCTATAGTGTTTTTTGTATAAAAAGTTATTAGAACAATTGCAGACTAGTGATATTAATTATACTAAGAACCATCTCTCACCTAAGAATGTTTTTACAGAAGAATTTCTTTTTACAGATTGAAATACTCTTCGCTTAAATTGATAATACTTGGAACAAGTTTTCAAACCAAAATCTAGGTTTCTTGAATATAAGACACAAATAGCTATCTTACTAAATAATTATGCTTACTCACTTGCCACCACAACCTTTTTCTTCGGCTGAAGAATATACCAATTTTGTAAGGACATTTGTTACTTTACTTGACCAACAATTTCAAGAATATGAGCAGTGTGTTAAAAATCTCAAAGATTCAAATGATTTGTATAGATTAGCTTATGTGATGCCAGCTTTAATTTGTTTAGTCAACACTGTTGGTTATTTGCGTGGGCAAGATGATATGTTTTTGAATATTCGTCCGCGCACTAACAACCAAAAAGAGTTTTATAACTATGAAGATTGGTTTGAAGAAAGATTGAACAAGCTGATTGACATTTTAATGCATTCCAAAGCAAGATATTATTATCAAGTTAGATTAGAAAATTATTTAGTGAAAACCAGAACTCAGCAAAAGCCGACAATATGCTAATCTTAGCCATTGCGGATCGTTCGCCTAGGGAAAATTTGTTGGACTTAATTACCCAAAGCCACGTTGATTTAATTTGTACCCTTGGAGATTTGAATTATTTCTTCCTAAGGGAGTTGGAGGCAGTTACAACCACACCCAAAATTGGCGTGTATGGCAATCATTGTTCGGGTAATTATTTTGAATTGCTTAATATTCATAATTTACATCTTAGAACGTTTGAATATGGTGGACTAGTTTTTGGTGGTTTTGAGGGTTCGGTGCGTTATAAGCAATCACCCTATGCCAAAATGTACACCCAAGAAGAAGCTCAGGCTTTATTGCAGAATTTTCCAAAAGTAGATGTGTTTTTAGCTCACTCTCCTGCTTATGGCATCAATGACGAACCAAATGATCCAGCTCACCAAGGGTTTATAGCCATCAGAGACTACTTGACTAGCCGCCAGCCAAAATATTTTTTACATGGTCATACATATCCAAGTATGACTAATTTAATCAAAAAATATGGCAATACCAATGTCGTTTATGTTCATGGAGCAGAAATTGTGAAGATTTATTAAGGTGTTTGATTATTACCAATTGTGACTTTTGTTTGCTTTCTCTTACGTCACTTTTAAGTGGTAACTAAGATACTCAAATGAGTAAATTTGACGATTGACCAATGTAACGGCTGTGTGCCATGTTTAACAAGACTGAAAATTAGTTTTTTGATGTTATTCCCATTCTATAGTACCTGGAGGCTTAGAGGTTAAATCAAGCATAACCGCAGCAATTTTTGGTTGTTTGGCTAGTTGTTTTACTAATTCAGACAAAGCTTTTTCGGATATATCCTGTCCGACTATGGCTGGGCTAGCCGTCATAAAATCATCAGTAATTACTGGACGTAAAACTAATGAACGATAACCAGGCTGAGTAAAATTAACTGGGATTAAAATGACTGGCATTTGACTGATAACCTTAGTCAGTTGGTGCTTGTGTAGCCATTGGTTAACTAGCCAGTCGGCTTTTCTCAATTGACTAAGAGAGCTTTGGTTAATCAGGGTTTTAGTTAGTCCAATAGGTAGTTTGGCTAATGATTTTTGAAAGACAAATACCACACGATTGATAGTGTGAAAGATTTTAGGGATAGTTAGAGCTATGGAATATAATTCAGGCCAATTGGGTTGTTGGCTAAACAAGGCTACAACATGTTTATAGCTACGGCCATCACCTTGAACACCCACACTTTTAATAGGTAACACTCGACAACTGGTAGATTCAGATAGTAATTGATTTTGAATTTGAGCTTCTAAATCTTTAAAGTTCTCACTAGTAGATTGCTGTTTAGCTTGACAGAGAATCCTTACGGCTAAACCAGGGCCAGGAAAGGGTTGTCTCCAAATTATCTCTTCTGGTAAACCCAGCTCTAAACCTAGTTGTCTAACTTCGTCTTTGTGTAAATCTCTGAGAGGTTCAACTACTTTACCAGCTGCGCGAAGTTCTCTAACTAGATTAGAGTCGTTGTGGTGAGTTTTGATAGTATCGGCGGTTTGGCTAACGGTTTTGGAAGCACTTTCAATTAGGTCTGGCCGCAAAGTTCCTTGCACTAGTACAGTATTTTTACTGTCTAGAGATAACTTAGTTAAGTAGTTTTGAATCACTTGAATGTAGGTATCACCAATAATTTGTCTTTTAATTTGAGGATCAGTGGTTTGTTTAAGGGGTGGAGTGAGTTGTCCGTTGATAACGGTTCGTCCATTAAGAAAATCTTTTTTAGCTTGAATTAATCGTACCGATAGGCCTAGTTGGTTTAAAGCTTTAACCACTGAACGACTTTCTTGGTGGCGCATCAATCCAGTGTCTACGTGAATAGCAAGAATTTGTTCACGAGGTAAACTTTTGGCTAAGATGGCCGCACAAACCGTAGAGTCTACGCCACCACTAACCAAAACCACAGCGGTTTGAGAGCCAATTTGTTGGGGTAGTTTATCTATGATTTCTGTTGTGCGTTTAACCAAACTAAAATTTGGTTGTAAGCCACAGATTTGGTACAAAAAGTTGATAAAAATTTGTCGACCGTTAGGAGTAAGTTTACCTACTTCCGGGTGAAATTGCACTCCCCAGTGTTTCTTATGCAAATTTTCAATAGCCGCAACCAATTCACCAGACCAAGCAATGACTTTGTAGTCTGGGGCTACTTGAGCTACTGAGTCTCCGTGAGTGAGAAGCACTTTTTCCTGAGTCTTTAAACCCTTAAAAAGGGGGTTCTGGTTATCTAACTCAATTGTAAACTGACCATCCTCACGAAGAGCTTTAGTTTCTACTGTGCCATTAGCTGCTTTGTTCATTAGCTGCAGGCCATAGCAAATACCTAAAATTGGGATAGGCAAATCGAACAGAGCTTGGTCAAAACTAGGAGCTGTGGGAGAGTTCACGCTTTCAGGACCTCCGGAAATTATAATTCCGCCATAATTTTCAAGTTCTTTAGCTGGAGTGTTAAGCGGTAAAATAACCGATTCGATCGATAACGAACGGACCATTTTGTCAATTAGTTTAGTATATTGCGCTCCGGCATCAAGAATAGCTACCCGATTTTGATTATCGCTGTTAGACATGAGCTAGGTTTTAAGTTTAGCTTTTTGTTTTCGTCAAACTGTGCAGAAAACCTTGTTAGTTGTTATTTACTTGTTCGAAGTTTTCAATTGAATTCAGTTTGATGTACCTTGGAATTGGATTAACTAGGTTGTAAAAGCTTGATTAATAATTTGTGTATTAAGCTAGGTCTATTTGCTGTTAAATTGATGGTTTATTGTGAAAATTATCGATTAAAAGCAAATTTTTAAGTTGTTTCTAGGGGGTTATATTAGGTTACTTTGGGTTTTTTAGTGCCCGAAAGGTTATTTAGTAACTTTGGATTGCGATAGTTAAAAATCTTATTTTGAGACTAACTTTTTTGTCGGTTTTCAATTAGCTTGGGAAGCTAACCAAGTTTGACCACAAATGCAATTAGCCAGAGTGTTGACATGTTTGTTAGACAGCTAGTCCCTGGGAATTTTGTTGAGTATCAATTTTCTTTTAATCTAAAAACTTTAAGGTTTGCTCGAGGATGTTGAGTTAGTTTTAATTTGAGTAAACGGTTTTTGCCAGGTAAACGCCGCCTTTAAGTGATAGATAAGTAAATTACCTGAACTTAGACTTTAAGCTGATTAGTGCTTGTCTAAAACTAGTTAATTATAAACTTCAAACTAGAGCTAGTTAGTTAGTTTAGGTTTTATATCTTGGTCGACAATTTGTCCGGGCAAAGTGGTTTGGTAAGGCCAGATTTTACGTCCAGGATAAATAATAGTGCGCACACCCAACTTCACTCCGTCGCCAATTACTGCTCCAAATTTGGATAATCCAGTATCAATTAATTGCTCTTTGACTAAAGTTTGAATACTTTTCCGGTCATGTCTAAGGTTAGCTGTAACCGAACCCCAACCTACGTTTACTTGTTTACCCAAAATACTGTCTCCAATATAAGCTGAGTGGGGTACTTGAGTTTCGTCCAGCAATAAACTATTTTTAATTTCAGCAGTAAATTTTACTTTACAGTTATTGCCAATCACTACTGGGCCACGCAAGTAGGCCGAAGGACCAATAATACACCCGCTACCAATGACAATATCTCCTTCCAAGTAACTACCAGCTTTAATGATCGAGCCTGGACCGAGTTTTAATCTACCTTTGATGGTTACGTTAGGCTCAATTTCACCTTCAATAGTAAATTCTATTTTTTTGGCGATTAACTGTTGGTTAGCCAATAACAAATGCCAGGGATAACCAATAGGTAACCAATTGTTTGTGGGTACTATGGTTACCTGGTGTTCTTTAGCAAAAGCACTAACCAAGTCGGTTAGTTCAAATTCACCGCGAGACGATTTTTGTAAAGCCGAGCCATAGTCAAACAACTCTTTACTCAAAACATAGGCTCCACAATTGGCTAAATTGCCTACGAACTGAGTGGGTTTTTCTACAATATTGACTAGTTTGTTATCTTCTGTAGCCACCAAAATACCCCATTTTTCTGGATCGCTGACTAATTGGCCAAGAATAGCAAATGGTTGTTGGTTTAACTTATGTAAATCTAAGGCATCATACCAATCATCTCCATAGATTACAAAAAATCTATCCTCCTTAGCTAAATAGGGCTGGCAACGCCAGACAGCATCACCAGTGCCTAAAGCTTCTTCGACTACTACGAATTTAAAGTTCAATCCAGGTAAGTTTAATTGGTTTACGTAATCTATAATAGCTTGTTGAGTTGGATCTGTTTCGGGCTGACGAATAACTAGAAGAATTTCTTCTACTAAACCTAGCAAAGCCTCAATTTGCCACAACAAAATTGGTTTGTTTAACACTGGCAACAAAGGCTTGGGTGTAGTTACGGTTAAAGGCTCCATTCGGGTACCCTTACCGGCGGCTAGAATTACTGCTTTCATAAAAAGCAAGTTAGTTTTAGATACACAAACTGTCAACTGAGACGAAGTTAAGCTAGAATTTTAGAAGTTTTTTAAGCGAAAATTACAATTCGAGTGCTTATTGATTGGAACCAAATTAATTTTAAACCTTAAGCTACTTAATAAGTAGTAGATAATAAAAATTTTAACCTGGTAACCACTAGTTAACTTTGGTTTATAAACCACTAATACGGCTTATAGGTTCAGTGAGTTACTGTAGTTTTTAACTAAAATAGTGATTTTTTAAATACAAATTAAATGTTATTGAATATGCTCTTAGTTCTGGCACTATAAATTATACCCACTAACTAACAATTTCTTAATCGTGTTTAATGAAGCTCTAGCTTAAGATAAATTGGGTATAACATAGTCAGCTTTAATTCGTTCAACTCTAGTTACCATGTTTTAATCAGAAAAGTTGAATACATTTTGACTAGTAAATTGCTTTAAGCACCCTCTTTAACGAGATTTCAAACTCTGCTCAGACTATTCTAGATGGATAGGAATAGTGAAATTTTAGTAGTAAGATCTAAAAGATAAGGAAAAACTGTTTTTTATTTTTTCTTTTTCTTGTAAGCTAAATGAGCAAAGGCTCGATTGCCGGCAGCTGTTTGGTGAACAGCGTTTTTCTTGGCTACAGCTGGCCCTTCGTTGTTAAACGATTGAGCAATCACTTCAGCTAATTTGTCCTCCATTGGTTTACCCTTCATACTTCTAGCGGCAGTAACCATCCAAGTCAAACCGAGTCTAACGGATCTAGCTGGGTAGGGCTCTACCGGTACTTGGTAGCTAGCTCCACCTACGCGCATGCTTTTTACCTCAACTTTTGGTTTTACGTTTTCTAAGGCAGTGTTCAACATTTCTACAGGCTCTACTCCAAGCTGTTCGCTAGCTTTTCTAATAGCCCGAATAACAATTTTAGTGGCTACAGTTTTCTTACCATCCCACATTACACGGTTAATCAGGCGACTAACCAACTCGCTTCCATATACTGGATCAGGAGCAATTTTTGGACGTTTAATAACTCTTTTTCTTCGTGGCATAAAAAACTGGGACGTAGAAACCTATAAATACAAAAATGTCAAGGGAATTTTCTGCTACTCATAGTCAAGAAACAAAAATCAAAAACTGCAAAATTTAGACTTTTAAGCCGAAAGATATTGGTTTCTGTTGCAAGCTCGTTAGAATATTAATCTTTTAGAAAAAAACTACAGCTTGGTTAAAGTTTAACTATTTAGTCGTGTAAACTGTGTGTTTATTATCACCATAAGCTTTTTGAACCTTTAAGTGTAAATTATTTTAAATTTAGGCGATGTCTTAGGGGTAAGATTTACCTATTTTTAGAAAGTTGGGATTTTAACAACCTTTAGCTGAGTATCAGCTTGAGCTGAATTAGTTAGTTTGGGTGATAAAACTGTTCGATTTATTTGATGAAATTAGCTTAGTAGTTCAACTATTGAACTTGTTTAACTGTCTTAAACACTTTTTTGGTTTTAATTTTGAGTTGTTCGTTTTCCAGATCTAGCTCTAGATAGCGAACCTGAGGGTTGTCTAGTAGAAAGTCAGCTAACGGATCTTGAACCTTTTTGGCAATTTCCGACTTCACTTCTCTAGCTCCATATTCAAATTTATCTTTGGCAATGTTATCGGTTAACCAAACAATTAAGTTGTTACTAACACTTAAAGATTTACCCTGTTTGAGTAGATGTTCTTGTAATTTACTCAATTCTTTAGTGACAATTTGCTGCAGTACAGAACGAGTAATTGGCCGGAACACAATGCGACCAGTTAAACGACCCAAAATCTCTGGTTTGATAGCTCGTTCCATTGCTGCAAATACTTGCTTTTTAATTTCTTGAAAATCCTCTTCTTCTTTCTCTGTAGGTTCAATAAAACCTAGTTTTGAAGCAAACCGGTTAAATTGATTTTTACCTAAGTTAGAAGTTAGGAAAACTAGTGTATGTTCACAGCTGACCGTGTTACCTTTGGCGTCAGTTACCACACCTTCTTCTAGCATTTGTAGCAAAATGTTTAGGTTCTCTGGGTGTCCTTTTTCGATCTCGTCAAACAAAATTACTGAATAAGGTTTTTTAGATAAAAAGTCGGTCAATTGGGGAGCGTCTTCATAACCAACGTAACCAGCGGGAGCTCCTAGTAAACGACTCATTTGGTGTCGTTCACGAAATTCAGACATGTCCAGTTTCAACAAATATTTGCTAGGATCACCATATAATTCATTAGTTAGCACTTTCACTAATTCGGTTTTACCAGTCCCAGTTGGACCCATAAGCAAAAAGCTGGCAATTGGTCCTTTATTTGGGTTAACTCCGGCATAGGCCCGTTTGAGTGCTGAGGTAATTTCAGCAATAGCCTCAGTTTGTCCAAAAATTTGTTTTTCAAGTACTGATTGCAGTTCTTTCACTCGAGTGTAAATGTTGGAACTTACTCTCACTAAAGGTACACCTGACATTTCCGAAACCACTTTTTCTAAAATGCTCAAAGTGACTGTGGATTTTTCTTTAAGCCGCTTATTTTGGACGTTTAATTTGGCTAATTCTTGCTCCAATTTTTTTTGGTCTTCTTCAAATTTAGCACTTAGTTCCAGATTTTGATTAATAATGGCTTCATTTTTCTCTCTAATTAACTCTAGAATTTTGTGCTCAATATTTAACCACTCTTTTTCTGTATTTTCTGCCAATTGATACTTTTCAAGCGCGGCTATTCTGGCTTTCACTAGGGCTTCGTCCAAAGCGTCTATGGCCTTGTCAGGAAATCTGCGAGTAGGTAAAAACCTATCAGTTAGATCTACTAATCTGTCTACTAGTTCATCTGGAAAGTTTGAGTTATGATAATTTTCGTACATTGGTTTTACACCAAGTAAAATCTTTACCGTTTGCGCTTTATCTGGTTCTTCAATACGTAGGGGTTGGAAGCGTCTTTCTAAAGCTTTGTCTTTTTTGAAAATACTGCGAAATTCGTCCTCTGTAGTAGCTCCGATAACGCTTACTTCTGCTCTAGCTAAAGCTGGCTTAAGAATGCTAGCCATATCGGGGCCTTTATCAATACCTCCACCTCCAGCTCCAATTACGTTATGAATTTCGTCGATAAATAAAATCACATTACCCATGGTTACAACTTCTTCCAAAATAGCCTTCAGTCTTTGTTCAAATTCACCACGAAAAACTGAGCCAGCAATAATTCCAGCTACATCCAAGTTAAGGATTTTTTTATTGGCTAGCCAAGGAGGTACCCTCTTTTCGTTAATACGTTTGGCCAAACCTTCTACCAAGGCGGTTTTACCAACTCCCGGCTCTCCGACAATAATCGGGTTATTTTTTTGCTTTCTACTTAAAATGTGAATTAAACGATCAATCTCATCATCTCTGGCAATCAATTGAAAGTCAGGCTCATTGGCTATTTTTTGATTTAAATCAACGGTAAAGTATTCTAAAGCTGAATTTGGACGTTTTTTTGTTTTTTGATTTTTAAAATTGCGATCATCGTTGCGTCCAACACCCTCCTTATACGAGCTAAACATAGAGTGTAGAATCTCTAATAATTTAAACGCACTAGCTTCGTTGAGGTTCATCAGTTTTCTAGCGTTCGAATTAGGGATGTTAATAATCCCAAAAATTAGATGCTCAATACCTATGTAATTATAATTATATTTCTCGGCAATTTCTATAGCTGAGTCTAAGCAAGCTTGCAATTCTGGAGTAATTTCTGGCAATAAAACGTTTTCTGAATTGTTGTGTTTATCTTCTTTGGGCTGAAATCTATCTAAACCTTGCTGTTTGATAAACTCGAGCATGTCTTGGTTAGACACGTTGTCGAGAAAAGTTACTTGAAAAGGTAAACCATCTTGAGGTTGGGAAAGAATTCCAAACAATAAGTGTTCTGAGCCAATATATCTGTGGTTCAGCTGAATCGAGAGTTGCTGAGCAATAGCTAAGGCGTTTCTGGCTCTGGCATCAAATTTAGGTAAGGATGACATAATAATTTGTGTTTAAATAACGTCCGTCAGTTTAAAATAAAAACTAAATTTTGGCAAGTATTATTTTTAGTTGCTAAAAAATAATGCGAATAACGGTTTTTTATTAAAAAAAAGCTAAGTTGCTTGGCAAGCTTAAGTATCCACAATTTCTTAAATTTGTGCAAGTCAAACAAAAAGGCTCCTAAAGGAGCCAAGGAGCCTTAATTTTAACAACAAAGGTTGTTTCAAATTGAGTTAGATATTTGAATACAATTCAAATTCTTTAGGATGAGGTGTAAGTCTAATGGCATCAATCTCAGTTTGCTTTTCAGCAATCCACATGTCAATAAATTCTTTAGATATTACGCCAGTGTCGGTTAAAAATTGGTGATCGGCTTTCAAAGCTTCCAGAGCTTCTTCTAGTGAACCTGGTAATTTAGGCAGTTTTTTCAATTCTTTAGCATTCATTTCCCAAATGTTTTCGTGGTGAGGTTTGCCAGGGTGAATTTGTTTTTGAATTCCGTCGATAGCAGCTAGAAGTATAACTGTAAAAGTTAAATAAGGGTTAGATGAGCCATCGGGAAAACGACACTCAATTCTTTTAGCTTTTTCCGAGTCACCAGTGTAGGGTAGTCTAATTGCTGCTGAGCGATTGCGGTAGTCGTAAGCCAAATGAATAGGTGCTTCAAAACCTGGGACTAGTCGGTGATACGAGTTGACTGTAGGGTTACTAAAGGCAGCAATAGCTCGACCATGTTTAATAATTCCCCCAATAGCAAACAAAGCAATTTCTGATAATCCTGCGATTTCTTTACCAGCAAACAAGTTTTGTGAACCTTTCCAAATGGAAAAGTGGCAATGCATACCCGAGCCGTTATCTCCGGACAAGGGCTTAGGCAAAAAAGTTACAAATTTACCCCATTTATAGCCAACATTTTTTAATACATATTTATATCTAAGCAATTCGTCAGCAGCTTCGATTAAATTGTTAAATTTATAATTAATTTCTCCCTGACCGCCAGTAGCTACTTCGTGGTGTCCTCTTTCCACTTGTAAACCAACACGTTCCAAAGTGGAAATCATTTCTAACCGGATATCATTCATTTGATCAATTGGCGGTACCGGAAAGTAACCTTTTTTATAGCCAATTTTATGGCCTTGGTTAGGCGTTTCCTCGCTTTCGCTATTCCAAGCACCTTCCACGGAATCTACTTCGTAGAAACAATAGTGGTTGCTGCTTCCAAACCTAACGTTATCAAAAATAAAAAACTCGGCTTCTGGACCAAAAAAGGCAACATCGCCAATACCAGTCTGGCTTAGATAGGCAATAGCTTTTTTGGCAATCGAACGAGGATCTTTACTGTACGGTTCTTTAGTAATTGGATCTATTACGTAACAAGAAATAGATAAAGTTGGTTCATTGAAAAAAGGATCCACAAAGGCAGTCTCTACCTCTGGAATAAGCAACATGTCTGACTCATCAATCCCTTGCCAACCTCGAATGGAAGAGCCGTCAAAAGGTATCCCCTCAACAAAACTTTTTTCCGAAAAAGAGTGCGCTGGTAAAGTAATATGGTGCCACTGACCAAAAGAGTCAGCAAATTTAATATCTACAAAATTAATAGACCGACCCTCAATGAACTGGATCAATTCCTGAGGCGTATGAGCAATTGGCATAATAAAGAAATTTAAAGCTGAAAATCTCAGCCCAATCAAACCAATTGCCGGCAAATTAGTTAGTAAGCTGATTAGTAAAATTTGTCTTAGAAAAATAATACCACTTATCAAGTGGTGCTTATAAAAATTTAACTTAGTTGTTTATTTAAAAATAAGCATTGATATTGATTTAGACTAAAACTATTTCAACCAAAACAGCCTGACTATGCCGAACGATAATTAGAACAATAAAACGAGTAGTAATTTCAAAAACCAAACAACCTGATAAATTTAACAAATGTTTAAATTCACACGAAAATTAGATTGTTTAATTTAATTAACAATTTAGGCTGTTAATGCTGGCCCTAAGGAGGTTGGAGTAGGACCAAAACCTGGAAAATTACTGCTTGGATTATTAGCAGCAATAGTGCTGGATGAATTCAATATTTCCTGTGCTCTTTTTAAAGTTCTTTCAAATAATTCAGCTGCTTCTTGAGTAAAGGGCATTGTCCTTGATTGGACTTCTCTAACTATTAGAGTGAGATCTGTATCTGGTCCAAAACCGATTTCTTGAATAGCCTCCATAGTAGCACCAACCAGTTCTTCTGATTCTAGTCCAAAATTTTTAAATTCTTCTCTCAAAATTCGTTCTACTAGTTGAGCTATAAATTCTCGATTTTGACCCGCTAACTCTAATGATATTTCGGCCCCTGCTCCGATTTTTTTTTCTGGTAATCCAGATTCAAATTTAGCATCTGGATATGGTCCATTTATTATATTCCCTTGATTAGTTTGGCGTGATATCGCCCCTGTTCCAGGCATAAAACGATGCTTAAAATTACTTAATTACTAAGTATAACACAATTTTTCAAATTTGGCAAGAAATTTTTACAACTTTTTCAGTTTTCTATAAGACTTTTTTGAGATGTAAAAAAATTTATATCGACTTTAGCCAATTTTTTTTGGTTAATTTATGGGTTTAGAATAGTAGGATCGTTTTATTAAAGGTGAAAATTCTATTTCATTAAACTAAAGATATTAACTATTATATTTATTCTAGCTTTTTGTTTTTACGCGTTGGTTAGAGTTAGGTTTTTTATTAGTAGTTATAACTTTTTTGAAAAACAAAAACCACCCCTTTAGGGGGTGATCTATGGAGTGTTGACTTTGGCCTACTTTCCCCTGGATCTGCATCCAAGTATCATCAGCGTTGGTGCGTTTCAAGACCCTGTTCGGAATGGGAAGGGTTGGGTCCACACCACTTGAAAAGTCAACAACCCGTCTGGTTAAACTAAAAACTTTAGTTTTGTCAAGTTGGGTTTTGACAAATCTACTTTGTTTAGACTGTATGTATTAACCTGATTTTTAGTATGGATAAATTCGAAGCCTTTGAAGCCTCTAATTTTGACAGCCATTTAGAGGAGTTAAATTTTTTGAGAAGTCTAGGTTTTGCTACTTTGGATGAGGTTTATGTAGTCAATTCCATAGACGAAGTTTGGGCCAGGGTTCAAGCCTTGCAAGCTGATCGAGACGATTTAGAGTATCATATCGACGGGGCGGTAGTCAAGCTAGACGATAACCGCTTAGCCAAAGAACTGGGGGTTGTAGGCAAAGCTCCAAGAGCCTGGTGTGCTGTGAAGTTTGCTGCCGAAGAAGTGACCACCAAATGTTTGGGAATTACTTGGCAAGTAGGACGTACAGGCAAGGTTACTCCAGTAGCCGAATTAGAACCTGTAGTTTTGGCTGGAACCGTGGTTAAAAGAGCTACTTTGCACAACTATAAAGAATTTGATCGCTTAAAGTTACGGGTGGGTGATGTGGTAATTGTCCGCAAGGCCGGAGACATCATTCCAGAAATAGTCGACGTTTTGGTGAATTTAAGAATGGGAGGTTCTAGCCTAGAATCTAACGAAAAAGCATTGACTGCACCCCAGGTGTGTCCAAGTTGTGGTACTGAATTAATGTTTACTGATACGCAAGTCGATTTGTTTTGTCCTAATCAAGATAATTGTCCGGCTCAAGTAGTTGGTCGTCTGAGCTATTTTTGCCAACGACAAATAGCCAATATTGTTGGCCTTTCAGAGAAAACTTTAGAAAAGTTTGTCGTTAACTTAGGTATTAAAGATATTCCTGATTTATATCAATTACCTTACGACGAAATTTTAGCCATGCCGGGTTTTGGTAGAAAATTAGTAAACAATTTGGAAGAATCGGTTAATCAATCTAGAAATTTGATGGATTATAAGTTTTTAGCTGGTTTAGGGATCGAAGGAATAGGCCCAGAAGTGGCTAAATTAATTAGCGATTTGTTGGCTAATAAAATTACGAATGTAAACCTTGGCGATCAAGAAACAAGTTTCAGTCAGTTAGAAACTTGAGCTATTTAGATTAAGATAAATTTTGCAATTTTAGGCTATCAGGTTGGAGTAAGGTAAAGCATCGGGTTAGATCAGAATTAAAAGATTAGTTAATTCAACTAGTCAAATTTTGTTTGAGTACTAGCTAATTGGCCAGTTAGTCAACCACGTTGGCTTGGCTGTTTGCGCACTGTAAACCAAAATTGACTAACAATAACAGTCTAATTCTGGCGATTTATGACTGCAGACCTGAACAATTATTCTCTTGATGCAGTGAGTGCAATCAGGAGTGCTTATTGTTTTCTACTGGTTTATGTTTGGTTGTTTTTTTAAGGTTGAATTTTTTTCAAAAAAAGTAGGTGAAATTTAACAAATCCAGTGAGTTTACTCTTGACAAGATTTGAAAAATTAGTTTAGCCTTTTAGGCTAATTTCTCCGTGCCTTACGGATTAGTGTTTTTACAGTTGGATTTACTACAAAGTAGAACATCTTCCTCCAGTTGGAGTAAAATCCAATCTGGAAAACCTAGTTTCTCTGTTAAATCAGGGAAGTAGACTTTTGTCTCAAACTAGAACGTAAGAGCATGCAGTGGATGCCTTGGGAATAGACGCCGATGAAGGACGCGGCACACTGCGATAAGCTTGGGTTAGGTGTGTGCAACCGCTTGAACCCAAGATCTCCGAATAGAGTAATCTGACTGGGGTAATGCCCAGTCGAACTGGTGTAGTAGCCAGTTAATCGGGTACCCGCTGAAGTGAAACATCTCAGTAAGCGGAGGAAAAGAGACAGACATTGCTAATTCCCCTAGTAGTGGCGAGCGAACGGGGAACAGCCAAAAACTTCAGGTAACCATGTTGCTGGATTGAGGAGCTTTCTTCGGAGAGCTTTGATTGAGAGCAACTGCCCTGTTGGGGGATTAAGGTCCTGTGAGGGTCGTGGGAAATTGCGTTCCAGTCCAACAGCTGGAGAAGAGGCCTAAAAAACTCATATATAGTGAAATTACCTGGAAAGGTAAGCCGAAGAAAGTGATAGCCTTGTACACGAAATATATGAGTTGCCTCTTGGCAATTCTCCCAAGTACAACAAGAGCACCGAGAAGTCTTGTTGGAATTACCCGTGACTACGCGGGAAGGCTAAATACGTCTATTCACCGATAGTGAACCAGTACCGTGAGGGAAAGGTGAAAAGCACCCCGGGAAGGGGAATGAAAGAGATCCTGAAACTGCATGCTTACAACAAGTGGGAGAGGTTAGGTTAACTAACCTTGACTACGTGCCTATTGAAGAATGATCTGACGAGTCAGCTGTGTAAGGCAAGGTTAAGGTCGAGAGTGACCGTAGCCGCTAGTGAAAGCGAGGGTTAACTGCCCGTTTAGTCTTACGCACTGGACCCGAAACCTAGTGAGCTACCCATGGTCAGGTTGAGCCCAAGGTAATACTTGGGGGAGGACCGAACTCGTGTCGGCTGCAAACGGCTGGGATGAACTGTGGGTAGGGGTGAAATGCCAATCTAACTAGGTGATAGCTGGTTCTTGCCGAAATAGTTTTAGGGCTAGCCTCGGGTAAAAGCTTACAGGAGGTAGAGCACTGAATGTGCTTGGGGCCGTTCGGTACCCAACACAAACAAACTCCAAATTCCTGTGTAGTGTTTCCCGGGAGTCAGACTGTGGGATCTAAGTTTCACAGTCAAGAGGAGAAGAGTCCAGACCGTCGAATAAGGCCCCCAAATCGTAGCTATAGTGTAAAAGAGGTGGAGTTACTAAGACAACCAGGAGGTTGGCTTAGAAGCAGCCATCCTTTAAAGAAAGCGTAACAGCTCACTGGTCAAGTGACTCTGCGCTGACAATGTACGGGACTTAAGCTACGTGCCGAAGTCACGGATTGCAATTTTCAATTGCAATGGTAGGCAAGCGTTCTAACTGCGCTGAAGCACAAGAGGTAACTCAGTGTGGAGCGGTTAGAAGTGAGAATGTCAGAATTAGTAACAAATGATGTGAGGTGAAAAACCTCACCGCCGAAAGTCTTAGGTTTCCTACGCCACGATTTTCGTCGTAGGGTTAGTCGGGCCTTAGCGGGGTCTCTAACGGGGCTTCGTGATGGACACATGGTTAATATTCCATGACTAGGTATAAATGCGATGGAGTGACGCAATTTGGTAGTCTTAGCGGGATTTGGCTATTCCCGTTGGCAAGTCTAGAGTGCTGACAAGCAGCAAATCTGTTTGTCTTTAACCTCTTAGTTAGAGGTTACACTTGAGGCAAGTCAAAATTCCTTATCGGAAAATTAAGATGAACCAAGTTGCCAAGAAAAACTTCTAAGCCTAATTTATACCTATCCGTACCGCAAACCGACACTGGTAGACGAGGAGAGAATCCTCAGGCGAACGGGTGAATAACAAGTTAGGGAACTAGGCAAAAAAGCGGCCGTAACTTCGGGATAAGGCCTGCCTCCTTACGGAGGCTACAACAAAAGACTCTCTGCTGACTGTTTAACAAAAACACAGCTCTCTGCCAATTCCAAAAGAAGAAGTATAGGGAGTGATGCCTGGCCAGTGTCAGAAGGTTAAAGTAAGTTGCGTAAGCAGCTTACCCAAGCCCTGATGAACGCCGGCGGTAACTATAACCGTCCTAAGGTAGCGAAATTCCTTGGCATATGAGTAATGTCCCGCACGAATGGCATAACAAGTGGAGAACTGTCCCAACTGTTAACCCGGTGAATTTCCAGAGGGAGTGAAGATGCTCTCTACCCGCACCAAGACGAAAAGACCCTATGCAGCTTTACTACAGGTTGTCGTTGTTGTTTAACTTTATTTGCTCAGGATAGCTGGGAGACTGTGAAGCCAGAACTCCGGTTCTGGTGGAGTCGCCCTTGAGATACCAGCCAGATAAAGTTGGACAACTTATTTGAATCTAACTAATTCAAAGACAGCGGCTGCCGGGTAGTTTAACTGGGGCGGTTGCCTCCTAAACGGTAACGGAGGCGTCTAAAGGTTGGCTTAGCTAGGATGGAAATCTAGCCTCAAAGTACAAAAGCACAAGCCAGCTTGACTGCAAGACTGACAGGTCGCGCAGATGCGAAAGCAGAGTTTAGTGAACCGATGCGTCCGAGTGGAAGGCGCAAAGATCATCGGATAAAAGTTACGCTAGGGATAACAGGCTGATCTTGCCTAAGCGTTCACAGCGACGGCAGGGTTTGGCACCTCGATGTCGGCTCGTCCCATCCTGGGGGTGAAGTAGCTCCCAAGGGTTTGTCTGTTCGCCAATTAAAGGGGCACGCGAGCTGGGTTCAAAACGTCGTGAGACAGTTTGGTCTTTATCTGGTGTGGGCGTGCGAAATCTGAGAGGGCAGGTCTCTAGTACGAGAGGACCGAGACCTATGAGCCTCTGGTGTATCGGCTGCACTGCCAAGTGCATCGTCGAGTAGCTATGCTCAGTTTGGATAACCGCTGAAAGCATCTAAGTGGGAAGCCGTCCTCAAGATTAGATTTCGTAGTAGCTTTAAGCTACGGCAGGCTCCTGGAAGACTACCAGGTATATAGGCCATAGGTGTAAGACTGGTAACAGTCTCAGCCAAGTGGTCCTAATCAGCCGAATTTTAGTTTGAGGCAAAAATTTGCTTAGTAGTTCTCTTTGTAAGTAAATCCAACTGTAAAAGTATTAACTGTAAGTTGGCGGCTTAGATCTCTTTTTTCTCTTTTTGGTTTTTGCAGGCTTTTGGTTTTAGCTGTTAATGTTTTTGATCTGAAAATTATTTATTTTCTTAATTTTTCTGAATTTTTTACTAACTTAAAAGTTGTTTTTTGACTAAACTGTTGAATTATCTATTTTCAGTTGATTCGTTTTTTATAAAATGCTAGCTAAATAGATTAGATTTCTCTTCTTAAGAAGTTTTTTACTAGTAAAGTGTTAGGTTAAAATAACAGTCCGCTTTATTTTCTGGTTCTGTTGATTTATCTTATACTGGACTTATTTAAATTTCTTTTGAGGATAAGATCAGCTTTTGATTTTTGGTTTAGACTTAAGTTTACCAATAGTGAAATTATTAGATAACAATAGTTTTTGACTGAATAACATCCCAAATTATATCTAAGGTTTTAGGGTGAATGGGATCTGCGCTAACTTGGTAGAATTTTAGAATACCTTTAGGATCAATTAAAAATGTACCAAATAAACAATTAGCTGTATCCTCAACAAAAACTCCATAATCAATTGCTGTAGTGTGGTGAATATCTGAAAGTAAAGGAAAATTCAATTGACCTAGTTGTTTAAGCCAACCCTGATGGCTAAGAACAGAATCGGTTGAACAAGCCAGCAATTGTATTGGTTGCTCTTGTAATTTGACTGCATACTCACGTAACAGCAACATAGTTTTTTCGCTAGCTTGACTGAAATCACCTTCATAAAAACACAGTATTAACCAACAATTTTTTAGTTCCGACAACAACCAAGTGTGTACTTGGTTATGTAAAACTCCCTCAAGTTTAAAGTTTGGCGCTGGTTTATTGATTTTTAGTTCGAAAAACATAATCTTTTAACAATTGACAATTAAACCTAATCTATACAGTAAACCACAAAAACTATTTTTGAGCAACTTTACAGAAGTATGTTTTTAGCTAAGTTAGCTAACTTTTGGAGACAAAAATTTAGTAGACAGCTAGACACGTTTAACTTAATCGAAATTAGTCGATCAGCAATTTTGCACAACTTTGATTTGTTTCAAAGTTTTGTGCCGCAAGCTGAAATATGGCCAGTATTAAAAGCTAACGCTTATGGTCATGGTTTAGAACCTGTTGCCGAGATATTAAAAGCTAGAAAATTTACTTATTTTGTGGTTGATAGTTACTATGAAGCTCTTAAAATTTGGCAAGTAAACCCTCACAAAGTGCTACTTATAGGTCAAGCTCCTTGGTCAAATTATCAATTTTTTGATTTTAGTAAACTAGCAGTGGTGGTGTATCGTCTAGAAGTTCTAAGAATTTTAGGTAAACTTAACCAACCGATTAAAATTCATTTAAAAATTAACACTGGCTTAAATCGACAGGGAATCAAAATTTCGGAAGTTCCTGAATTTTTAGACGAATTAAAAAATTATCCTAAAATTGAGCTGGAAGGTGTGTGTTCTCATTTTATTAGTAGTGAAGACAGTACTAAAGACGATCTTACCAGGCACCAAGAAAGTTTGTTTTTACAAGCTGTACAGATAGTTAGAGAACATGGTTTTCAACCTAAATACTTACATCTTAGTAACTCGTCTGGAATAATTAAAACTCAGGACAGCCAACTTTATAACGCAGTTCGTTTAGGTTTGGGTTTATATGGAGTTAATCCAATTCCTTCCAACGATCCTGCTTTTATGACACTACAAGATTTAAAGCCAGCTTTAACTTTTTGGAGCACTTTAATTCACAAAATTGATTTACAAAAAGGCGATGGGGTAAGTTATGGTAGCACTTTTGTAGCTGACAGGGATATGACTATTGGGCTGATACCAGTTGGTTACTATGAATTTTTTAGTCGTCGTTTAAGTAACCGAGGGTTTATCAGTTATCAGGATAAATTTTTGCCACTGGTTGGCAATATCTGTATGAACTTAAGTATGTGTAGTTTGGAAGTAGCTAATATTCAAGTAGGTCACCGTATTAAAATCATTAGCTCTAACCCGGAAGACTTAAATTCTGTGTATCACCTAGCTAAGTTAAACGAAACTACTCCTTATGAGGTTTTGGTTAAATTGGCCGAGTCTCTTAGAAGAGTAGTAGTATCTTAAAAATGTCTTTTTATTGTAGATAAGTTTATTTCTTTAATCTAATCTATCTTTAGATAGTATTTACTAAAAAATTGTTACCCTCTAAGTTTGATTTATTCTTTTAGTTAATAGCGCGATACTTTTGTACGTGGGTAAGTGTTGATACTGTAAAACCTGTTTCAGAAGTGTTTATGAATCAATAAACTGTTTTATCTTAGTTGTTAACCAGTTTTTAACTGGCTAATCTTAAACAAAAATAACTGTTTACACACTCAACCTAAGTTATAGGTAGGCTTTTAACTAATTTAACCTAATTACACAGCATGTGAGTCTGAAAAAAATCAACTTAGGTTATCAGGCTAAGTGGATCAGCTGTTGATTGTTCAACGTTACCCGTGATAAATCAGGTTAATTAACTACTTTTCTAACTTGCAAAACATCTAATTCTACCGACGTTTCTCTATCAAACATAGTGAGCAAAACTATTACTCTAGATTGTTCTGGATCAATGCCACTAATTTTACCTTGCATATCTTTAAACGGTCCGTCGATAACTCGCACCAAGTCACCAATTTTATATTTAATGTTACTGACTGAAGCAATTGTTTGACTTTGGGAAATTAGGCTAGCCTTGAGTTTTTCTACATAACCATCCTCCAAAGGAACGATATGTTCGCCTGTGCCAGCGATTTTAGAAACGTGTTGGGTATTTTGGATTACGTAAGCTGTTTCTCTATCTAGAATCATGTAAATGTAAATGTAGCCGGGATAGACTTTTTCGTCTTTTTCTTTTTTCTCGTTTTTAGAATTTAATTGCACGACTTTTTTTGTTGGAACAAAGATCTCTAGAATTTTGTTTTGTAAAGACAAATTACGAATTTTTTGTTCTAAGGTTTTTTTTACAGCATCTTCAAAGCCTACGGAAGTTTGCACTACATACCATCTTGGTCGATTATTGTCTGTGGTAAAAACATCATTGGCTAACATAGGTCTGACAACTAGGTTTTAAATAAAATGTAATTGGTAGTTTCTTCAATACATTGGTTAAGAGTAGTACTATCACCTCTTCCTTTAGGGGAAGTACAGTCTACAAAATAAATTCCGGCTGAAAAAAAGTGATCAAAAAAGCCCAAACTTAACGATAAAATTAAGGTGAACAAAATAGTAATCACAGCCCAACTAAAGACGGTTGGCCAGTTTGGCCAGGTAACTTGTTTTAGTTCTTTCCAAGTAGCAATCAAAAAGTTATTTGTTTTTGCCTCTATTTTTTCTGAGTCAGGTTTAGGTCTAGCATTTTTGTCTATAGCGTCAACTACTTTACGACTAACTCTTTTAGAGAATGGATCTTTAGTTTTTTGATCGAGAAATACAGGCATTGACTAAGTTTAACTTAGGTTAGTAATGTGAGGAAATTCTAGAGTTGTCAAGCTTTAAGTTTGGATTTCGTTATCTAAGCTATCTTGGATCGATTGTTTAATACGATTCAAACCTTCACCGTAAGTGGTCAGCACCTCTTTGAGAAAAGCCAAATCTAATTCCAGATGTTTCTTAGAGTACAAATTAGCCTTGCCTTGATATCTTTGCCAAAACTCTTCTTCGCTCATACGAGGCCAAAAGAATAATAATTTTCTCCAAAAGGCACCAGTGTATTGACGCTCTAATTTAGCTAATTCTTTTTCTAAAGTCTCTTTTAATTCTTTTTTTCTAGCTTCAAAATCACTAATTAGTCGTTCTACTTTGGTGCGGATGTCTTCTAAGATTTGGTTTTGTTGAGCAAAATGTTCCTGAAATATTTGAACTTTTTGTCGGAGTTGGTTGGTATCTTTTTGGTAGATTTCCAGAATTTGTTCTTTGGTTAAGTCGGCTAGATTTTTACTTGTATTTGGAATATACTGTAGGTACCTACTTAAAACCTTAAAAGCAGTTTGCAGTTCTATAAACTCTTCGGAATTCCCTCCCTGGAGATCTGGATGTTTGGTTTTAGCTAATTTTTTGTACATTAGCTTAAGCTCCTCTTTGGAGATTCCAGAGAGATCATCTAGGCCAAAAATTTGTAATGCCTGTTTAAGCGTCATGTAATATATTTTTTGTTAAAACACTGCGATTTTATACACAACTTGTCAAGTGTGGCTAACCTTGTAAAGGCCAAATAGTAATTTTGTTTAATGGCCTTAATTATATGTTTACTAACCTAATGGATATTGTATTGTTATGTACTTCGCCTAAAGATGTCGACTTAATGGTGTTTTTAACAGTTAGGTTTCTACTAGTTTTTGACAGATCTTGAAGTCTACTAAGCCGGTTTAGTCCAGTTTGCTTGTAACATTCCCTAATTGACTCCTTTGCTGGAGCTACCAACCACGATCCTGCATAGCTTGTACCACTCGTTCTAAGGCGGTAATATAAGCTCCGTAACGAAGTCCTACGGTATATGTTTCAGCTACTCGCCAGCAGTTTTCTGCAGCTTCCCTCATGATTTGAGATAATTTTTGGTCCACTTCAGCTTTTGACCAATAGTAATTGCTAGCGTTTTGTACTTGTTCTAAGTAACTTACTACTACCCCTCCAGCATTAGCCAAGATGTCAGGTATGATTTTAACTCCTTTTTTATAAAGATAAAAATCAGCATCTGGAGAAATTGGGCCGTTGGCTAATTCTAGCAAAATTTCCGCCTGGATGTTGTCTACATTGGCGTGGGTAATAGCATTTTCTAAAGCGGCCAATACTAAAACATCAACTTTTAGGCTAAAAATATCAGAATTTTTCAAAGCATCTTCAGACTCTTTAAAGGTATCTAAGCGACCAAATTGACGTTTGTGTTCGAGCAAAGCTGGGATATTTAACCCCCTCGCTGAAAAAGCCATGCTTTTAGAATCACTGACAGCAACGATTTTGTATCCTTTCTCAAATAAAATTTTAGCAAAAATTGAACCAGCGTTACCAAACCCTTGCACAGCAATTGTGGCCCCTGGTCTTAAGTTTAGTTTGTCAGCTAAAGTAGTAAACACGTAGTAAGCTCCATCAGCTGTGGCAGTATCCCTACCTAAAGAGCCACCCAAGGAAAGCGGTTTACCCGTAATTACCCCACGGTTATATTGATCACCGTTGAGTTTTTCGTATTCGTCTAACATCCAACCCATAATTTTGGCGTTGGTGTATACATCTGGAGCTGGGATATCCACGTTAGGTCCTAGGTCTTTGTGCAGGGCTTGAATATATCCACGAGCCAAACGTTCTAATTCAGATTCTGAAAGTTGGTTAGGATCAACTATTACCCCTCCTTTCCCACCTCCTAAGGGAATGTTAACTACAGCACATTTCCAAGTCATCCACATGCTTAAAGCTTTAACTTCGTCTTCAGTGACTTGTGGATGAAATCGGATACCTCCTTTATACGGGCCTCTAGCATTGTTGTGTTGGCTACGAAAACCAGTGAAGACCCGAATTTGACCATTATCCATTCTTACTGGGATGCCTACCTGAATTACTTTTTGAGGTGTTTGTAACAATTCTAAATAATTAGAATCTAAACCAATAATACTACTAACATGTTTCAATGTTTCTACAGCATTAAGGTAAGGATTATTTGGAAAGAGGGATTTCTCGGGCATAAATTAAACTAATTAATTTGGATAGGTCCAATGAAAAACTTTTTTAGTTAAAAGTCAATACTCTAAAAATTAACCAACTGAATCAATTGATTTATCACTCACTACTATTAAGATCCTAGTGTTTAGGGTATTTTTTAAATAAAATAGTTTGAGTGAAAGCGCTTTGTGAATTGCTCAGAATTTGCTTTTTGGTATTAGGTAATTGTCTTTTTTCTTAGTTTTGAGTTTATTTTTCAAAGATTCACAGACAAGTTTTTGGTGACCAACAAGACGAAGAGCATTAGCCAAATAACAACAACGCTTACTACTTGGGTGTAGAATTGGTTAACTAAGAGTTTTTAGCTTGATTAATTGACTTTGAGTCAGGTTTTTAAGATTGTTCAATACCTAAATAAAATTCCAAAATTTTCGCTGCGGCTAGATGATTTAATTGTTGTTTATCGACTTGGTAATAATTAGCAAACGCCAGGGTGCTACCCCGTTCGTTAATGGTTGTTATTAGTAATTTGGGAAAGCGTTGCTTTAGTTGTTCCAAAAACACTTCTACGAACAGACTGATTTTGGTTTTTTGTCCGCGAAAGTTTAGGGGCATACCAACCACGATTTGCCGAATTGGTTTATTTTTGGTTTCGCTGTCCAAAATTGGCCAAATTTGCTCAGTAGGGCAGGGATAGTTAGCCGGTAAAATCAGTTTACTTTGACTATCAGCAAAAGCTAAGCCACACCTTTTTTCACCCCAGTCTATTCCCAGTAGATCAAACATATTTAGAATTGAGTTATACGGGAAAACTGTTGTTGAAACTTAGCTTCGCTAAAATTTTGAGCCGACTGTCGGATCAATTTTTCGTCCCATTGAGTTTGCGATTCAAATAGTAAAATTGCTGATTTTAAACTAGCAACAGTTTGCTCTTGAAAGAAAATTCCGTTTTTATTGTGTTCAATATACTCTAGGGCTCCTCCGGCTTGGTAGGCAATCACTGGTGTGCCACTGGCTAGAGCTTCTATGGGAGCAATCCCAAAGTCTTCTTTTCCTGGAAACAACAGGGCTCGGCAACCAGATAGCAGTTCATCTCGTTCTTGGTCACTAGATCTGCCTAAAAATTTAATTAAACCAGTTTTTTCGGGATGTTTTTTTTCGAACTCTGTAACTATTTCTTGTAGTTTTTTCATCTCTAAAGGATAAGCGCTTGCTCCAGTAATAAATAATTTCCTGCCTAATTCTAAGCAAGCTTGGATAGCTAGGTCTAATCTTTTGTGAAAACTAATTCGACCAAAGTAGTAATAGTAAGGATCTCGATAATTAGTACGTTTAGGTAAAGCTAGAAAGTGTTCTATTTGTACTGGTGGGTAAATTACTTGTGAAGAAGTTTGATAGACTTGTTGCACTAAAGCTTGGGTATTTTTGGAATTGGTTATCCATATAGTCCCCTGTTGATTTAATTTTTTTACTGCATATAAGTCAAAATATTTCAGAACTAACTTGAAAAACGGTAGTAGCAAGCGATAAACTAAGGGAATAGTTTGGTGATCAACTTCAGTCACTAAACCGTGGAGAAATCTAGTTGGAGAGTGACAATAGTGAACGATTTTACGGCAATTTTTTAGCCTAACATATTTAGCTGGATAAGTGGAACTTATGATGACTAAATCGTAGTTTTTTAACGTCAAGCTAAACATTACTAATGGATATAACCAAAAGAAGTGTTTAGTGTATTTGTTTAACCAGCCGTTAGGAACAGTATTCCCAATTTTGTAACTACCAAACCAAAACTGTAACCAAGTAGTTTTTAGTCGGTTAGTTCTATAGGCTTGTTGAATAGGGGCTGAATCGGTAAATTTACTTTCCACGAAAAAACTGGTCCACAACTCGGCTTGGGGGTACATCCTTAGCCAGGATTCAACTACTTTTTCCCCTCCCCCAAACTGAAACAAATAATCGTGAACAATAGCTACTTTCATAAAGTTGAATCAATCGAATTAACTTGGTTTTAACTTTTTTAAATTTGTAAAGAGAGTCAATTTGGTTTAGTGCCTAGTTTGGTTTTTCAGAGGTTTTTCAGAAACTGTTTTGTTCTAATTAACTACGAAGTAACTATTAGTTCAATTTAGCGTTAGGTTAACTTGACAAGGGATCAGAAAACAAATTAACTTATTGTAGTAGTGTTTACTTAAAAATATATGTTTAGCGGTATTGTGACCATTTTAACCATGGTTGGTTGGTTCTTGATAGTTTTGATTCCGTTAGTAATTATTCACGAATTTGGCCATTTACTAATGGCTAGGCTAACCAAAACCCGAGTGGTAGAGTTTGGTGTAGGTATACCACCAGCTTGGATAAAAAGAAAATGGAAAGGAATTATTTGGTCGTTAAATTATTTACCTCTAGGTGGGTTTGTGAAAATTTACGGAGATCATGATGCTTTAGACGAGGCTTCTGAAAACTGTAAGCAAGATCGAGTACGTGCTAAAGAGGTTTATTTGCAAAATCGTTTTATAGAAATTTTGTTAAATCGTGAATTAGAATTCTTTCTACAAAAAAACAATTTAGAATATGAGCAAAAGTGGAAAGAGTTCGAACAGGACTTTTTGGAATATTATAAAGACCCAGATAAATGGTTAGCTAAATGGACTAACAATAACCAAACGCCAATTAACTTTAATAACCCTGAAGATGAGAGTTATCAATATTATTCGCAACTGAAACAACTCAAAACTCTGATTGCTTGGGAGTTTGATTCTGAATTGAATTCACCAGAGGTCTTTTTTAACAAAGCTTGGTGGCAAAAGATTTTGATCTTGTTAGGTGGTGTTGTGTTTAATTGGTTAGTGGCCTTTTTGATTTTTTGGATGTTGTTAGTTTTTGGAGGTACAGGAACCAGGGCTATTTCGGTTGAACAACTTGGACAGTTAAAAAACGATAACCGAATTGAGATGACAGTTACTTCTAGCTATCCCAAGGTGTCTAGGGTTTTAGCCGATTATCCAGCTGCCCAAATTGGTTTAGAGCCGGGTGATGAATTGGTCAGTTTTGCTGGTACGGATTTATCTAGTTTAACTAGTTTAAGTGAGTTTTCTAATTTAGTAAAAACTAACAAGGATCAAGAAGTAGAAGTAGTGTTTAGAAAATCTAGTACTGGCGAGTTGTTAGTGAAAACAGTCAAAATTGAAGAAAAAAATAATCAATTATTGTTTGGTATAGGCAGTTTATACTATAACGGTTTTTACAAAGCTAAAAATGTGTTTGTTGGGTTTAGTTTAGCTGTTCAGACTACATACAATTATACTGTAGAAACAATTAGATTATTAGGTGAACTTGTGCAAGCACTTTTGCCTCAGACTCAAGATCGTACGGCCTTACAAATGGTTAGTGGACCAATAGGAGTTAGTTACCTTAGTAACAGCGTGTTCAATTTCAGTGGTATACGAGGAATCTTAGAATTAATGGCCCTAATCTCGATTAGTTTAGCAGTTTTCAACCTAGTACCTTTACCAGCCCTAGACGGCGGGCGAATGGTGATCGTTATAATCAGTCATCTCTTGGGTAAGAGAAGCAGAAAATTAGAAGCAGTATTAATTAGTGCAACGATGATTTTAATGTTGATATTAGGTTTATTAGTAGCTTGGCAAGACATTACTCGAATTACTCAATAAGAGTGGTAAATTGTGTTTTTACATTGGTTAGTTAAATCGATTTAATTAAACTAACAAAACTAGTAAACCTATTTTGCTTAGCCGTTAACTTGACTAAAGCTAGAGATATTGTTCTGCTGAAACTTATGTCTAAGTCAGCGGTGACTAAGTATACTAAGGAAAATCTGGTAGTTAGTGTTTTGGGTAGTCACAGTGCTTTAGAAATTTGTCAGGGTAGCAAACAAGAAGGTCTAAAAAACTTGGTTGTATGTCAGAAGGGTAGAGAATTGCCCTATAGCCATTATTATTTAACTAGCGCTAATCAAGGCGAAAGCTTTGGTTGTATAGATGAGGTAGTTGTACTAGATCATTTCAAGGATATTTTGCAACCAGAAATACAAGAGCTACTATTATCCAAACAAGCAATCTTTGTGCCACACCGGTCTTTTGAAGTGTATGTTTGTCAAAATGATTATTCAGTATTAGCCACTCACTTTCGAGTGCCCATTTTTGGCAATCGTGAGTTGTTACAAGTAGAAGAAAGAACTGGAGAGAAAAACCAATATTTTCTTTTAAGTCGAGCAGGTATTCCCCATCCCAAGAGATTTGCTAACCCTCAACAAATCGATAGGTTAGTTTTGGTTAAGGTTAACGAAGCTACTCGCAAACACGAAAGAGCCTTCTTTTTGGCTTCCAGCCCAGATGATTTTTGGCGTCAGGCTGACCAGTTATTAAGCGAACAAAAAATTACAGAAAGAGATTTAAAACAAGCAGTAATTGAAGAATTTATTATTGGTCCCACGATAAACTTAAACTTTTTTTATTCACCTATCTATAAACGATTAGAATTAATTGGTACCGATACCAGACGACAAACGAATATTGATGGTTACGTCCGTCTAACAATCGAACAACAAAAGTTTCTGCAAACCAAAAATTTACTACCTTCTTTTGAAGAAGCCGGACACGTGGCTACTACAATTATTGAATCTATGCTTCAAGCCGCTTTTGAGCTGGGAGAAAAGTTTGTCTCTGCTTGTCAGCAAGAATTTTCTCGAGGTGTCATTGGTCCGTTTGCGTTACAGTGTGTCATTCGTTCTGGGCCACCACAAAAGGAGTTTGTGGTCTATGACATTTCTTTAAGAATGCCTGGGTCTCCAGGAATTAAGTTTACCCCATACAGTGAGTATTTATTTGGTCGTTCAGTTAGCATGGGCCAACGGGTAGCTATGGAAATTAAAAAAGCCCAACAATTGGGCGCTTTAGACTTAATTTTAACTTAAACCAATCGGTTTAAATTTGAACAATCTTCAAGCTGTAAATCTTGATTCAGCGCCTTGTGCCTTATGTTTTCGTTGCTAAGAGGGTAATGAAAATATTTTCTGTTACTATGCTTATTTTAGTTGACTAAAACTGTAATCTAATTCTCAAAACTCTGCTATTTGAGGCAGTTCCATTACAAGGAAGCTCTATGCCTACTTATGAAGTTTTACTATTTTACAAATTTGTGTCTTTAAAAGATCCACAAGCAGTAACCTTTTGGCAAAAAGAATTGTGCGCTAATTTAGGTTTAAAAGGTAGAATTTTAGTAGCTGAAGAAGGGATCAATGGCACTGTTGAGGGTACTACTGAAGCTATCAAAAAATACATACAACAAACTAAAATGTATTCACCTTTTACGGATATCAATTTTAAGAAATCTCCAGGTACAGGTACAGCCTTTAATAAACTATCGGTCAAGCTTCGAGATGAAATTGTGACTTTGGGTTTACCTAAAGAGGAAAGGTGGGATTGTTCACAATTTACTGGCAAATTTCTTACTGCTGAGGAGTTACATGATTGGATTCACAATCAAAAAAAAGAGTTTTACATTTTAGACTTGAGAAACGCTTACGAACATCAGTCAGGCTATTTTGTTGGCTCTATTTTGCCTAATTTATCTTATTTTCGTGATTTACCTAAACTTTTACCTACTTTAGAATTTTTAAAAGACAAGACAGTGGTAACTGTATGCACCGGTGGTATTCGCTGCGAAAAAGCTACGGGACTATTGATTAAGTACGGATTTAAAGATGTTTGGCAATTGAAAGACGGAATTGTGACTTATATGGAAAAGTATCCTAACGAAGATTTTGTAGGTAAATTATACGTTTTTGATAGTCGGTATTTGCTTGGTTTTAATACTGAAGACAGTAAACATCAAATAGTAGGTCGTTGTTTAATTACAGGAAAACCTTGTGAAAATTACGTTAATTTTATTGATCCACTCACAGGAGAGCGACGTCACGGAATAGTCTCTCAGGAAGCTATTGATCAAGGTTTGGTTAGATTAGATTAGCTTTTGGTTAGTTCTTTGCTTTGTTATATGAGTTCAAATTAAGTTCATTTTCCTTTAAAATACTTCTTGAAAGTTAGATCTTTTACCAAAGCAAAAGATGGTAAATATAGGTAAAAACTTAGTAAACTAAAATTCCAATATAAACCGTGCAATTCACACAACTGATCAAAATTCTCATCGTTTTGCAAACCTATTCAGTTTTCTAGATTGGACTTTCTGACTATCTGAAATAGATACCAAAAGATAGACAATAATTCAAATTACTCTACTCTAATAAAATGACAAACTTTAAACTTCATATTGTCCGAGACAATAGTTGGTGAAGTGTTTGATGTTACACATTACTAGTTGTGGTGAAAACCTATACAGAATTTAAATAATCTAAAATTTCACTTAAATTTTTAATCCAGATAAGTGTTTGTTTTTTCAGCCAAGTCAACTGGCGTCTAGCATATTGCCAATTTTCTTGGTATAGCTTTTGCAGTAATTCAGTTTCATTTAGCCAACCTTTTACATAAAGATTACCAATTCGGTATTCCAAACCCAAGTCCCACAGTCTTTGGTCGTCTAGATTTAAGTTTAAAATTTCCGATATTAATCCTTCGTTTAGTCTTTCTTTAAGTCGGTTGAAAATTCTAGCTTTTAAAACAGTTTGGTCTACTTGAATGGCAAATTGCCAAATTTGACTAAACTTGGGATAATCTAATTTCCTTTGGCTAAACCAACCGTTGGTGGTAGCGTAGTAGCGCAACAACAGGTTGACTAATCTTCTAGGATTAAGTTTGTCGCTAGAATTTAGTTGGGTAAAGCTGGGTATTTGTTTGGCTAGGTTGTGTAAATTTGGTAAGCTTTGTTGAGTTAGGTGTAGTTTTAAATTATTGTATTCCGAGTCATACTTCGGGTCAATTTGTGCTAGTTGGTACTGCTCACTGATGGCTTTAGCAAATAACCCTGTGCCTCCAGTGAGAATTACAAACTTAGGTAAGTTTGGAGATTGCTTTTTAAATAATTGGCACCAATCGACTAAAAATTGGTTGAGTGAGTATTTTTCTTTAGGGTCCACATAATCAATTAAAAAGTGAGGTATGTCTTGATAGACAAAAGTATTACCTAGCTTAGGTAAGTACTGCCAACAACCTTTAACTTTAGCTGTACCAAGGTTTAGATGTTGGTAAACTTGTCTAGAGTCACAATTAACTATCCAAGCTGAACCGAGATATTTGGCTAAATCTACAGCTAATTGTGATTTACCACTGCAAGTTTGGCCTAACAATATGATTAAAATCATAATTTTTGCTTTAGCACAACTCAATATTTTTTTAAGTTTAACCAACTTTCTAGTTGGGGAAATTGTTTTTAGATTCTGCTTTTTTGTCCATCGGCGATGGTAATTATGGAATTGACAATATTCGTTTAGCTAAACTATAGTCAGAAAACCGGTTGGTTTTTTTAGAGAAAATATATGTTTAGTAAACATTCGTTAATTGAAGGTGCGAAAAACTTGACTAGATCTTTTTGGTTATCGGTAACGGCTATTACTGTGTTAGTAGTGAGTTTATCTTCCGTGGCCATTGTGCTAATTTTACGTACTTCCATTAGCTACTCTATCAGACAGTTGGACAAAAACATCGAAATTGTAGCGTTTTTGCAAACTGGTTTGGAAGAAAAAACTTTGCAAGAACTACAACAAGACTTGTCGCGCATACCCCAAGTTCAAGAAGTTAGATACATCAACGATCAACAAGCTAGAGAAGAATTAATGCAAAGTTTGGAACAAGCAGAAGGTTTTAAAAATTCTCTGTTAAATTTAGATTTTCCCACGCATTTAGATTATTTTATCATTAAAATCGACAAAGCCGAGAATTATCAGCAAGTATTTAACTTGCTTAGTAACGATAGCTATGCGCCAGTATTTAAAAAAGTTTTAGGCAAACAAGAGTTCATTGAACGACTGCAAAATTTATATTATTGGACCAATTTAATTGGCATAGTTGTAGTATTTATTTTTGCCTTGATTGCTATTATGGTAATGGTAAATATGCTTAAAATTGCAATTTATAACTACAAGGGCGAAATAGAGATCATGCGTTTAGTAGGAGCCACCAACTCTTACATTCAAGGTCCGTTTATTATGCAAGGAACTTATTTTACTTTGATTGCTTGTTTACTGGTTTGGGCTATTTTTTTGCCATTAACTAATTTTTTGGTTAATTACTTTGTGTCTACTTTAAATTCCCAAACCTCTAATTTACTATTCGAAATTTATTTGTCTTTAGGGATGATGACTGTAATTTCGGTTTTAGTGAGTATTGTTACATCTTATTTATCTACACAAAAATATCTGCAGCAATAAATTTGTTAGTCTATGCCTAAAAAAAAGTCTTTAGTACTGGTAGAAGAATTAACTAACAGACAAAAAACGATACTGTTTGCTTTGATTAAAGAGTACTGTGAAACAGGTAAAAGTTTAGGCTCCAACGAACTGAAAGAAAAATATGGGTTTGAGTTTTCTTCGGCTACTATTAGAAACGAATTTGTAGTGTTAAGAAATGCAGGTTATCTGTATCAACCGTTTGTTAACAGTGGAAGCGTGCCTACAGAAAAAGCTTTCAAATTATTTATTAACCAAATG
>Ga0209227_1000395_pt1 | contig 38009 bp, 38 predicted proteins | sample YNPBryantNP2012_FD_185815 | JGI IMG/M metagenome (GOLD analysis project Ga0209227, IMG submission 185815) | Anoxygenic and chlorotrophic microbial mat microbial communities from Yellowstone National Park, USA - YNP Bryant NP 2012 (SPAdes)... ...
ATCTTAGAGCACAAGGCTTAGTACGTTAAAAGAAAACGTTTAGGCTTGTTGATTTCAAGTTTGTGATGAAAGCGGGCTAACCTGCGCATCCAGCCGACAGTGCTCCGCTTGCTTCGCTCGCTCCGCGCTGCGGCTGATGCGCGAGCCGTTGGGCGGCAATGCCCAGGAGGTAACGCAAATGAAGGAGAGTCACCCGTTGCAAATTGCTCTTGCTATTCTTGCCTTGCTTGGAGTTGGTATAGGAATTGGAGCGGTCATCACAATTGTCATTTTAAACTCTCCTTTGAAGCCAAAAGAAGTTTCAGTTGGACCTGTCAGTTATGAAATTCCGACCAGCCAGCCCCAGACCCCAGTGGTAAAACCTGGGTTTCCAACGGCTACTTCTGCTCCTCAGGGACCTTCCCTACAATCTTTAGGAACAATTCGTGTCTTTGGTAATTCTAATCTCAGATACCTCGTTCTGGTATTTACAGGTTCACTTACCGAAGTGGTTCATACTCAACCTATGCTGTTGGTCGCGCACCAGAACATGTGAAAACATGGCTAACTGCTGTTTTTATCTAGACCGGCAAAGTCAGCTTGACGTGACCCCACTGAAGACGTAGGATAGCGACACATCGCTGTTTCGTGACGGAGTCGCGCAGGAAACGCTTGAATCGCCCGACGGCTGTGCGCAGCGAGGTGCTGCAGTGCCTGCAGCCAACCTGTCCGCTCTGCGGTGGACCGACCTGGCGACCGTATCCCAATCGCCGACGGGTGGTCACGCTGGAGGGGGTGGTCGAGTTGCGCCTGCGCATGCAGCAGTGCCGCACGTCGACCTGCCCACGCTCTCACAAACCCTACCGTCCCGAGGCCGAGGGGCGCTAGAGCCTGCCGCAGCACGAGTTTGGCCTTGATGTCATCGCCGAAGTCGGCCGTCTACGCTCCCAGGAGCACGCCAGCGTCCCTGCGATCCACCAGCGACGCCAGGCCCGCCACCTGCCGATCAGCGAGCGCCGTGTGACCAACGTGCTCGACCGCTATGATGCGCTGGTGGCGCTGCAGCTGAACGACCCGGCCCGGCTCAGGGCGGCGACGCAGGCGGCTGGGAAGGTGGTGCTGGCACGCGATGGCCTGCAGCCGACGGTGGGGAACGAAGTCCGCTGGGGAGTGCGCGACGGTCTGTCCGGCGCCATGCTGCTGGCGCGCAGCCTGCTGTCGGCCACCGCTGACGAGCTCGCGCCGCTGCTGACTGCGGTCAAGGAGGCGCTTGACGTACCAATCGTCGGGGGCATCGCGGATGGTCAGCCGTCGGTGCGCAACGCGATTGCGCAGGCGCTGCCGGATGTGCCGCAGCAGCTCTGCCAGGTTCCCTACCTGCAAGAGGCGGCCACGCTGGTCTCCGAGGCCGATCGGCATGCGAAGCAGGAGCTGAAGAAGCGCCGGCGCGGAGTGCGCCCGATTGCGTGCGCTGGGGCGGAGCAGGACACCCCAGCGGCGACCCTGGTGGGCGGGGATGCGGTCGCCATCCGCAGCGCGCTCAGCGACGATGGGCTGGCCCCGCTCGATGCGCCCGGATTGCGGTTGCAGGAGCGTCTCAGCCAGATCCAGCGCAGCATGCCGGCGATGGCGCAAAAGGGGGATCGCGTCCGCTGCTGACCAACCTGCTCCGACGGGTCGAGCGAGCATTGGACGAGACCGCCGCGCTGTGGGCGCCAATCCGACGCGCCGACACACTGGTCTGGCAGGCGGCGACGGTGCTCAACACTGGGGCGGGAGTGCCAGCCGACCAGGTGCAGGCCGCCTCCCTGCGGGTGCGACGACGGATGGGACTGGTGAAGCGACACGGTGGCACGCTGGAAGGTGCGCTGACGCACGTCCTGAAGGTGACGCGCAGCGACGCGCCGGGGTTGTTCCACTGCGATACGCATCTGGACATCCCGCGCCCAAATCATGGACTGGAGCAGTGCGTCGGGCAGCATCGTCATCACGAGCGCCGTACGACGGGGCGGAAACGGGGGACGCCCGACACGGTGTTGCGTGGCCCAGTGCGCCTGATAACGAGTGTCGCCAGCCGGCTGCAGCGCTGGACGGCCGCTGAGTTGGCGCCATCACATGTCGCTGCCTGGCGCGAGGTGCGCCAGGCGGTGCGGGCACGCTTCGCCACCCGTGCGCAGGGTCTGCGCTTCCGCCGCGATCCGGACGCCTATTTGCGCGGCCTGGAGCAGCAGTTTCTCACGTCAGGTTTGCCGGTCTAGGTTTTTACTATCCCGCATTCATTGAAAAAGTGTGCGAGCAAGACGTTTATTTCAATAAATCGTGGTATGACTGCAAGGAATGGTTATTTTTCAACGCATAAGCGGCATAGGAACATATAGCGATGATCGTTCAAGCACCTTGTTATTCCCCAATTTAAACAGACGCATTCGGTGCGTTTGTTTGTACTACGATTTGTTGCAAGGCAAGAATGGGCGATTGGCAAATATTGATAGATTTCTTGGAAGTGGGTTTCAACCTGAGCGTATATTTGTGATTGCTTTGTTATGCGGTGATACTGGTAGTGGACTATTTCTTGATATTGGTTATTTCTTGAAGAATATGTTTCCTGAATCGCTAGCACTTTGCATCCTGACCGTTCCCGAAATATATCCGTCTGCATCCCACTTCTCAGATTACTTCAGGGGCAATGCTTATGCAGCGATAAGGGAATTAGAACATTTTTCCAGAAGCCATTACGAATTTGGTCCCGAAAATTATCGTCTTGTTTTTGACGGTGTGAATCCATTTTCCGAATACTGGGTAGTTGGCAACGAAGAGTTCGCTGGTTCAAAATCTGATTTATCAGCCTATTTTACAGAAATTGCACGAATTATGACTGAAAAAGTTGTATTATCAGGTTCTTTAGATGACAAAGCAGTGTATTTACCGTTATCAGAACATATCCAGTATTGGAAGTCTTGGGAGCAATCATTTCACAAGGTTATGAGCGACGGCGATTTTTCGCTTTATATCAGTCGTGAACTTGAATAAAAGCGGCATAACACCGGCTTGCAGTTGACGCCGCTCCGCTGCGCTTCGCGGCGGCTGAAGCGCAAGCCGTTAGGCTGCTTATCTCCCTATGGGGCTCTAAACAGATGATTTCAAGAGGTTGTTTTGGTGATGAGTGAAACTACGACCTTGGTCTTACCGCTTGCCGTAAGAGAATCTCATAGTCTCTATCGTTCCAAGATCGACTCCTGTGCAAAAAGGTTGAACGTTACCAACTGAAACATGAGATGGAACGCCGCTCAGGGGCAAGGAAGAAGCACCGGAAAAGCGAACCAATCATATCTGCCGCCGGTGCCAAGGCATTTTCTGCTTGACGGCTGCTCTGTTCTTTCGGTCCTCCAGGCCATTCCGCCTTTTGCTGCGCCAGCAGGTAACGGTGCATTGGCCGCATGGTGCTCACGGTGGCCGAACCTATCACCATCCCGGCAGCCCGGAATACCCCTCGTACCGGCAACGTGCCTGCCGGAAAAGGATGCCTGACGCTGCGCACAATGGCTTCGATAGCGGCACGCAGATGGTGTCCGAGGGGACAGTCGGCTTGGGCGATTTTCCGCCGTTGTGCACGCCGCAGAGCGGCCTGGTCGAAACGCAACCGGGTGTCGGGTTGTTGCTTGTACGGGGTCACCGGGCATGTCTCGCGCAGTGGACAGCTCTGACAGGTCGCTTGCAGGAAGCGGGCCAGGAAGGAGGCCTGCTCTGCCGAGTGCGTGCCTTCGACCGTGTGCCCGTTGGGGCAGGTCATCTGTTGCGGTTGACCGTCTGCAGCGCAGGCACCCGCGAAGTCGTGCAGGCCCAGACGATGTTCATCGGGAGTGCGTCCGCGCAGCGCCGTCTGAATGTGCGTGATGCCCAAGGCATGCAGCAAGGCATCGGGTTGCTCGTTGGCAGAGGCGCCGTCTGTGATGGCAGCCCGCAAGCCGGTGCGTGCTTGCAAGCGGGGAGCGGCTTCCAGCAGCACCTGGGGGTCGTCAGTGTTGGCCGGTGCAACGTGCGGATGCGTCATGAGTTGAATGGGATTGTCTGGGTCGCCAGGCTGGCTCAGGTGGGCGGAGAACCCCGGCACACGTTGTCCGTGTTTTGCGCGGTAGGCCGCCTCCAGGTCGTCAGGCGATTGCGGACGGGAAGCGCTCAATTCGTCTCCCTTTTTGCCCTCCAACCGCTCGGCGATTACCCGACAGTGTTCCACGCCCACCCGCGCCGGTACGGCGTAGGTCGGGTGGGTGTGATCCTCCGCTTCCAATGCGCGCACCAGGCGGCGCATGTCCGTGCCGATGCGCTGAAGCTGTTCGGCCAGGTCTTCCGTCTTCAGGCGATAGACGTATTGCCCGGCATGCCCCTTCAGATCGGGCGCCAACAACTCCGCATCGCGCCGCTGGTCGGCTTCCCCCACCATACGATGCACCCGCTGCAACACCGTCACCAGCAGGTGCACGCGTCCCATCCGCCGAATGTTGGAAGCCAGCAGCGTGCTGTTCATGCGCTGGTTGCCCGTCTTGCGCGAAAAGGCATGGATGTGAGCGTCAGTCCCCTGCGCGAAGGCCTGGTCAAGGAGATTGACGCCGGTTTCCTGCATATAGCGGCTGAGACGTTCGCGGAAGGAGTACAAGGTGCGCAGGTCAACATCCCCCGCGCTCAACTGACGATACCCAATGGCATAGCGCACCAGAACGTCGAAGCAGGCGTTATCGTCCAATTCTGCATCCGTCTAACCGTTGGCTGCTTTGAGAAATTCCAGCGATACCAGCACGGTGACCGGCACATGCGGACGCGAGGGCATGTCTGCATACAACACTTCGAATGGCGTTTCATCCAGACGGCAAAAGAAGTGCTGGGAGAAGGTTTCCGCCCAAGAGTTGTGCAAGCGTTTGCGCAGCGGCTCAGGCAATTCATCCACATGGCTGGGGAGAGGGATGTGCAGGTGACGGCTGTTCTTGCGGAACATGACGGCTCTCCGAGAGTTTGGGTTGCCCGCATTATATTAAGGTTTGCCCATTTTGAGGAGGGTATTCGGATAAAATTTGTCGACTCGTTTTTGCAGTGGAGTCATTAGTTAAAATACCCGATGCGTAGGTGGTTGAGATGAAGAATAAAAAAACAGGATTGCTGACCAAACGCTAGTGGTTACCGTGTACTCACAGCAACATGATGGCAAGTCGCTCCGATACATGAGGTTATACAGAGCGTTTGCCCTACTTGAAATACTAACTGACCATTCCCCTCGAATTGAGATAGGTTGTTCACCTGTTGCCTACTCTTCGCGGAGAATATAACCCACACTACGCACTGTATGAATCAGACGCGGTTCACCATTCGCCTCGAGTTTTTGCCGCAGATAGCGTACATACACTTCGAGGATATTACTCTCACCCCCGAAATCGTAATTCCATACCCGGTCGTAAATAATATCGCGGGTGAGGACCTGATTGGGATGGCGCATAAAGAGTTCGAGGAGATCGTACTCTTTCGCAGTCAGTTCTACCCGTCGTTCACCGATACGTACTTCCCGTGAGCGGGTATCGAGCGTTAAGTTGGCGAAACGCAACACATCTTGCGATTGAGCAGCTTGCCGACGGCGCAACTGGGCCCGAATCCGTGCCAGTAATTCCTCGAAGGCAAACGGCTTTACCAGGTAATCATCGGCCCCGGCCTCAAGGCCGGCTACCCGATCGCGCACGGCATCGCGTGCTGTGAGCATAATGATAGGCACATTTGAATCTGCACGGAGTCGACGAGCGACCTCGAAACCATCAACGCCCGGCAGCATCAGATCAAGTACGATCAGATCGTAGTCAATCGTAGCTGCTAACTCTAAACCGCGTGTGCCGTCAAAGGCCACATCGACCTGATACCCTTCAAGACTAAGGCCCCGACGCAGAAATGAGGCTATTTCAGTCTCATCTTCAATAACTAAAATTCGTATCATACTCGTAGTATACGCAGATAGAGCAGGCTCGTCAATGCGGTAAGGTTGTGTAGGATTTTCAAAGTTTTTTCCCGCCTGACAGTGGTAGGAGCGGGGATAGGGGTAAGTGGTAGGGGCAACCCACTCTGGATAGCGACATACTGATGCGACGAGCGATAGTTCCTGGTCACGCACCACAAGACCTGAGCTAGTGGCCCGCACTCTCGGAGGTAGTAAGAGTGTTTTTCAGACACGATCTATGCTGTAAGGTATATGCCTGCATCCTACTCGTATCACGTCTTGTTCATAGATGAGGAACGGAAGAAGACGGAAATTGGACGTCCCTTTTCAGTGGGGGGCTGCCGCACCTTACCCTTCCTGTCGTTTTTGATCGGGAAGGAATAAGGTGTGGCTCGCCAGCACATCCTAATGCGGCTCACTATCCAGTTCGTTGAGAAAATCCTCTGGATGCTGCCGAATCTCCAGACTACGCTGTTCGATCTCTCGTCGTAACTCACGGCGTAGACGGGCTGCCATCCAGCGCCGTCGTTGTTCGGCAGTTTCGATCCGGAGAGGTGGCACCGGGCACGGACGAAACTCCTCGTCAACGGCAACCATCGTAAAGTAGCAGGTCATCACGTGACGCTGCGTCCGAGCGGTAATGTTTTCGGCGACCACTCGAATCCCAACCTCCATCGAGGTGTTTCCAGTATAGTTGACCGAGGCCAAAAATGTAACCAGCTCGCCGACATGAATCCGGGCCCGAAAGATGACTTGATCTACTGAAACGGTGACAACATAGCGCCCAGAATAGCGTGAAGCACAAGCATACGCTACCTGATCGAGCAGTTTCAGAATATGACCGCCATGCACATTACCGGCAAAATTGGCCATATCCGGTGTCATCAGCACAGTCATTTGCAGAGTGCGAAATTGTTCAGTCTGTGACTGCTCATGAGAGGATTGCATACACCATCCCACTCCCTGGATCAGGTATGAGTTTACTACTGTTTTTCAAGTATACTCATCCGAGATACGAGACGGTCGTGTTCATGTTGCCTGGTGCCGGCTTTTCAAAGAGCAGAAGATAGTAGCGCCATAGACCGGCATTCAGTGTTCTGGTCTGGGCAATACAGGCTCGCATGGCGGCTATCTGGAGATTAGACTGTAGGCGTAGGGCGTGAAGGATTAGGGCCGCAGGTAGAGTTAATTGCGCAAAATGACCGAGGAATCGTAACGATGGCCCGGCGCTGAGCGTCAGATCATCACGTTGGCGTAACCGTAAACCGGTATGCTCTGCTAACGCAACCAGTTCATCGGCAGTCAGCAGATCAGGCATGGCCCACGGTTGCAACCAGGCCCGTAGTTGCTGACGCTCGGCAGATGTCAGCGTGGAACGAGCGGCAAAGCGGTCGGCAACGATCAACCGTCCGCCCGGACGAAGCAGGCGAATGATCTCGGTAAGGAGCGCTGGTTTATCGGGCGCGTGGCAGATACTCTCCAGCATCCAGATCACATCACAACATCCACTCCGTAAAGGGGTGGCAGCGTAATCGGCACAAAGAAACTGCGCATGACCAGCACGCCGGGCACGTTTTGCCTGTTCGGGTACTATCGTTATGCCGATGACCGGCCCCTGGTGGCTGGCTGCAATGCGGTTGGCACTGGCCCCGGCGCCACAGCCAGCATCTAACAGACACTCACCCGGTTTCAGGTCAACGGTCGCCAAGAGCGTTTCATCAATGGAACGAAGTGCAGCTCGATGACTGCGCGCCTGCTGCCATAACCCGGCATGCATCGCCTGCGACCCACGAATCCAGCCGAACACGCGAAACATCCAGTCGGTCTGACGGTAGAAGGCACGAACAGCTTGATGATGAGCAGACATGGCTATCGAAATGACCAGATACGCACTGTCGAGTCATAACTGCCGCTGGCCAGCAGATGACCATCTGGGTCAAATGCAACACAGGTAACACTTTCATTATGGGAACCGAGTTCCCAGCGTAACGTTCCATCACTGATTTGCCAGACGCAAACAACCCGACCGTAGTGGGCACTGGCGAGGTAACGACCATCGGGGCTGAATGCCAGCCCAAGACATGCACCGGCAGGTGTGGACAGAACTTGCAGTGGTTGACCATCGGTAACACGCCAGATAAAGATCATACCATCGGCGCTGGCACTTGCTGCCAGACTACCATCTGGACTTGCTGCCACGCTAAAGATGGTATCACCATGACCGCGTAGAGCGTACATCAGCGAGCGATCTGTCATTCGCCAGATGCGAACTATTCGATCATAGCCGGCCGAAAATAGTAACGATCCATCAGGACTAAAAGTAAGACTATTGATCAGGCCCTCGTGACCGACGAAAGTACCGATTGACTGTCCATCAGTGCGATCCCAGAGGTAGATCACCTGATCCCAACCACCAGTGGCAATCACATGACCTTGCGGTTGAAATGCCACACTGAAACAAGCACCATGGCGCTTTGGGTCACCAAGGTGGAAGAGAAACGTTCCATCTGCGACACGCCAGACTCGTACCCCATGGAGTCGACCGGCTGCGGCTACCAGTTGACTATCGGGGCTGAACGCTATCGCGTTGATCTCACCGATATGACCGTTGATCGCCTGACGCAACTCAATATCGGGTAAATTCCACAGCCGGAGCATCCCATCCCATGATCCGGTTGCCAGTATCTGTTGATCTGGGCTGAACGCCACACTGCTTACCCAGCTTTGCACCGCCAGTATCTGATATAACAGCGGCTGTTGCGATACCCTTGCCGGTGGAATCGGTTGTTCAAGCTGAAACAGCCGATGATGGACGGCTAACAACTGTCGGCTCGGTCGCAGCGCCAATCGTTCTGGTTGGCGTAACCGTCGTCCAACCAACAAACCGTATTCACTATCGCGCAATTCAGGTGCAATCAGCACCTCAAGAGTCATGGCATCGACGGTGAGTAAACCGGCTTGAAAGAGTAATTGCAGATCGGCGCGCAACAATAGCGCATTGTGCGGTTCGAGTGGCCCCTGGGGATCGATTAACGTTGGTCGTAAGACAGCACGAACCTGACAGCCACTAATCGCACAGGTTCCATGGTAAGCAACCAACAATTCACGCCACAAAACATCGAGTGCCGACGAAGCGGGGTCGGCTGGTGTAGCGAGGAATCGGCCAGGAAATGATTGCTGCTGCATTGTCGTGTCGGACTTCCATCATACAAAACGGCACTGTTCCCACGTGGTAATCATCAGGATAGTGCTCATAGATAAACTACGACTGTGTACGACCGATTGGCAAGATAACTTTTCTTTCAAGTAGATGAACATTGAAGTATCACATGATCGATGCACGACATGCCGACAAGCGAACAACACACTCAATAATAGTAATAGTAAGAGCGTGGTGTCATGACAATTTGCCTGTGCCAGATCGGTACGCGCGATGGTCATTGCCTTGATCCAGCCTGCAATGGGGAAGGCCGACGAAGATAATGAGCGGTCATCGCGCCTGATTCGGGATACCACTTAGGCACGAAATTGCTCTTGGAGCTACGAGAGAAACGGATTCCCGGCTGTCTCGCCATTCAGTACCGGAGGCATGCATATCCAGTGCTACCCTGTTGGCGAGGAAAATGGCGAAGATAGCAATCTTAAGATTTTTTTAACCACCTGGATACCGTCACGAGATCCGCTGGCGTATTGATATTTACCAGAGAGCGGCACTCCGGATCAAATTGCTGCCAGAGTTCAGGGCCAGGATCAACCCAACGCAGCGTCGTTAATACTACTTGTAAGCGGCGTTCACCGGCGGCAAAAGCCCGGCGTAGCGGATCGAGGGCACTCTGCCGGTAGACAGCCAGAAGTGGTTGCGGTGATCCTGGTGCTCCAGGATCAGTTGGCGCCAACACATCACCAACAAACGGCCAGTGTGCCAGGGCTGAAAGCAGTGCTGGTTCAATGAGTGGCATATCAGCGGCAATAACCAGAGCTGCCGGTGTGTGCATTGCCTGGAGACCGCTGATCAGACCGCCAAGGGCACCACTTCCCGGCTCTTCATCGGCGACGATGCGAGCCGGTAGATCGGACCACGCGGCGCCGTCGTTCATCACGACGATAGTCTCAACACAGAGTGGTTTGAGCAAATCAACGGCGTGCCCAAGCAGATGCGGCCCCTGATCTCCCCACAATCGTAATCGCCGCTTGTCGGTGCCAAAACGACGACTGCGCCCGCCGGCTATCACAATGCCACTTAACGGATGATCAGACATATCAGCGGATGTTCAGACACAGACAGATGGTAATCAGGAGCCAACTTTACCGAGTGAGGCCAGAAACTCGGCGTTGCTCTTAGTCTTGGCCATACGGGTCAACATCAGCTCAGCGCCCTCATTTTCGCCAAGCATACTGACCATCCGGCGTAACATCCAGCTCTGGCGCAACGTTACCGGATCAAGCAGAAGGTCTTCACGGCGTGTTCCTGAGCGCTGGATGTCAACGGCGGGGAAGATACGCTTCTCGGCCAGTTTCCGGTCGAGGTGAAGCTCCATGTTGCCGGTACCCTTAAACTCTTCGTAGATTACGTCATCCATCCGTGAACCGGTATCGACCAGACAGGTTGCGATAATGGTCAGTGAACCACCATCTTCGATATTACGTGCCGAACCGAAGAAACGCTTCGGCGGGTAGAGTGCTGCCGGGTCAACTCCACCAGAGAGAGTACGTCCGCTTGGTGGCATGGCAATATTATAGGCGCGGGTCAAGCGCGTTAGTGAATCCATCAGGATAACGACATGGCGGCCATGCTCTACCTGGCGCTTTGCTTTTTCGAGCACCAGTTCAGCAACCTTAATATGTTGTTCAACCGGTTCATCAAAGGTAGCGGCAACAACCTCGCCTTTAACCGAACGACGCATATCGGTCACTTCTTCGGGACGTTCTCCAATTAAGAGCACAATAAGCTGAATATCGGGGGCATTGGTCGTCACCCCATTTGCAATCGCTTTCAACAACATTGTCTTTCCGGCCTTGGGTGGGGCGACGATCAACCCACGCTGACCACGTCCAATCGGTGCGATAACATCAACAATGCGCGTGGGCAAAATATTTGGCTCTGTAGAGAGCACAATCTGCACATTCGGGTGGATAGGGGTCAACTGTTCAAAGAGGGGACGTTTCTGCGCCATCTCTGCTGGTAGGCCGTTGATTCGTTCGACGTACAGCAGTGATGGGTAGCGCTCAAGTTCTTTTGGTGGTCGCACCCGGCCTTCAATCATATCACCGGTACGCAGATTGAAGCGTCGGATCTGCGATTGAGCGACATACACATCGTCTGTGCTAGGACTGAGTCGCGCATTGCGCAGAAAGCCGTGACCATCCGGGACAATTTCCAGCAGACCAGCGCCCTGGGTGGTCACCGGTTCTTCAAGAACAGCGGTTGCTACGGTTGATGTAGTGGTGATGTCACCTTCACCAGATGACACCGCGTCACCATTTACCCGTCGCCGACGGCGACGAGTTCTGTCTGTTGTGTCAGAAGTTCCTGTAGTCATAGATTTTTCTTCCATCTTGTGATACATTACTCCTCTTTGTGGGATTGTTCAGGCGACTGTGCAGCTTCGCCAGATAATGTACCCGGTAGACGATCTGCCGGACGTTCACGATATCCAAGCGCTTCAAGGCGTTGACGAATCTCTTCGATCCCTTTGGCGCCCAGATTGCGGATGCCCATCAATCCACGATCATCAAGGCGCAGTAACTGACCAATGGTGTGAATATCCGCTCGCCGCAAGCTGTTGTAAGTACGAGTGCTCAATCCCAACTCATCAATTGAACGACTGGCGATCTCGTCGGGGATAGGTGGTGGCAAATGGGCTGGTTGCTCCACTTCTTCCGGCTGACTCAGGTTAACAATACGCCCGAAATACTGAGCCAGGATTTGTGCGGCATGGCTCAGAGCGTCACCCGGCTTGATTGTGCCATCGGTCCAGATTTCGATAATCAAGCGGTCGTAGCCGGTGAGTGGATCGTCACCAACCTCTTCGACCAAAAAGTTCACCCGTGGGATTGGACTGAAGAGAGCATCAACGGCGATTTCGCCAATCGGCATCCCGCTCACCGTATCCGCCAACTGCACGCCACGTCCACGTTCGACAGTAAGTTGCATCTCAAGGGTTGTGTGCTCGTCGTCAATCGTACAGATATAGTGTTGCGGGTTGACAATTTCTACGGTGCTGGGCGTATCAATATCTCTGGCGAACACAGGTCCAGGACCTTGTTTGACCAGTTGGAGCGCAACGGCGCGATCACTGTACGAACGGAGGCGAATTCCTTTGATATTGAGGACCAGTTGTGTCCCATCTTCTACTACGCCGGGGATGCTGGTAAATTCATGAATAACACCTGTTATCTTAATTCGGGTAATGGCCGCACCAGGGATAGACGAGAGCAGTACCCGACGGAGGGCATTCCCAAGCGAGGTGGCATGTCCCCGTTGTAATGGTGCAATTGCAAATCGACCGTAATTTTCGGCTGCAGTGATTAGGGTAACGCGAGGGGTGATAAGCGATAATTCAAGTGTTTCCATATTCCTGTTCCAGAAGACTCCGCAGCTTGGATCGCACCGGTTTCACATCTGCCGGTCTGGCGTGTTCAACAAATGATGCGCCTCGCCAGCCCAAGGCGTTTCGGCTCCATCAACTCAACCACAGTAACGAGAACGGGAAGCTGTGCTTACAGAGCGCCTGTTCGGCGGCGCTGTAGCGCAGTTGGTGGCAGAAATGCTCCCCAATGTGCGCGTGACCTTATTGTACCGGTGAGAGTTACACACTGTGATGGTCACAGACTCGTTATATAATACCACAAATTATGATAAACGTGGCAATACAAGGAGTTGCTATGTTGACAGGCATTCGCCGTGAATGGCTTATAGCGACTCTTATTATGAGTGGTGTGAGCTGGATTTTGATCAGTCGTCCGCCGGATAATCATACCATGTCCGTTAGTCCACGAGCGGGTTTTATCGCGCCTGCGATTGTCTTGCCACAGCTCGATGGTGAGCTGGTCAGCTTAGATGCGTTCAAGGGACAGGTGGTGATCGTCAATTTCTGGGCCAGTTGGTGTGGCCCGTGTCGTGCCGAGATGCCAACACTCGAACGATTATACCAGATCGAACAGACACGTGGTCTGACAGTGCTAGCCGTCAACAGTACCTTCCAGGACGATCAGACGAATGTAGCGCAAATGCGACGCGATTTAGGTCTGAGCTTCCCAATTCTGCTCGACTACGAGGGTACGGTCGGTCATCGCTATGGTGTTCGCATGTTACCGACAACCTTTATCATAGATCGGCAAGGGGTGATTCGGCAAGTTCTGTTTGGTGGGCCATTGAGCGAGGCGAGCTTACGGAACGCTGTTGAACCGCTCCTGCGTGAAGAGTGATCGGGTTGTTTCGTTCTTAACGATGCTCGCTTGACCACGAGCGAGCAATGTACATCTATGCTTCCAGTCGTAAACATTGGCCCATTTGCCTTATACACGCCTGGCTTGATCTTCTTGCTGGGGAGCTGGTTGATCGTACAGGCAGTTCGGCGTGCTGCATTTACCCAGGGTCTCGACGGTGAGCGAATGGGAATCATTGTCGTCATTGTCCTCGTCAGCGGGATAATTGGCGCTCGTGTAGGCTATGCCCTTGCCGCATGGCCAGCTTACGTAAACGATCCTTGGGCATTCCTATCTCGTGATCTGCAAGCGTTTTCGTTGCCGTATGGAATTGTCACTAGTGTCATTGTTGGTAGCTGGCAGCTCTGGCGTCAACGTTGGCCACTATGGGTCGTTCTCGATACTCTGGCGCCGGGAGTAGCCCTGGCTGCCCTCACCTATGCCCTCATGCAATTCGCCAGTGGTGATGGTTACGGCTTACCCTCAACAGTACCCTGGGCGATTCCACTTTGGGGCGAATACCGTCATCCAACCCAACTGTACGCCGCGCTTACTGCGCTAATAGCGCTGATCGTCTGGCGGAAGAATTATCGCAAGCCGCAACCCGCCGGGAGTCTTTTTCTCAACGTTTGTGCAATCCTGGCCGCCGGTACCCTGATTGGTAATGGCTTCAGCGCAGCCGACTGGCTCTTGCCGGGTCGGGTGAGAGCATCACAAGTTATTGCGCTGGCAGTCCTTATCTTGATTATCTGGGTTCGGCCTAAAATAACGCTGCAACCAAAGATCCAATAACACGATATACTAACAGCAATATAATCTCTTCTTGGCAGTAAGAAAAGACCCATGCGAGTACTGATCGTCGAAGATGAATTGATTATCGCTCAAGACCTCAGCCATACTCTGAAGCGCATTGGCCATTCGGTGATCGACGTCGTTACAAGTGGTGAGGATGCGCTCAGATCGGTTGAACGTCAGATGCCCGATCTCGTCTTGATGGATATTCGTTTGAGCGGAAGCATGGACGGAATTGAAGCTGCCCGGCGGATATACAACCGCTGGGGGATTCCAGTTGTCTTTCTCACCGCTCACGCTGACGATCAAACGGTACGTGAAGCATTACTGGCCGAACCATGGGCATATCTCCTGAAACCCTTCGACGAACGCGAACTCGAAGTTGCTATCACGGTGGCAGCGTATAAACACCGCTTGGAACGCCGTCTCAGATCAAGTGAGCGCCATCTGCGTACTACACTGACCAGTATTGGCGATGGGGTGATTGTCACCGATCCGCAGAGTCGTATCACCTTCGTCAATCCGGTAGCCGCTCGCATGCTCGGTATCAGTCCCGAGGAAGCTATTGGCTGGCCGCTGGCCCGTGTCTATACCCTGGTCGTCACCAATACCGGCTTACCCGCAGATAGCGCCGCGAACAATGCCATGAGCGATCTCCCAATGCCAGTGACGTTGTTGACCCGCCATGGTGAACAGTTGTTGGTTGAACACACGGTTACGCAAATTACTGGCGATGATGGGGTTAACGAGGGTGTGGTGATTGTGTTTCGCAACGTGAGCGAACGACAACGCGCCATTGATCAATTGCAAGAAGCGCGCCGACAGTTGCATCAGACGCAACTTCAGCTCGATCAGTATCGGCAGGCAATTACTACCCTGGGATCGCTGGCGTATAGGCTGCGGGAATCCCGCTCACCTCAGCAAGTCTATGCAGCAGTGATCACGGCTGGCGCAACGCTTCTGCCTGCGTACCGTGGGACACTTCTCATCTACCAGCGCGATACCGATCTCGTTCATCCTGTGGGGCATTGGGGTGAACCACTGGTTCACCGACCGGTGCCGCGTTGCTCTTGTTGGGGAGAACGGCGTTGGGCGTTGAGTATGGCTCAAGATGACCATGTCTGTCATTTCATCCCAAACGGTCTGCTTGGTGAGCGAATGTGTCTTCCGATTCATCAACAGAACGAAACTGTTGGGGTGTTGAGTCTGTATCATCCCGATCCCAGCGATGGTGGTAGTTATCAGTTGGCGGCTGTTGTTGCCGATCTGGCCAGTTTGGGTCTGAGTGCTCTTGCCGACTGCCCTGGAACCGATTCGTTATCATCGAATGATGCCTGAGTTCAAGACAGAGCGTACCGAAAGTACGAAGATCGCATCTACGGTATGGGTAAAAGACTTAGTATCTTTAATCGCTTTTGTCACTCGGTAGATATATCAATATTCTCTGTGATAAAGATTATCTGTTTGCAGTAACGTCACCTATGATATTGACTATCGCATCCCTGGTCAAACATTGCTACTGCCGATGCAGAAGATCGCCGTCGCACGCTCAGGCAGCAGAACTCTGGATTGGCACGAGATTAACACCCCGGCGATCAGCAGGGAGTTGAGCCAATGGACATAACTGATCAACCAGTAGTACCGCTGTTACGGCTATACGTCGCCGGGGCCACCAACCGTTCGACCCGTGCCATTACAACGGTACGACGATTGTGCGAACGGTATCTCCCCGGACGTTATCGGCTTGAGGTGATAGATGTGTATCAACAACCTGAGCGGGCACGTGAGGATCATATCATTGCTACGCCGACTCTCCTGATCGTTCACCCCGGTCCACCAACTGCCTTTATCGGCGAGTTACGTCCGTCAGACTGGCCGCGCATCGCTGCGGCATTGAATATTTTGACCGACGAAGAATGATGGTCTGTTGTACTTCCTCAAGCAGATTCAGGAGTGGTTTGGCAAAAGATGGACTCCCATACAATCGTTCCTGAGCCTGCATGAGCGTAAAGAACCTGAGCATAACCGGGAAGTACCTATGGAAAACGAACCACAGATGCATCCATCAGAGATCGCCCGTCTGCAAGCGCGCCTGGCCGAACTTGAAGAGCTGATGCGTGCGCTTCAGATGGGGGAAGCTGATGCAATAGTGATTGATGGCCCAAGGGGACCGCTCGTATATACCTTGAAAGGCGCCGAACATCCGTACCGCGTCCTGGTGGAGACAATGAATGAAGGTGCCCTGACCCTACTCGCCGATGGGACGATCCTCTACTGCAATAGTAAGTTTGCCGAGATGGTTGGTCTGTCGCAAGATCAACTTACCGGACGCTCGCTGCTTGATCTGGTGGCGCCAACTGATCGATTGCTCTGCGCCGAGCTGTTAGCTACCGGCGCCAACGGATCAAGCAAGGGGCCAATTACCTTGCAGGATGTGAATGGCGGCCAACGGCCGGCTCAGATTTCACTCCGTGCCTTGAAGAATGAGACCGAAGCGAATATGTGTGCGGTTGTAACCGATCTCTCCGGGCCGCAAGCCGTGGCGGCGCAGCTCCGTGCTGCCCTGGCGGAAAAAGAATTACTCTTACGAGAAGTGCACCATCGGGTGAAAAATAACTTGCAGATTGTGTCCAGTCTTTTGCGCTTACAGGCAGAAAACATCAGCGATGAACGGGTAAGCGCAGCAGTGCAAGATAGTCAAAATCGGATTCGAGCGTTGGCCCTCGTTCACGAGCAATTGTACCGTTCAGAAAGTCTGGCCCACATTGATATTGGTGAGTACCTGCACAATATTTCGACCAGCGTCTGGCGTTCGCTCAGTATGCGGGGTAGCTCGATTCGGCTGGTGAGCGAAGTCTGTCACGGGGTTAGTATTAATATCGACCAGGCTATTTCGCTGGGCTTGATTGTGACCGAACTGGTCTCAAACTGTGTAAAACATGCTTTTCCCGAGCATAGTAAAGATGGTGTTATCCGACTGCGGGTAGCAAAAGAGGCCGACGTTCTGCAAATTGAGGTTGCTGACAATGGCATTGGCATGCCACCACAAGCTGCCAGCAGTGGTAGTCTGGGCATGCAATTGGTTCATGGTCTCTGTCGGCAACTCGGTGCGACGCTGAATATTCTCACCGACCAGGGAACAACGGTTACTATTCGTCTACCCATTCGGCTAGAGGAGCCACAAACTCATAAGGCATAACCTGGTTGTGGTCAAGAAGCAGATCAGTTGGGGCGCAGCGGCGCTGCGCCCGTACATCTATCAGGTTTCTCCGTCGTGCCGTGAGACGATTATTCAGACACTCTCTAAGTACAGTTGATACGGTTGGAACGCTGGGAATTGACGATAGCGATCCATACGATCAGGGGTGTATACACGCAGCACCGTTCTGCTTCCAACGCAGTGCTGTACTCACCTCACCTGCCTGGCCGGTCATTCTCGCAGACGCACCTCTAATGAGTGCATGGCTGCCATCAACTGTTCTTGACGAATCGCAGCCGTGACATCACCCCGGGTACGTTCAAGCACGGCCCGCAGCGCATCGGTAGCACGGCGAAGCCCGCCGGTAATTGCTTCGGGATAATCAACCGTGATCAACGCACTGTAGACATCGTCCATGATCTCCAGTAACTGTTCGCCCCGTCGCACCTCGCTTCGCCGCAGACCGTCGAGGATGGCGCGTCGCAATTCGCTGGCGGCCTCGGCCAGACCGTTGAGATAGGCAGCCGGTTCAACCCCGATCATCTCACCGGTCGGCGGCTCTTCACCGGCCAGAAACGCAACGACTAGGTGGGCCTCGGCGTACTCTTTCAACGCATCTTGCGTATAACCGGCATAGCGCACTTCAGGTGCACCAACCGTAGCGTCATGAAGCTCGGCTGCTACTTCACCGGCCATTGCCAAAAGCTGGCGAGCAGTCGCGAAGTCTCCGCGATGCGCCGCTCGAATGCTGTTGGCGCTTTGTCGTACTAATATTCGGGTCGCAGTAATCGCTCGTTCCCGTGCATTGTGAATGCTCTCAAGCTGCACGACGCATCCGGCGACGATTTGTTCAATACTCATACCAGACCTCTTCCATTTCTTGTGTGGCAGCTATTATAGCAAAGCCGCGTGATGAGTGAGCGATTGCAGCGAGTTTCCAACCTATCGCAAGCTTTTACTCACTGACCGCCGGTGCACGTCGCCAGACAAAAATGCCCTGCTTCAGGTATGCTTCGCATCGCGAAGCACAGTATCTTCGTTCGCATCCCAGGCTAGTACCCGTGCTGGTGCCCCATCAGCATCGGCTATTTTGAGGGGTAGACAGGCAAAGGTATATTGTACTCCGCAGTGCAGGGCGGCGAGGTTTCAGAGGTTCTCGGCGATCAAACAATGGGCTTGCAAGAGAATAACGTGGGCTGTGTCGCTGCCATCCACTGTTGAATCAACGTTTGGTGCATCGATCCCGATCAGGGTAATGCCACACGCGACCAACATGCTGGTCAGGTCTGCGCTAAGGTAAGGGTGGCGTAAGTAGTCGTCGTTTCCCCAGAAATCTTCCCAACCGGTACGGATCATCACCATCATTCCGGCTTGAAGCCGGTTTCCTGCTAATACCTCTGGCCCAATCGGTGTGTTTGCCGCATAACCACGGGCATCAATAACGATCCCCGTCCCGATTAGTCGCTCTGGCGGAATTTCATCAACGCCGATTCCGTTGGTGAACCGGTGTCGCGGTGCATCCAGATGGGTACCACTGTGACTACCTAGACGCAGCGTGCTGATCTGCCATGGTGGTGCGAGTAAAGGCGTGATCGCTACCGGCGGATCACCCGGATAGACCGGCATTCCTGAGCTGATACAACGTGTCAAATCGTAGATCATCGGCGATACTCACTGATCGGCTGTGCTACAGGCTGCTGGGTGGTTATCAATCTCCCAGCCTCCGGGATAATCACAACACTTTCGGGACGAAAACCGATCTGTACAACCTGACCGATACTCGTATCGAGACCGGTATATGCGGTATATGGATGGGCAATCTCGATCATTGTTGTTCCAACCTCCACCCATACATGATAGAGCCGACGACCGGGCCGTCGTTCAACAATCCGGCCCGACAGAAGATTATGATCGACGAAACGAGTCAGCGGTCGATCAGGATAGACTAGACGAATCTCTTCTGAACGGACAAACGCCGTTACCTGTGATCCGACTGTTGGCGCCGGAGAAGGACACGTCGCTTCAATGCGCACGCCATTCCAATCAAGCCAGAGCCGATTCAGTTCCACAGCAACCACCTGACCCTTGATCATATTACTCAGTCCCAACATGCGGGCCACACGTGTATTCGCCGGAAAGCGACATACGGCATCAAGCGTACCAATTTGTTCAATCTGACCTTCACGGAGAATGGCGATACGCTGCCCAACGGCAAACGCATCATCAAGATTATGGGTGACGTAGATCACAACCAACCCACGCTCGGCCTGGAGTGTACGCAAATCGGCGTGCAACTGATCGCGCACCGGCTGATCAAGCGCCGAGAATGCCTCATCGAGTAGCAAAATTGGTGACTCGGTTGCCAGTGCTCGTGCAATCGCCACTCGTTGTTGTTGTCCACCTGATAATTCATGCGGTTTCCGATGGGCCAGATGGGCCAGGTTCATCCGTTCAAGCAGCTCGTAGGCATGTCGCCGTCCCTGCGCATCGTTACCTGTCGGAAATGCTACATTTTCCAGCGCTGTCATGTGGGGAAACAGCGCATAATGTTGAAACACGTAACCTACCCGTCGACGGCGGGGCGGCAGGTTGATCGACGGGAGGCCGGGGCGTCGTTGAAAGAAGATCGTCTGATCCAGAATGATTTGCCCCTCGTCAGGCGTCATCAGACCGGCAATCGCTTGCAGAGTCTGGGTCTTGCCTGCTCCCGAAGGGCCAAACAACACGAGAATTTCGGCTCCGACCTGCAATTGGATTGCCAGGGTCAGATGGGGAAACCGACGACGAATATCAACGTACAATTGCGGTTGCTTCCTGGTCATTCTGTAACACCTCTGACAGTGGAGTTACTGCTTCTGGTGAACGTTCCAGTCTTCTCACCCACCATAATCCGACAAACGTAATTGCCGTCATTACCAACACCATCAGATTAGCATCCTGGTACCGTTGGGCCTGCACGGCATCGTAGATCGCAATCGGTAGCGTCTGAGTACGACCGGGGATATTCCCGGTTACCATCAGGGTCGCTCCAAATTCACCCAATGCTCGTGCTGTACCCAATACAATACCGGCGATGATCCCTCTTCGTGCCAACGGTAGTGTGATCTGCATCAGAATCCGCAGCTCACCGGCGCCTAATGTACGCGCTGCCTGTTCTAGTCGCGGATCAACGTTTGCCAGAGCAGCCCGACTACTCTGAATCATCAGTGGTAAACCGACCACGACCGCAGCTACGACCGCCGCTGGCCACGAAAAGAGCAGTCGTATGTGAAACCATTCGACCAGTGGACTGCCACGTCCCAAGGCAAGGAGCAGATAATACCCGACAACACTGGGTGGCAGGATTAACGGCAGCATAAGGATGGTTTCAAGAATAGTTTGACCGGGAAAGTTCGTTCGTGCCAGCCACAGCGCCAGCGGTAGCCCGATGGACATAATACACACGGTTGCAACCGCCGCTACCTGAAGCGAAAGCCAGAATGCTGACCAGTTCATAGGCTATCCTCAACGTTCGATGATCTCTCCAGGGAGCAGAAAGCCGTATTTCCGCATAATGGCATGACCTTCTGGGCCAAGCACAAACTCCACAAAGCGACGTGCCGATTCAGCGTGTTGTGTTCCGTTCACCACTGCTGCCATCTGAATGAGCGGATGATCAGGGTGCAATTCGGACGGGATCAGTACCCAATACCCCTCCCTTTGTATACTAAGCGAGAGCGCGACAATTGCAACATCGACATTCCCGGTATCGGCCAGTGTCAATGTCTGAGCTACATTTTCACCGAACACCAGTCGATCTTCGATCTGTTTCCAAATCCCAGCTCGTTCCAGCGCTTCCCGTGCCGCCTGACCATACGGTGCGTGCTCGGGATTGGCAATCGCAATTCGACGGTACACCGGATCGGCGAGATCGGTGATCTGTTGAGGCCGCAACGCAGAGTCGGCCCGCGTCCAGATGGTGATCCGACCTTGAGCGTAGACCTTCATCGTTTCCGGATCGACCATCGCTTTGGCTGCTAAATCTTCGACGAAACGCTTATTAGCCGCGAAAAAGAGGTCAATCGGCGCGCTCCGTTCGATCTGCTGGGCCAGTTGACCGGTCGAGCCAAAATTAAATACCACCGGAATCCCGGTTTGCGCGGTGAAGAGTGGCCCAATTTCCTGAAAAGCTGGCGTTAGATCAGCCGCTGCGGCAACGGTCAGCTCACCGGTATCGGCGCGTATCGTACCGCATGCGACTAGAAATGGCAGAATGAACAAGACGATAAACCATGGGCGCGTCATGCCATGCCTCCCTCTCAGTTCTGCTCAATTTCGTCTTGAAGCGCTATCTCACGCCAACACGCTTCCAACCAGTGGATCGTAGCCTGCAATTGCCCGGTACGGTACCGCAACACGAGCCGCTCAAACGAGTCGGGAGCTAGCCGGGCAATGCGTTCCTCGTTGTCTGCTAACCATTGCCGACAACAGGCCAACTGGCGTTCAAGCAATTGGACGACCGTTGACGAACCTTCAAGACGTGCAAAATAGAACTTCGCCAGAAACTCAAGCCGCATATCACGCCCATGTGCAACTGGAGTCGTGACCCAGGCCACAAAACGTGACTCGCCAGCAGGGGTCAGCGAAAGCACCTTGCGCGGTGGTCGGCTTCCCTGAGTTTCAAGCTGGTGACTGAGGTAGCCATCGGCTTCAAGCCGGTCAAGTAAGGCATAGAGGTGACTCTGCTTTACCTGCCAGATAAAGCCGAGTGTATCTTTTCGTTGCAATTGCTGGAACAATTCATACGGATGCATTGGCTGTCGGCGTAATAGGCCGAGTAAAGCCAGCTCGATGGTGAGCGATTGTTTAGCTGAAGCCATTGTGACCTGCTAGGTGCCGGAATATTCATTATCCGGTGCAATGATAGACCCTGACGGCGCTTTATCTGATGAGATTCGATGTCAGGGATGAGCAATTGTCAGGTACCGTAAATATCCGACGGGTTATTTTCAGACAAAATTATCATCTCTTGAGTATTCAGAATGTGAGTATTATAGCTGAATGATCAGTCAGAGTCAAGAGGATTCTACTGATGAGCAGTTTTAGCGCCTGCCAGGCAGTGTTGACAGCGGAGAAACGGTGAGGTATGAGGTGAGAAGGGCTAACTATCACCGTTGTTGTGGCGATGATGTCTATCACCGCAGCGGTAAAGGCAGGTTCCGAACTCGCACCTGATGGTATGCTACTACACCAGAGGTGGCTTACAGCCGCACACCGCAGGATGCGGGCCAGAGGTCCACGTACCCAGGTGAGTCTTCAGCATATTCGGTGTCTGTGCTACCGAGGACGTCCGGCTCCCTCACCTTACTTGTGGGAGATGTAGGGAATGCTTAAGGCATCGTTGAACACTCTCCTCTCCACGTACTCCTGCTCACCGGCAGAGAAACTCGTTAACTACGACCGATTCAACTTGCGTGATCGGTTTACCCATGGTATCATTTTCGCAATCCAGTAGACGTGAAGTCAATGTTGTGCGACGACGCCATAGTAGGGTAACGTGCCTGGTAGCAATGGGACCGCACGGTTAGACATCACCGGAGGGTCTGGTGTATTTGTGTAACCGTACAGATGATACAGGAGTAAACATGCGCAAACACATCATTTTGGTACTAGCAGGCATTCTCAGTTTCGTATTGGCGGCCTGTGGAGGGCAAGCTCAGCAGGCGCCAACGACTGCGCCGGCGCAACCGGCAACGACTGCGCCGGAACAACCAACTGCTGCACCGGCGCCAACCGCTGCCCCGGCAGCGACATCTGCCCCAGCAGGTGGTACGTCGGCCCAACCGGCAGCCGGCGGGGTGATTGAACGGATTCTCAGCCGTGGCCGACTGATCTGCGGTGTAAACAACAACCCCTTACCCGGTTTTGCCTCGGTCGACTCGGCTGGTGTCTATCGTGGGTTCGACATCGACTTCTGCCGTGCCGTCGCGGCAGCTCTATTCGATGATCCAACGAAAATCGACTTCCGGCCGCTGAGTGCCCAAGAGCGTTTTACGGCACTACAGAGTGGTGAAATTGATGTGCTGATCCGCAACAGTACCTGGACATTAGGACGTGACGGTGCACTTGGTCTGGATTGGGCACCAACCACCTTCTACGATGGTCAGGGCATGATGGTACGCAAGGATAGTGGTATCGAGACGCTTGAAGACATGAACGGGGCAACGATCTGTGTGCAGACGGGTACGACCACTGAGTTGAATCTGGCTGACCAGTTTCGTGCCCGCGGTCTGACCTTCACGCCGGTCGTTTTCCCCGATGGTGATTCGACGCGAGCCGCGTATGATGCCGGTCAGTGTGATGGTTTCACTACCGACAAGTCGGGTCTGATTTCCAGTCTGACGCTGCTGTCGAATCCGGGAGATCATAAGATTCTGGACGTAACAATGTCAAAGGAGCCGCTCGGCCCGGCTGTACGTCAAGGTGATCCACAGTGGTTCGATGCGGTGCGCTGGATCGTCTTTGCGACCTTCCAGGCCGAAGAATACGGGATTACTTCGCAGAACCTGGATCAGTTCCTGAACAGTGACGTGCCGGAGATCCGCCGCTTCCTTGGACTTGAAGGTGAACTGGGGGCTGGTATTGGGTTGCCGAACGATTTTGCAGTGCGGATTATCCGTCACGTCGGTAACTATGCCGAGATCTACAATCGTAATCTCGGCCCTGATACGCCGTTCAACCTGCCTCGTGGCTTGAACGCACTTTACACCGACGGCGGTTTGCTCTACTCACCACCTTTCCGCTAGACGGTAAACGACACACGGTGGAGGTAGAACACCTCCGCCGTGTGCATCTGGTAGGAGAGGTTAAAGCATATTTGCAACGGACTTCGTAAAGGTACGTTCCGAATAAAATAGTTTGCTTGTTTTGAAGTCGGGGTGACAGTCTCGTTTCAAGGAGAACATTATGGCCGTTGGCTCGCCATCGATCCCGCCGGGCAAAGTAAATATCCCTTTTTATCGTGACACGCGCATTATTGCAGTGATTGTCCAAATCGTTTTTGCTTTTTTGGTTGCTGTTGGAATCTGGTATCTCTACTCAAATATGATGAATGGTTTACGGCAGGCTAATTTGTTACCTACTTTTTCGTTTTTGTCAGTTCCTGCCGGTTTTCCAATTGCTGAAAGTGTTATTAAATACAATCCTTCAATGACATATGGACGGGCGTTTGTTGTTGGGATTTTGAATACAGTACGAGTTGCCGTTATTGGGATCATTCTGGCGACACTCCTTGGCTTAATACTGGGTATTGCCCGACTCTCAGATAACTGGCTGTTGCGAAATGTAGCTCTGGTGTATGTGGAAATTGTTCGTAACATTCCGTTGCTTTTGCAGTTGATCTTCTGGTTTTCGCTCACTCGTCTTTTTCCCCGTATTCAAGAGAGCATCGATGTTGGTGGTCTCATCTTTCTGCATAACCGTGGCGTGACAATGGCCTGGCCGCAGGTCGGTAACGATTTCGATACCTGGATGCTGTGGGTTTATGGCGGAATTGTGGTTGGCGGCGTTTTTTACGTGGTGCGGCGGATTCAGTTTATCCGTCGTGACCGGCCAGGAGTCGCTTTGCCGTATGCGTTCCTTATTGCGTTGGGGATTGCGTTGCTTGGCTTCCTGGTGACCTATTTGATGAATGGCGTCTGGCCGGTAAGCCTGTCTGTACCGGTGTTACAACGATTTAATTTTGAGGGTGGAATAACGATCACGAATAGCTTTGCCGCTCTGTTGATTGGATTAGTGATCTATACGGCTGTTTTTATTGGTGAAATTGTACGAAGTGGAATCCTGGCAGTTAGTAAAGGTCAGCGTGAAGCTGCGCGGGCATTGGGTCTCACGCCTGGTCAAACGATGCGGCTTGTCATTCTGCCCCAGGCACTGCGCGTTATTGTTCCCCCGCTCACCAGTCAGTATCTCAACCTGACCAAGAATAGTAGTCTGGCGATTGCCATTGCCTATCCCGATCTCTTCTATGTCGCTAACACGATTAACAATCAGACGGGTCAGGCGATACCGGTGATCTTGATGTTGATGGCCAGCTATCTCTCGGTTAGTCTACTGACGTCACTCTTTATGAACTGGTATAACCGCCGGATCCAACTTGTCGAGCGTTAAGGAGACGCCTGTGGCAACTGAAGTGAGTCGTCCAAGTTCGCGCCGCGCACCACGTCAGCAAATTGGTTTGATCGAGTGGTTGCGCAAAAATCTCTTCTCGACCTGGTACAACGTTATTATTACCCTTGTTCTCCTTTACGTCATTTTTCAGGCAGTGACCAGTTTTGTTTCATGGATGATCACTGCACCAGGGTGGCCGGCGGCATTTACTAATATTAAGCTGCTGCTTACCTGGACGTACCCGGTAGAGCATCTCTGGCGCCCGCAGGCAGTAACGGGATTGGTCTTTCTACTCCTCGGTCTGAGTAGTGGGGTGTGGGGGGGAATCGTTCGGATGGTAACGTTTGGCGCGGCTGCAATCAGTGCTGGATTAGGTGTTGTTGCCTTTACATTCCCCGATCTACCTGGTCAGACTTCACTTCCCGGCTGGCTCTTTCTCTTCCTCTGTGCAGGATTGCTGATCGGCAGTGACCAACTGGCACTTCGGTTGCGCGATCGCATACGCTGGCCGCTGATTATTGCCTGGCTGCTTTCTTACCCGGCTGCAATCGTGATACTGCGGGGCGGCTTTGGTTTGCCAGTCGTGGAGACGAAGCTCTGGGGCGGTCTCATGCTGACGCTGCTGCTCGCAATCAGTGGAATTGTGCTCTCATTCCCACTAGGAGTGCTCCTGGCTCTGGGTCGCCGCAGTACGCTACCGGTTATTCGCATGTTCTGTGTGCTCTACATTGAGCTGATCCGTGGTGTGCCGCTGGTGACCGTACTCTTCATGGGTGCACTCTTGCTCCCCCTTTTCCTCCCCGGTGGTGAGAGTATTGATGTGCTGGTACGTGCAATTGTCGCAATAACCTTGTTTAGTGCCGCCTACCTGGCCGAAAATGTGCGGGGTGGGTTACAGTCGATTCCCAAAGGACAGATAGAAGCCGCCCGTGCGTTGGGTCTGAATGTCTTTCAGACGACCTTATTGATTACGCTCCCACAGGCGTTGCGGGCAGTCGTGCCGGTGCTGGTCGGTCAATTTATTGCGCTTTTCAAAGATACATCGCTGGTTGTGATTATCGGTCTGGTTGATCTGCTCGGTGCTGCGCAGAATATCGTTGGTCAACCCCAATGGCTCGGTACGCCCGGTGGAGTCTGGCGCGAGACGTTTTTGGTCATTGCTGCTATTTACTGGGTTTTCAGCTTTACAATGTCGCGGATCAGCAAACGGATCGAAGATCAGATTGCACGGAGTCGTCACTAGCTTTACTTCATTTCTGCATAAATACCGTTATAGTGTGGCAAGTCAGTTCTACCTGATTCGTGAAAGGATCATTATATGAGTGGGAATGGCAGTAATGATTATATTATTATCTGTGAAAATGTTAATAAATGGTACGGTGATTTTCACGCGCTCAAAGATGTCAGCTTGCGCGTGAAGCGAGGTGAGGTTGTGGTGATCTGTGGGCCATCGGGAAGTGGTAAGAGTACGTTTATTCGTACCATTAATCGGCTTGAGGAACATCAGGAAGGTCGTATTATTGTCGATGGCATTGAAATGACTAACGATATTCGCAACATCGATGCTATTCGACGCGAAGTGGGGATGGTGTTCCAGCAGTTTAATCTTTTTCCACATCTGACGGTGATGCAAAATATAACGTTGGCGCCGATTTGGGTACGTAAAAAGACGCGCAAGGAGAGTGAAGCGAAGGCGCTCGAATTACTCGAACGGGTAGGCATTAAAGAGCAGGCGCATAAATATCCCGGCCAGCTTTCCGGTGGTCAGCAACAACGAGTCGCGATTGCTCGCGCATTGGCAATGGAGCCGCGAATTATGCTGTTCGATGAGCCGACATCGGCACTCGATCCCGAAATGGTTAAGGAAGTCCTTGACGTGATGAAAACGCTGGCGCGAAGTGGAATGACAATGCTGTGTGTTACTCACGAGATGGGGTTTGCTCGTGAAGTTGCCGACCGGATTGTGTTTATGGATCAGGGCCAGATTGTCGAAGAGGGCACTCCTGATCAGTTCTTTAGTAATCCACGTAATGAGCGCACCAGACTGTTCCTGAGCCAGATACTGTAAGCACCTGATCGGGCAGGCGCATCTTGGACGGAATTTGTCCTTGCGGTGGGGCAACGCATTGTTGTCCCTTCAATATTGTGGTTCTCCCCCCTTCCCCCGGCTTGCGCGGGGTGACCCCACTGCCCTGCTATACCCTGAAACACTAGCCGATGCCTGTGTCGAACGTGGGCGTTCTCCCGATCTCCGCTTGCGGTGGGCGGGTGTGGGGTGTTTTGATCCGTCACCTGATGGGTTCACGTGGAAGGCAGCGCCCGGCGTATTAGCACGGCTGTCTCCCCACACTTTCCCCTACCCCCCTTCCTCGCCTACCAGGAGAGAGGAAGGGGGAGGGTGAAAGGGCGCTTGCTGTTAAACAATCCTGCTGACCGACTATTCGCCGCTTTTCCACGGGGCGGAAGGAGAGGAAGCAGAGGGAGGAGTCCGTCCCTCCTACTCGCTCCTCTGCCCTATCTTCTTGCTTCTTTTTCTACCCGAAGTGTGCGCATGCACCAGTCGATGTCTTCCCGTCTAACGCGAGCCGGAGGCTCGCGCACCCCAGTGACTGCGAGTCGGGAAGCTTTGTAGCGGATGCGTGTGGTTCGTCGGTCTCCCCTGCTGTTACCTCATCCGATCATCGAAGGTGAATCAAAGTGAAGAACTCTAAAAACTTCTGTAGCTCTCTCGAATCATCGTATCGAGCCTCCTAACGGAGGTGGCTGGTCGAGGAGAGGAAAGGGGGTAAGGTGCCGACTGCCTACAGGTGTTTGCTACGCTCTGCGCCCGCTGAGCAGCAAATAGGCGTACAACAACATACCTGAACCGATTGAGACTATCATTTTGACCGGAAATGGCAGATTCGTTGGCGAAATAAAACTTTCGATCATACCGGCGGCGACTAGAATGAGGGCACAGCCGATCACCAGCACGACGGCCCTTTTACCCGCTACAACCAGTGCCCCACGCCGACTGAGTGTGCCGGGGCGGAGGATCGCCCAGCCTAATTGCAACCCGGCACCACCAGCAATAAAGATCGCACTGAACTCAAGCGTAATATGACCAATGATAAAGTTCCAGAGGTTATCGGCAAAATCAAAACGTTGCGCAATACCGGTTACCGTACCAAAAAGTAATCCATTAACTACCAAGATGTACGCTGTGTACAGTCCTAATGTTACGCCACCGGTAAACGCTCTGATTGTGACATTAATGTTATTGGTCATAATTTCGGCAGAAGCCGCTGCTGGGCTTTCATTGATTTGCTGCCACCACTCTTCGCCGGACCGAATCTGCTCGGTGAGCATCGCTACGTCGGGAACGAGGGCCTCGCCGAGCGTCGGATCACGAAACGTTATGATGAAGGCGACAATTGCCGGTAAGAAGAACAACAACGCGGCGATCAGCGTCATCGGCCAGATCGTTCGAAATGTGTGCGGGAGTGTGGTTTGAAAAAAGGTGATAATGCGTTTGGTTTCGTTATAGCGGTAGATAATCCCATGTGCACGGGCAACAATCTGATTAAGGTAATCGGTGACCATATGATCGGGATAATCCCGGCGAGCTATGGCCAGATCGGTACAGGCTTGACGGTACAATTGCCCAAGTTCACGTAATTCTGCGGCTGATAGGCGGCCAATACCACCACTACCGCGATTAATAAGCTCCTCAAGCCGCTTCCATGACGCTGAACGTTGCTGAGTGTGTTGGTCAGGTCTCAACATTGCTTCATCAGCGTTCCTATCGCAGGTGGTTGACCGAGCAAAACGGCGGTTAATCGTTCGGGTATCGGCCCGATCAGCCAGACTTCCAGTTCAGGGATGATCTCAACCAGTTGCCACATTAGCTCGATCTTACTGCGCATACCACCGGTCACATCGGCCGCTCGTGAACCACCAGCATGCGATAATACCTGGGCAATATTTTCCTGTGTAATCAACGGGATTGGTTGAGCAGTTGGATCGCGGTGTGGATCGGCAGTGTATACCGCCTGCTCTCCCACCAGAATAATTCGTCGGGGACGTAGCGGACTCCGTAGAGCGAGGAAGTTCAGCAGGGCTTCGGTAGAAATAATCGCTGTCCCTTGCCTTTCATCAAAGGCAACATCGCCGTGAATAACCGGTACCAACCGACGTTGTAATGCTTCGTAAATTGGTGTAGTCTCCCAATGGGTGATTTGACCGTTGGTGCTACGGAGAGAAGCGGATGGTTGCAGGCTAACAGCCGGTACATCAGCATCCAGGAGCGTATCAACAACAATGCGGTTAAGTCGTAGTGCTGCCGCGGCAGTCAGAGCGAAACCGGTATGATCGGCATCGAGCGGTATGCCACGGTGTACCCCATACCGTGCTGCGTAGTGATGACCGAAAGAACCACTGCCGTGTCCCAGCACTAATGCCAGCGTCGGATTGGCGGCACGTGCCGCCGCAATGGCCTGTGCCAGCCGCTGAATAACGTCCAGATTGGCCGACTCACGACCGGTTTTGTCGGTGATAACTGAACCACCAAATTTAATGAAGGTATACACAGCCGTTTATGACGGAAAGAACATCAAGACAGCCAGTACAGTGATACCCCACAATACAATGCTGATCGCTAACGGACGATCTTGCAAGACTAGGTCTTCGGGTGCGCCGCCGCCATCACGCTGATAGATCAAATACAGATAGCGGAAAATTGCATACACCACAAACGGAACAGTGATCATGAGCATCGGAAATGGTTTTTGCGGGGCAACCGGTGCTGAAAACGCTGTCATGCTATATGCCATAACAATACTGGCAGTAACGATTGATTGCATCTGATCGAGTAACGGTATCGAATACTCGGTCAGGATACGGCGATGGTTTCCGGCTCCATTTTCGAGCAATTTCAACTCGTGACGGCGCTTCCCAATCCCGAGGAAAAGCGCCAGTAATCCCATACAAACGATCAGCCATGGTGTGATAACAATATCAATCACCGCTGCCCCGGCAATCGCTCGTAAAATGAAACCGGCGGCAATGATCAGAATATCAAAAATGACGACATTTTTCAGCCAGTAACTGTACAAAAATCCTTGTACAACGACATATACGGCCAAAACAATTGCAAAATCACTATCACCATCGAGCCATAGCGCCAGCGGAAAGACGCTCACGATCAATATTGCGGCAGTGATTGCAGCCAGAGTCGGGCTGAGAATACCGGCAGCCAGTGGCCGATGACGTTTTTTCGGGTGGGCCCGATCTTTCTCCATGTCAACCAGATCGTTAATCAAGTAGATGGCACTAGCAGCCATACAGAAGGCAATGAATGCGCCAATCACCCGCAATAATTGCAGTGGTTCGTTATACCAGAGCCGCCCTTCAGAAAAGGCAATCGCCGCAAACAAGAACACATTCTTGATCCACTGCCGTGGACGCATGGTGCGCAGCAGAGCGCGTAATGATTGCGCACTAAATGGGGCAAGACGCTCGATGGGTTGAGAACGTGAAAGATTATCCATTGTTCGTTTGTTGTGTCCTCATCCATTGCAAACCTGCCTTGATTGTACCCGACAACGGTACCAATCGTCAATGCGAGGGTGTTGGAAGTGGAGCTTTTCAGCGTTCTCAGTTTCAAGACGCTCTTGACGACCGGACAGTGCTACAGTGGAGGTACAATGACAAAATGCACGCATCCGCTGTCGATGACTCGCGCAATCACCTGGGTGTGACATCGGAGGCGTCGGCTGGCGCGTGCGCACACCATCGGAGACGGGTTTGGAACCGGTCTCTGCTGTGCACTGAGGGAATGAGCAACAAGATCACGTAGACCACTGTTGGAATAGGAAGTAGCCTCTCTCCTCACTGTTGTCGAGGAGGATGAAAACGTTGAAAGGGCTTACTCTTCCAGGGTTGCCAGGATACGATGTACCCGCACAGCCAACCAGAGTGCAAAATGCTCTTCGGCATTATCGAGATCCATGCCACTGATCTCTTTGATCCGTTCTAGGCGGTAGAGCAGGGTATTGCGGTGCACGTGCAAGGCTTCTGAAGTAGCGCGCAAATTCCCAAGGTTGTTGAAGTAAGCTTCAAGGGTTTTGATCAAATCGGAATGTTGCCGTTTGTCGTATTCAGCCAGGTTTGCGAGTGTTTCCCGATAAAACGACCACAACTCTGGCGTTTCACGCAGGCGAATCAGGAGGCGATACACTCCGAGATCACCAAATGCCAATACCCGGTCGTTGCCAAAAATCTGCCGACCAAGACTCAACGATTGTTCAGCCTCTTCAACCGAACGCCGCCACTCATTCAGTTGAACAGCCGGCATACCAATTGCGATGACCACGTTCGGATGATCAATCCGTAATCGTTCACGCAATTGTTCGGCCAGTTCGCGTATGCGCGTTACGCTTGTGGTTGGTAGCATACAGAGCACATTGCTCTCGCGACGGGAGATCGGTGCGTTAATGCCCAGTCGTTTCAACTCGTTCTGAACATTCGTCGCTGCACGTGCCAGTGTTGCTGGGCCGGCGTCATCAATATGAATCAGCGTAGCGGTGTGAGGAACATTGAGGGTATAGCCTAATTCTTGCCCACGCTGAATTGCTGCTGCCAGATCACCGGCTGAGCCGGCCAGAATACCGGCAATAAAATCGCCGCGTAAGCGCTCTTCAGCCGCCTGTACCGCCTGTTCCTTCGCCAGTTCGAGCGCCAGTGCCAGGGCGCCACGTTGGGCTGCGGTGCGATCCCATGCGTCGAGCGTTGTCCCGGCAATAGCAACGTAGCCGGTCGGTAGGGTTGAATTACCAATTGGTTCAACCCAAATCTGCTGGTTGAACAGGGTTACTTCGCCGCGCCCACTTGGGCGTAGGGCTTGTAAGGCCAGCCGTGCCTGCCCACGCCCACGCTGGGCTCGTAATGCGCCGTTCGGTGCATAGCAAGCAACGCTCTGTCCGGTACGTTCGTACAAAATGTCGAGCAAGCCACCGATCCCACCCCCTTGCAATGAACACTGGGTCAAGAGATCGTAGAGGCGAGCGGCGCGCCGCTCGAATTGGGCTTCGTAATCGGTAATTAGCCGAGTGATCTCCCGCTCGACCTCACGTAAGTCAACCCCTTCCGGGAGCTTCAGCAACGGCAGACGCGCATCTTCGGCTGCTTGCTGATCTTCGGCAGTAATAGTGCCCAAAACGGCGACACCGGCAATTGGTACCGGTGCCTGAGCCAGGCGGCGTACCAGCACTACCAGCGTTAGTCGTGGGTCGAGGGCGATTGCGGCTTCAACCGATAGTAAGGCTAGCTCACCACCACGCAGTTCGGCAAAGGCCGGTAATGTGGCGCGCAGTGTGGCTATCCAGCTAACCTGACGCCCCAATCCGGCAGCGCCAGCTACAATCGTCGTTCCTTCTGGCAGTGCTAGACGAACGACATCACGAACGGTGATGGTTACCATAGTGATGAATCACAATCGTTTATCACCGAAAACCGTTAGTATTATACATTGTTCTTGTCTGTAGTGGGTAAGGTACTTGACAGACTTCGTCGCATCTGATACAATCTCAGACACAACAGTTTAAAATACAACTATTTTTGAAACAACGAAGTGTTTTGCAATTCTATGACGCCATCTGGGCCAGGGCAATACCGTATGATCCAAGAAGTGTATGTCTTGCTGGATGATGGCGACCGTCGCTTGTTGCGTCAATTCCAGCTTAATCCAACCCAATACGCGGCGCTGTTGCTACTGGCCGAGCATCACGGTGTGCGGTTGTCAGATTTGAGTGAGCATTTGTTGATCGATAAGAGTAGCACCACTCGCCTGGTTGATCGTCTCAGTGCGTTTGGATTTGTTGAACGCATAGCCGATCCCAATGATCGACGGGTGCAACGGATTGTGTTGACAAAGCGTGGCTATGAACATCTGGGGTTGATTCGGGCTGCGTTTAGTGAATCGGTCGTGCGACGTTGGGCTGTCCTTGATCATACCGAGCACGAAACTCTGACTCACTTACTTCTGAAACTCCGTCGCGAATTAACGATACTGCAACACGGTACAGATAGCTCGAAAGGAGGTGACGTACTGTCTAACCGCGATTGACAGCACATATACCCGTATCTGGTATGGTATGAAGCATTGATGCACTAGACAAAGGAGTTTCTTGTGAAGAGGTTAACCTTCTCGTTCATTGCTTTGTTAGCATTGTTTGCCACCCTGCTATCCGCCTGTGGTCAGGCAACCCCCGCTGCGCAACCGACGGCTGCCCCTGCTGCACCTACTGCCGCTCCTGCACAACCGACAACTGATGGAATGGCCATTACCGGCACCGTAACCCTCTGGCATGCGTATGGTACCGGGAGTGCTGAGGAAAAAGCGATCAATATCCTGATCGACCGGGCACGTGCCGCATACCCTAATGCCACCATCAATGTTCTCCAAATTCCGTTTGATCAGATTTTCAATAAGTTTAACAATGAAGTTTCGTCGGGTGGTGGGCCTGATATATTTATTGCCCCCAATGATAGTCTGGGCAGTCAGATTCGGGCCGGTGTGTTGGCCGATCTGAGTGAATACCAAAGCCGCCTCACGGATGTTGCCCCAACCGGTGTTGCCGGGATGTCGCTCAACGGCAAGCTGTACGGTATTCCCGAATCGTTTAAGGCCGTTGCTCTCTATTACAACAAGAGCAAAGTTGCTAACCCACCGACGACGACCGATGAGCTGCTAGCCCTGGTGAAGGGAGGTAATACGCTCGTACTCAACCAGAATGCCTACCACAATTTCGGTTGGCTACAGGCATTCGGTGGTCAATTGATGGATGCTAGCGGCAAGTGCATCGCTGATCAGGCAGGTGGTGCCGAGTGGTTTGCTTACCTGAAGGCACTCAAAGAAGTTCCGACCGTCACTTTCTCCACCGATGGAGGTCAGGCTGACTCGCTCTTCAAGGATGGCAAAGCCGATATGATCATCAACGGCCCATGGGTTTTGGGTGACTACCGTGCCGTCCTCGGTGATAACCTCGGCGTCGCGCCTATGCCAGGTGCAGTAAAGCCGGCTGGCCCGCTCACTGGTGTTGATGGGTTCTATGTCAGCATTAACAGCCAGAATGTCGCAGGTGCTGTGGCGTTGGCGATGTTTTTGACCAGTCCCGAATCGATGAAGGTCTACGTTGATGAAGCTGGTCATGTCCCTGTCAGCACGAAGGTTGAGATTAGCGACCCATTAGTACAGGCCTTTGCCCAAGCCTCTGCTACCGGCGTACCGCGGCCCCAGATTCCTGAACTAGACAACTATTGGGGGCCATTTGGTGATGCGATGACCAAAGTACTAGATGGTGGTGCCGATCCGAAGGCAGCAGTGACCGAAGCCTGTGCATTAATGAATACGGCGAATGGTAAGTAAGTCAAACGCTGTTGTCTAAACGCGGGGCAGGTGCAAAACCTGCCCCGCTGTCACACCAACGTTGCTACGTGTCTGTGTGATAGTGGCGCAATATACGGAGCGGAACAAGACGATCAGCAGGAGTGATAGTCAGTATCTGGCGGGATTATTCGCATCTGCTCTCACTCGTGATCGATCTCGTTTCGCATAACGAGGGCGACAAACGATCAGCGTTCAATGGTATCATTGAGCAGTACCGCAACCAACCGCTTTATGCCGTTCAGTCCAAGTGAAGGGGAGGAAGCCGCATGGCAACCACAAATCCAGAGCTGACCTCACAACCGATTCGGGTACCGCGTTCAGCTCTGTCCGAGGGGTGGAAACAACTGCGCACCCCACTAATCTACCTGCTGCCAGCGTTGGTTATCATGATGCTCATCACCTTTTACCCGCTGGCTTTTCAGGTCTGGATGTCGTTTACCGACTATGGCGTTATTAAAGAGGAGGGTAAGCAAACGCTCAATCCCTTCGGCCCTAATGGCACTACACCGCCAAATTACCGACCGGCTCAGTATGTCGGTTTCAGAAACTATCTTGATATTGTTACGAACAACCCTCAGTTTGTCGCTCGTCTGGGGGGGAATTTTGATTTTTGGCGGTTACTGGCTTTTAATCTATGGTGGACGTTTTCAAACGTCGGTTTCCACGTTGCTTTAGGCGTCATTATTGCCGTGTTGTTAAATGTTGAGGGGTTGTGGGGACGTAAGATTTATCGGGCCATTTATATTTTACCCATGGTGCTACCGAATATCGTCGTTGCCACTGTCTGGCGCAATATGTTTGATGATCAGTATGGCTCGATAAATCAGTTGATCAATCTTTTCATCACATCATTCGGCTTCGATCCGGTTCAAATTCGCTGGTTTAACCAGATTCAAGACCCGATTCCCGGCATTGGTTTGCCACTCAGCTATTACGCAATGCTGATCGCGAACATCTGGCTTGGATGGCCATTTATGACGATTGTGGCAACCGGCGCTTTGCAATCGATTCCAAAAGAGATGTATGAAGCGGCCAGTATCGATGGCGCCACCGGATTACAGCAATTCTGGCGCATAACCCTCCCACTGCTCCGTCCGGCAATGGTACCGGCAGCAATGGTCGGTATTGTTACCACCTTCAACTTATTCCATGTTATCTACTTTATGAGCGGTGGTGGTCCACTTGGTCGGACTGAGATCATGGTGACGCAAGCGTTCAAACTGATCAATGTCAATCAGCTTTACGGGGTTGCAGCCGCTTTCTCAGTGATTATTGCGCTGGTCCTAATACCGATCTTCTTGATAACGAACAAGATTTCACGTGCTACGGAGAGCTACGATGTCTAGTGTCACCGTTCCTTCGCGCCGTTCGGGCAGCACAACTGCTGGCCGCCGCTTGAAGTGGTGGCAGCAGCTTGTATTACAGGCCATCTGTCTGTTTATTGCAGCCACTGTGCTCTTCCCCGTACTTTGGATCGTTAGTATGTCCCTCGATCCGCGTAATATTTCGCGACCGACAGAGCTGAACCTTATCCCCCCTGGTGCATCATTTCAGGCCTATTTGCAAGTACTTGATCGCCCAACTGCTAATCCGGTGACGTTTACCGAACTAGCGTTTAACAGTCTACGGCTGGCTGGTGGAGTTTCGGCATTCGCTTTGCTGATCGGTGTCAGTGCTGCCTATGCCTTCTCACGTTTTAAGTTTCCCGGTCGGCAGTTTATGATGATTGCGGTCTTGGCAATTACTGTCTTGCCGAGTGTAGCGACCATCGCACCTCTCTTCGCGCTACTGAACAGTGTACGTATCAGTAGTGCCATTATGAGCATTGTGTTGATTATTGCCGGGTTGATGCTGCTCGGCCTGACCATTTTTGCGGTCGCTCCCGCAATTCGCATGGGTTCTGCCGGGCCAGGCAATTATTTCTTCGGTGCGGTTGGGCTGACGATCAGCATTGGCTTGATCGTCAGTGGTCTTACTCCAGCTCGCAGCGATGTCTTCGTGCTACGGAACTCGCTGCTCGGCGTTGGTATTGCGATGGTGTCCGGTGCTCTCCCATTTGCGATCTGGAATTTGAAGGGCTATCTTGATACAATTCCAAAGGAGCTGGAAGAGGCTGCCATTATTGATGGTGCTTCACCCAATCAAGTCTTTTTCCAGATAGTTTTGCCCCTCGCAACACCGGCACTGGCCGTTACGGGTTTTCTCGGTTTTACCGGTGGTTGGACTGAGTTCTTTCTGTCTTGGCAATTCTTGACCGATCCAAAAGATTTCACGCTGGCGATGTCACTCTACAATATGACCGGTCAGTATGCAGGCCAGATTCCATGGTCGCGATTTGCCGCTTTCTCGATCTTGCTTTCATTACCGGTCGCGATTGTCTATCTTCTGCTGCAACGCTATATCATTGGCGGCCTGACGTTAGGTGGTGTGAAGGGATAGTTGTGAGGTGGCCGGGGTAACGGCAAATCTTGCGCTGCCGAATGCGGTCAGGAAACAGCGCAGATCGGATGCTGTCCGTGCCCGTTGGTGTGCCGGTCAGCAATGCATGCGCAGGTAATAAGGGAGACGTTTGCAGATACGCGCTGACGTGCGATGATTTTTTGCTGCCGCGCCAGGCAGAGATTCAGCATAGGTAAAATGTTTGCACAACGATGGGTGCTCTGCGGACACGATGTTATCACTTCGCCGGTCTCGCTCCTGTCAGCGGTAAGTTGCAAACATCTGCGATACACCGTTCGCGCGAGCATCAGGATGGCATTGGGATGGGTGCGTCGCACGATGTTACCAATGCCTTGCCAGGGAGGCAGATGGATGCATTACAAGCACAAACCAAAACAAATGTAGCAGAGCAAATGTTCTATACTCCTCTGCACGGCGGGTAAACAACTTTGCCGCAGGACTATTCTGCTCTGACACCGTCTGGTGTGTCATCGGACACATGCTTTTTGCACTTGACATAATCTGGTAGCGGCGTGAATGAGACATTCTCTGGTGAGGGAATGTTTGAGACCGATCACTCCTGTAGGAACAACGGATCGTATAATTCCCGCAAGTTGAAATCCAAA
>Ga0209227_1000396_pt1 | contig 37896 bp, 34 predicted proteins | sample YNPBryantNP2012_FD_185815 | JGI IMG/M metagenome (GOLD analysis project Ga0209227, IMG submission 185815) | Anoxygenic and chlorotrophic microbial mat microbial communities from Yellowstone National Park, USA - YNP Bryant NP 2012 (SPAdes)... ...
CGAACGAATTTCGATCCTCACACCCGGAAATCGCGTGGGCAAAGATCGCCGGAATGCGCAACCGGCTCATCCACGGCTACGATACGATTCGTTGGGATCTGGTGTGGCGGACTGCAACGGAAGCCGTGCCGCAATTGCTGAAGCAGATCGAACCGCTGCTTCCGACGGAGGAACCGTAATGCTGCCCTGGTGATCCGCTACGCCCTTTGATGAGCCCCAAAAACGCTCCGATAATGGAACGTGGGACAGGCAAGAATTTGCCCGGAAGCATTTCAGGAATCTCGAAATCCGCAGTATGATTATGTGAAAATACTGTTCGCAGGCGCCGATGCCTGCGCATGATACGGGTGAAGCGCAAGCGGTTGTTGTATGCTGTGGATTCACTGGTTTCGCCGCGACCTGCGCCTGCGCGACAATCCGGCGCTCTCCGGCGCGGTTGCCCGCAGTGGCGGGCGGGTCATTCCGTTGTTCATTCTCGATGATGCCATCCTGGGCGCACCGCGCACCGGCATGGCGCGGGTGGCGTTCATGATCGCGGCGCTACGCGACCTCGACGCTGGCCTGCGCGCGCGCGGCAGTCGCCTGGTGGTGCGACGTGGACAACCATCCGACGTGCTGCGCGATCTGGTGCATGCGACCGGCATCGTCGGCGTCTCGTGGAACCGCGACTACACCCCGTTTGCGCGCCAGCGCGATCAGCATATCGAAGCGATGCTGCGCGATCTGAACGTCGCAACGCTGATTGCCAGCGACGCTGTCATTATGGAACCCGATGATGTGCGCACCGATGACGGGCGACCATACACGGTCTACACGCCGTACCGGCGACGCTGGCGTGCGCTGGTGGAACAGCGCCGCAACGATGTGTTGCGCGCATACGATCCGCCGGTGTTGCAACCGGTTCCTGATAGCGTGGCGGATCTCCCCATCCCCGATACTCCCGATCCCGGCATGGTGGTCACACAGCAGATCCCCGCTGGCGGTGAAACGGCTGGATCTGCGCGCCTGGCAGCGTTCCTCGATCCGCGCGCTACCCACGGGATCGCGGGGTACGCCGAAGGACGCAACCTGCTGGCTGAACCGGCGACCTCGCGCTTATCCCCCTATCTGCGATTTGGGTGCGTTGCGCCGCGCAGCGCCCTGCGCGCCGCGCTGAACCTCCTCGACCAGGCGGGTGATGAGCAGGATGCCGGGCGCGCCGCGACGCTCACCAGGTCAATCGAAACCTGGATCGGTGAACTTGCCTGGCGCGACTTCTACTATCAGATTCTCTGGCATCATCCGCACGTGCTGCGCAGCGCGTTCAAACCGCAGTACGACGCGCTCGAATGGGAAAACGATCCCGCGCTGTTCGATGCCTGGAAAGAAGGACGCACCGGCTACCCGGTTGTCGATGCCGCGATGCGCCAGTTGAACCAGGAAGCCTGGATGCACAACCGCGCACGCATGATCGTGGCATCGTTTCTGACCAAAGACCTGCTGATCGACTGGCGCTGGGGCGAACGCTATTTTATGCAGCGCCTGGTTGACGGCGATCACGCGGCGAACAATGGCGGCTGGCAGTGGAGCGCAGGAACCGGCACTGACGCACAACCCTACTTCCGCATCTTTAACCCTGTCAATCAGGGGCAAACGTTCGATCCAAAAGGTGCGTATGTGCGTCGTTATCTGCCGGAACTGGAAGCGGTTCCAGACCGCTATATTCATGCGCCCTGGACGATGCCGTATGCCGAACAGCAGCGTTGCGGCGTTATCATTGGGCGGAACTATCCGGCGCCGGTTGTAGACCATGCCGAACGGCGGGCGCGCGCGCTTGCGCTCTATCGCGCCGTCTCTTCGCGTTGATTGCGACGCACCTGCCACCAAAGGGGACATGCATACACATGCGCCCTCATCGCGCGGCGCTGCCTGTTGCGCTTTAGTTGCGGCAATGCTATAGTTAGAGTATAACGGAGTGTCAGGTGTTGGAAACCAATGCCTGTGCCTGTCTCGAATCTGGTTATCTGTTTGCACGTTGACAAGTGATCGGCTCCTCGAACGACGCAATGATCTCGAAGTGACTGCGGCAGTTCTTTATTGTGGTTGGAACGAGCGGTTGTTCAGCGACGACTGCTCAGTCTGGCGGACTATCGATGCCGCAGATCGTTGCCGTGCGTTCGCAGACTCTGGCTCTCCAACAGCAGATGATGCGCGATGGCGCTGCGAGCGGAAGCGGGACGCTCCGTGGACAGGCGCTTCGCCGGTTGATGTTGTCGCGCGTCTGCGCCTGACGCTATGAAGCGTTTTGGCGCCCTGGTGTGGAAGACGCCTGGCCTGCGGCTGTTTCCCGGAGTTGATGCTTGCCGACCTCACGAATCAGGAGAAGATTAAACGACCCATGGCTACCGACAATCCGCGTCTCGATGTCGCTGTGTTTATCGACTTCGAGAATGTCTACGTCAGCGTTCGCGACAAGCTCGACGTCAATCCGAACTTTGAAATTATCATGGATCGCGTCGCGGACCTGGGCCGGGTGGTGATCGCGCGCGCCTATGCCGACTGGTACCGGTATCCGCGTGTCACCAGCGCGTTGTACGCTAACGGCATTGAGCCGATGTATGTGCCGACGTACTACTACGATCGCGACCTGGGCCGCACGGGACGCGCCATCAAGAACAGCGTCGATATGAACCTCTGTATCGACGCGATGAAAACGCTGTACACCAACCCGAACATTGCCAAATTTGTGCTCGCCACCGGTGATCGCGACTTCATTCCGCTGGTGAATGCGATCCGCCAGCACGGGAAGGAAGTCATCATCATCGGCGTAGGCGGCGCCGCTTCCGGGCATCTGGCGCAGAGTGCCGATGAGTTCATCTTCTACGAGCAGTTGCTGGGCAAAAAGCCGCAACCGCTGCAAGCCGACGTTCCGCGCATCCGCACGGTGGAGCGGGGGCGCGATATGTTTGAGGTGGAAGAACCGGCGCCTGCGCCACGCCAGCGTGCTGAACCTCAACCGGCAGAGCGTGCACAATCGCCAGCGCAACCGCCAGCACCCGAACCTGCGCGCGAGGAACCCGATATCTACGATATGCTGGTGCAGGCGGTGCATCTCGCACGCGAACGTGGGTATGTCTGCTCCTTTGGATCGCTCAAACTGGTGATGAAAGAGTTGATGGGCGGCGAGTTCAAAGAGAGCAAGTACCGCGACTCGAACGGCAAACCGTTTGCAAAGTTCAAAGATTTCGCACTCGAAGCGGAACGGCGCGGCAAAGTGCAGGTCTTCACCAGCGGCGCAATCGTCGAAGTGTTCCTGCCAGGTGAAGATCCGTACAAACTCTCGCAATTCGCGCAGGACCTCAAAGAAGAACCGCCGGTCAGTACGCCTGAAACGCCGATCAATGTCGATGCGCACATCGACGGTCGTCCGGTCTCAACGAGTCGCCGTCGCCGCCGTCGTCGCGGCAGCGCCACTCGCCCTTCCGTCGCCGAAACATCTGCCGCCCTGTCGCAGAGTGTCGAATTGACCGGGGATGTGGAGGACGAACTGATCACCGAAGCGCTGCACGAAGCGGCGAATGGTCAGAATGCGTCATCCGATGAGGTCTTCGAGGAATTGCTCGACCGCCTGGAAGCCGAGCGTGAACGACAGGAGGCGCTTGCTTCGTTTGACATGCCGGCGCCTGATATGTCGCTAACGCTTGACGAACTGCCCGATCTGGAAGAGGAGCCAGAACCGGGCGAGGAGATCGCCGACGATCTGCGGTTGGAAGCGCCTGACCTGGCGAGTCAGATGATTATTATCGATACGCCGGTCGAACCGCCAGAGCCGTTTGAGTCAGTCGAGGCGCCGGTTGGCGATACGGTTGTGCGCACGCCGGAAACGCGCCCCTTTACTGAGGCTGAATGGCAGATGCTGCGCAATGTAGTGGCAGCGTCCGGTCGTCCGCTGACATTTGCGCAGATCCACGATCTGCTGCGTGAAGCGCGTAACAATGCCGGCATCTTCCGCACCAACGAGGAACTGCGGTCACTGATCAAGCAGGCGATCAACAGCGGCATGCTCCGCCGTAGCGGAAAAGGCGCCCGTATCGTGTATCACCTCGCGCCCCAGGAATCTCTCGAACATACGGAACAACCTGTCGACGCCGCACCCGATCCGCTTTCTGAGGTCGCGGTCGTGGCGTATGCAGTTGAAACCAGGACTGTTTTGGTTCCAGAAGAAGAGGCATCCGGGTTCGCGGCAGCGCCGGAAGAGATAATGGCGGCGGCAACGGAGGTTGAGGCAGCGGCGCCCACCGGTCTGCCGGAAGGAGCGGCGTCCGGGTTCGCGGCAGCGCCGGAAGAGATAATGGCGGCGGCAACGGGCGCTGAGGAGGAGCAGTCCAGCACGCCGGAAGGAGTGCCGGGCGAGGCGAAGGTCGATGTGTCCGGGTTCGCGGCAGCGCCGGAAGAGATAATGGCGGCGGCAACGGAGGTTGAGGAGGAGGCGCACGCGACAGGTGTTGCTGAAGCGCCGGTGACAACGGTACCAGAGGGTGTGGTGACGTCGCAGGAGACCGGAACCGGTGAAGGCGCTCCGGCGGGTGCGGCAGTCGAGGAACAACCCAAACCGCGTCGTCGGCGTGCGCCGCGTGCGAAGGCAGAAACTGACGATGCATCAGCGAATGTCCAGACGGACGCGAGTGCGGCGGATGTCGCATCAGAGGCGTCACCCAGACGTTCGCGGCGGAAAACCGCTACCGAAGCGGCAGATGCAACACCGCGTGCTCCACGCCGTCGCAAAACGGTCGAGATACCTGATAGCGAGATGACTGAAGACGCATCGGCGATGTGACAGGTTACGCTCCAGGTACGCGATGATCAATGTCAAAATTTGCGGTGTGCGCACACGTGATCATGCATTGACGGCGGTCAATGCCGGCGCTGATATGATCGGGCTGGTATTCGCGCCGTCGCGTCGCCGGATCGACCCTGATGATGCCATCGCGATTGCGGAAGCGGTGCGTACTGCCGCTGACGGTCGTCGTCCGGTTTCCCTGATTGGTGTGTTCGTCAACGACGACGTGGCACGCATCCGTGAAGTCGCAACCTGGTGCGGTCTGGACGGCATTCAGTTGAGCGGTGATGAACCGGTTGCATACGCTGAAGCCCTCGCATCATTTCTGGTTATCAAAGCAATTCGCTTTGACGACTCCGCGCGCGAGCGCGACTGGTTGATCGAAGACCGGGCGCATGTGCGCTTGCTGGTCGATGCGCACGTGCCCGGCAGTTACGGCGGCGCTGGTGTGGTTGCCGATTGGGATCGCGCCGCCGGGCTTGCACGGCGCCGTTCGGTGCTGCTGGCAGGCGGTCTGACTCCCGCGAATGTTGCCGAAGCTATTCAGCGCGTGCGTCCATGGGGCGTCGATGTCAGCAGTGGTGTCGAGAGCAATGGCGTGAAAGACCATCAGAAGATACGTGCATTTGTTGCAGCCGCCCGCGCCGCTGCCCAATAAACGCTATGTTGCGAACCCTTCGCTTGCTGCCGCTGGCGCTTGCCAGCGCGATTCTTGTGCCGATTCTACGGCGGCGCCTGCATCCGGTGCGCCTGCACCCAACCGCAGAAACGACGCTGCCAATCGAAGCGGAAGACATCCGGATCGGGATGCGCCGGCTGGTGCTCAGCGATCTGCACCTCGGCGCCGGTGACCGTCTCGATGATTTCACCGCCGATGCCGAACTCGCGGCGCTACTACATCACTACGCCGCTGATCCGGAACCGACCGAGTTGATCCTGGCAGGCGACACCTTTGAGTTCTTACAGGTCTGTCTGCCAGATGTCCCTGATCGCGAATGGTCGTCACGGGCAGCGGCGCGTCGTCTTGAGACGATCCTGCAGGCGCACGCCGCGCCGGTCGCTGCACTGCGCGCTTTTCTTGGGCGGCGCGACAACCAGGTGACCGTGCTTATCGGCAATCACGATTTCGAGTTGCACTACGCCAGCGCCAAACAAGTGTTGCGTCAGGCGCTCGGACTGGCGCCCGATGATCCGCGCCTGCGGTTTGGCGTGCGCTACGAGGGTGACGGTATCTTCCTGGTGCATGGCAACCAGTTTGACCGGTGGAATCGATTTGTCCACTTCGATGGCATTTGTGAGCCGTTCGAGGTTGTATTTGGCACGCGCCTGATCCGCGAGGCGATCAACCTGCTGGAGGATGAACCGGTTGATATTGCCACCCTGATCGACAATATCAAGCCGCTGTCGGCAATTTTCTGGTATGCTCTCTCGCTGCCGACATTGCGCAACCATGCCACACGTCGCCTGGTCACGCGCGGATTGGTATTGCTGATCAACGTTCTGATCCGCAACACCACATATGTTGTCGATCATGGTGACAACGGGCGCGTTTCACCGGGTCTGTCGTGGAAACCGGCATACCATCAGGTGACGCTGGCAGCGACGCTCCTGGTGCGTGCGGCAGGCGTTCGCCGGCAATCCGGCGTCTCTCCTGAAGCAGCGTTTCAGCGCGCAGCCGAACAGCAGTTGCGTCAGTCTGTTCGCGCATTTCGGGACGCCTCGATCCGCGGCATGGCACGTGTCGCGTGCGATCCACGCCGTCGATCAGTCAGCCTCTTTATCTGCGGGCATACGCACCTGGCGCAGATCGTGCCGTTGAATGAGCGTCAGACGTATATCAACACCGGCGCCTGGACTGATGTGATTGTCGATGTTGCTACGTCACGGCGTCAGCAGCAGCGCTTCCCTTATCTCGAAATAACATACCCGGCGAAGGGAGCGCCGCCTGAATGGCGCTTGCTGGTGTGGCAGGAGGCAGGCAGGCTCCCACATCTCTGGCGCGATGAGCACGCATCCCTGTTGGAAAAGGTCGAAGACCCGGTATAATGGAACGTGGTTCTAAACATCGGAAGCTGGATGTTCTTTGTATCAGGAACCACGCATCTGGAACTGAGGAGGTCATGATCATGAAACTTGTCCTTCGTCTCCTTGGCGTAGCGGCGCTGATTGCGTTGGGAGTGGTCATTTACCGCGCCGTTCGCCAGTATCGTGAAGACAGCGTGTTCGATCTGGAATCCAATCCGCAACCACAGTCGTCGTCATCATCGAGCAGCGAGCCGCGCAGCATCAGCCCGGAACTGCTGGCGATTCTTGCCGATCCGGGCGACAAAGGACCGGTCGAGTTGATGAAAGACAGTGAAGGAAAAGAGTGGCTGGTCAATCGTCGCAATGGGTATCGCTACCCGATCGAGGATGGCATTCCGATCATGCTGCTCGAAGAGGGAGAAAAGAACCGCGACGAAAGCCTGATCATCAGGCAAGAGTAGCACTGCCTGAACTGTTCGGCATTGTGTGACAGCCGCTGAGAGCGCCGGGAATGGCAGTCTCCCTTCCCGGCATCTCTGCTTTTGTTCTCAGTTCTCAGTTCTCACTTCTCAATTCTCGGTTCTTGGTTCTCAGTTCTCAGTTCTCAGTTCTCAACAATGACAACGTTTTTCGCCGGCGCTTCGTATCCGCTGCGCGCTCTGGGTATGCTCAGCCGTCACCCGGCGCTGTGGAAATACATTATCGTTCCGGTTCTGCTGAATGTGCTGATCGGTGCAACCCTGTACGCCGGTTTGCTCTTTGCCGGATTTCGCGGCATCGACGCATTGATCGCCGGTCTGCCCGAATGGGCGACGGTGATCGCCTGGTTGTTGCGCGGGTTGCTGGTCGTCGCGCTCCTGATCGCAACCGGGTACCTGTTGGTGCGTTTCGGTGTTGTCATTGGTTCGCCATTCTACGGCCGTCTATCTGAACGGCTTGAAGAGTACCGGAACGGTGTCGCTTTCGATGCGCCGCCGCCGACGGTGGGCAATGTGACGCGTGATATTGCCCGCGCGATCCTGTTCGAGCTCAAGAAGTTGATACTGGCGCTGATCATTGGCGCGCCAACCCTGCTCCTGAACCTGATACCGGTCGTTGGGACGGTGCTGGCGACGGCAGGCGGCATTGCGCTCGGTGCAACCATTTCGTGTCTCGACTTCTTTGACCCGCCGCTCGAACGGCGGCGGTTGCGGTTTCGCGAGAAACTGGGATTCATCCGGCGGGGTTTGCCTGCCACTGCCGGGTTTGGCTTGATCTGCCTGGGGCTGGTCAGTATTCCCTTCCTCAATCTGTTCGCCGTCCCGCTCTGCATTACTGCTGGCACCCTCTTTTACTGCGACCGGAACGCCGATCATCGCAGCGTATGAGCAACGTTTCCAATAGCACAGCGAGCGGGGAGATCGATGCCTTCCAGCGTGTTGTCACCGCGCGGTTGATCGCCCTCTCGTATGGTGAGAATACTGCCACTGTACATCGATGCACGCACCCTTGACACCCTTGACGCATTATTAAGTTGCGTGTACACTCTCTACACACTGCACTCCGTCTTATAGCAGTTCCCATAGAGGTTGAACCAATTGGACAGGGTTGAACGCTCCCAGAATCGCGCTCCCGACACGGTGACCGAAATGAATTTCGGTCTACGCTTTGCCGAAAACGGAGCGCCTCGCGTGACACGGCAGACCCGGACAAGGGTCAACATATTTGAGAACTGCTATAATTCTCCAGTTTCAAAGGAGCCAGCGGTGACCTGCTTCGAAGCGCGTTTCTGCGCTCATTAAGCATAGATTGTTATCCTGGACTGCCAGGTGGACATACACCTTCAGGCAACTTCGTTCTCACGCCGGTACGCTCATTATTGAGCGTCTCAATGGAAAGCAGACCGGGCGTTGCGCGCTTACGGGCGGCGTATATGCATCTGGCGCCTGATCCATGCTGGTGTTGGTTCACGTTTGTGTATCCGGTTGCAGAAAAGGAGTACGTGTATGCTCAAACGAACGCTGGTCATCCTCTGGTCGATCATGGCACTGGCGCTGGCAGCGTGTGGTCAATCCGCGCCTGCGGCGCCGACTGCCGCATCGTCACCCGCAGGCGAGCAACCCGCAACGACGCCGGCAGCGGCGCCATCTGGCGAAAAAATTCGACTGATTATTGGCACTGGCGGTACTGGCGGCGTGTTCTTCCCCTATGGCGGCGGTCTGGCACGCATTCTTACCGAAAAGATGCCCAATACTGAGGCAACGGCTCAGGAAACCGGCGGCTCGGTCGATAACATGAAACTGCTTCAGAGCGGTGAAGCACAGATTGGTTTTACTACCGCCGACTCGGCGTATGACGGGATCAACGGACTGGCGGCATACCAGGCGACGGGTCCGGTTCCGGCGACATCGATTGCCGTCCTCTACCAGAGTTTCATTCACGTGGTCGCGCGCGCCGACTCGGGCATTACCAGCATTGCCGATATGAAGGGGCGCCCGGTATCGATCGGTTCAGCCGGTAGCAGCACCGAGACAGCCGCCATTCGTCTGCTGGAGGCAGCAGGTCTCAAACCTGAAGATGTCGTTCGCGAAAACCTCGGCGTCGCCGACTCGGTGGCAGCTATGAAGGATAAGAAGATCGACGCCTTCTTCTGGATCGGCGGTCTGCCAACCGCAGCAGTCACTGATCTGGTGACAACCGAGTCTGTCGTGTTTATCGATACAAGCGCTCTGTTGAAACCGATGATCGATAAGTACGGTCCCATCTACACGGCCACTGTGTTGCCGGGAGGGACATACAAGGGAACCGATCAGGATGTGCCCGGTATCGGTGTGGCAAACCTGCTCGTTGTACGCGAGGATATGCCCGCCGATCAGGTGAAGAGCATCCTGACGACCATATTCGACAACCTGGAGGAAGTGCATCAAATCCATCCGGCGGCGCGCACGCTGTCGCTTGAGTCGGCAGCTACTGGCTCATCGATACCCTTCCATCCAGCGGCTATCGAGTTCTATAAGGAACGCGGCGTCTGGAAAGAGTGATTCTGATGTGGGCGTGCGAGGCGGCGATCATATCGTCGCCTCGTTTCTATACAGGGAGAAAGCAGCATCGATGGCGATAGCCCGTTCACCACTCCACACACACGCAGGCTGAAAGGCTCAACATCCACTCACAGAATCCGTGCACAAGGGGGAGCAGCATGAGCATTGCCGCCAACGCTCAGAACAATGAGACGCCTGACACGAACGAGGTTATCAGCCAGGAGAAGGTCGAGCAACTTATCGAGGAGTTCGAGAACGAAGCGGCAACCCGTAAACTGGGCGGTGCATGGGCATGGATCGCCGGGATTGTTGCGGCAGCGCTTTCGATCTACGCGCTGTACTGGACGCAGGCGACCATTACCACACAGGTCTATCGCGCAACGTTTCTGATGCTCGTTCTGGCGTTGACCTTCTTCTACTTCCCGTTGCGCAAAGCGGCGCGCGCGAAGGTTCCCTGGTATGATGTCGTACTGGCAGTGCTGGGCGCTGCCAGTATGATTTATCTGAGCCTCAATTTTCGTGAGGCATTGCAACGTGTGACGCAACCCACCCCGACCGAACTGGTCATGGGCGCCATTATGCTGCTGCTGGTGCTGGAAGCCACCCGACGCACAACCGGAATGGCGCTGACGCTGGTGGCGATCTTCTCGATCCTCTATGCCTTGTTCGGGTATATCTTTCCTGAACCGTTCGACCACCGCGGTATCTCGCTGCAACGCCTGATCGGCACCAACTATCTGACCTTGCAGGGGGTGTTTGGCGTGCCACTCGATGTCGCCGCCACCTTTATCGTGTTGTTTACCATCTATGGCGCAGTGCTGGAGTACAGCGGCGCAGGGAAGTTCTTTATCGACTGGTCGTTCGCAGCGCTGGGCAAATCGAAGAGCGGCGCCGGTCCGGGGCGAACCGTAGCGGCTGCCGGGTTCCTGCTGGGCACGGTGTCGGGCAGCGGTGTGGCGACGACCGTGACGCTGGGGTCGCTTTCGTGGCCCATGCTGCGCAAAGCCGGGTACGATAAAACCGTCGCAGCCGGGATGCTGGCGGCATCGGGGATCGGCGCTACGCTTTCGCCGCCAACGCTCGGTGCGGCAGCGTTCCTGATCGCCGAGTATCTCGATATTTCGTATCTCGATGTGTTGATCATGGCGATTGTGCCGACGCTGCTCTACTATCTGTCGATCATTTTGATGATCGAAGCCGACTCGCGCCGGATGAAGACGCAACCGGTGGAGTTCAAGACCGAGCCGCTCTGGGATCTGACACGCAAGTTTGGCTATCATTTCTCGTCGCTGTTTGCTGTTGCAATCCTGATGGCGTTTGGCTATACGCCGTTCATGGCGGTCTACTGGTCGATTGTCATCGCTTTCTGTCTCAGCTTCCTTCGCGCTGAGACGCGCCTCTCGTCACTGAAGGCGCTGGCTGCCGGCGTTGCGCTGGCAGTCGTGCTGATGGCGCTGGAGAGGATCGGCGTCCTGCAGCGTATGAATGAATCGGTGGCAGTTTTCTGGGGGTTGATGCTGACAGTTGTGATTGCGGCGGGTATGGCGCTCTATAAGCGGGTGCGCGCCATTCCGGGCGAAGACGAAAATATGCGCATTCTCCGCGCGCTTGAATATGGCGGGCGAAGTGTGGTTTCGATTGCTGCCACCACCGCCTGCGCCGGTATCATCGTCTCCGCAGTGACATTGACCGGTCTGGGGTTGAAAATTTCGGGCATGATTGTAAGCCTGGGCGGCGGCAATATCCTGATGACTGTCTTTTTCGCTGCGGTAGCGGTCTGGGTTTTGGGACTGGCAGTGCCGGTCACAGCGTCATACATCCTGGCGGCGGTGATGATCGTTCCTGCGTTGCGGCAGGTGGGGGTGCCGGAGCCTGCTGCGCATATGTTCATCTTCTACTATGCAGTGCTTGCCGATGTGTCGCCCCCGACGGCGCTGGCGCCGATGGCAGCCGCAGCAATTACCGGCGGTCGTCCATGGCCCTCGATGTTCATGGCGTGGAAGTATTGTCTGCCTGGCTTCCTGGTGCCGTTCATGTTTACCATGACGATCGATGGGACAAGTTTGCTACTCCTCTTACAGCAGGTCGGTCAGAATGTCGGCAAGGTGGCGCTGGCATTCGAACCTGCCTGGTATGATGCGTTTGCCGCCGGCGGATGGGTGACGATTACAGTCACGTTTCTGACCAGTTGCGTGGCGGTCGGTGCGCTGGCAGTCACGTTTGGCGGCTGGTTGATCCGTCAGGCGAACCCTGTCGAGCGCATTATGATGGGCATTGCCGGTCTGGCGATGCTGTACGCCGACCTGGGGGCGGATGCGGTTGGGTTTGGGTTGTTTCTGGTCGGGTTGCTGATCCACGTGGTGCGGGTGCGCCAGATGCGTCAACCTGAGTCGGTCGCTGTCGTTGCGACGGAAGCGGAAACGCTGCGCGAACGGTAGGTCGGGTGACGCCTGATATCACATCGTGATCGATAGCATGCATCCTGTCAGGGCAACCCGGCGTCGTTCTGAATAGTCCTGGTACGCTGGAATACTGCGCATCCCTGCACCTCGTGGGAGCGCAGGCGAGTGCGCCTTCTCGCTGGTGCAGGAAGTGGCGCTTCCCTGCACCGCCCCGGAGCGCGGGCGTCTCGCCTGCGTGCCGCGATGTGGCTCATTACGGGAGTGCGGGCATCGTGCCCTCGGCTGCCCCGCGAGGGCCTCTCAAGGTGAGAGTTCCTGGAAAGAGATGTGCAGTTTTCTGCATTCCTGTGCGCCTTTACCGCTCATCCCCCCGACCCCCTTCTTCTCAAGGGTAGAGTTCTCAGGAGCAATGCGCGGTTTGTTGCATTCCCACGCCTTTTGCCCCTCATCCCCCTACCCCCTTCTCCCACAAGAGGAGAAGGGGGAGTTTGGGCGTCCTGATGGCTGAAACGGAAGATGGCATGCAGGGGCTTGCCAAAAAACCTACCCCTAACGTTCATGGGCGGACAGAAAACATGTGCGATACACATTTCGATCAGCATCAGAACGCCGTAGCGGGCAGGTTTGGAACCCGCCCCTACCGATGCGGCGCGCAGGGGCGGACTGAATGGCGGATTGCGCATTGCAATGCTGGAAAACGTGTCTTTGGTCAAATGTTCTGTCCGCTCTTATAGCAGTTCCCATAGAGGTTGAACCAATTGGACGGGGTTGAACACTCCCAGAATCGCGCTACCCACACGGTGACCGAAATGAATTTCGGTCCACGCTCTGCCGGAAACGGGCATCTCGCACGACACGCCAGACCCGGACAGGGGTCAACGTATCTGAGAACTGCTATAAACCCCACAAGGGAAGAAGGGGGAGTTCGGGCGGCCTGATGCTCCATAGGGAAAGTGCGAGAACAGGAGGCGCCGGAAGGCTCTGGTTCTGAACGTCGCTATAATTCGGATCTCCTCAATCTCTCCCCCCGGCAACGGCGCCGTGAGGGCACAGGATTTCGTGCAGGAATCGACCGGTGTGCGACGCCTCGATCAGCGCCACTTCTTCGGGAGTGCCGGTTGCCACAACCCTGCCACCCCCGTCGCCTCCCTCCGGTCCCATGTCGATGATCCAGTCTGCGGTTTTGATAACATCCAGGTTGTGTTCGATGACAAGCACGGTGTTGCCCGCATCCACCAGACGGTGCAGCACTGTCAACAGGCGTTGCACATCGGCGAAGTGCAGCCCGGTCGTCGGTTCATCCAGAATGTACATGGTGCGACCGGTGGCGGTGCGTGCCAGTTCTTTCGCCAGTTTCACCCGCTGCGCCTCGCCGCCGGAAAGGGTTGTCGCCGACTGACCGAGTTTGATGTAGTCCAGACCAACGTCGTGGAGCGTTTGCAAGATGCGCCTGATACGCGGCACATTGTCGAAGAACTCCAGCGCCGTCTGCACATCCATGTCGAGCACGTCGGCAATTGACTTGCCCTTGTACCTGACCTGCAATGTTTCGCGGTTGTACCGTTTCCCCTTGCAGACATCGCAGCGCACCCAGACATCCGCCAGGAACTGCATATCGATGCGCTTTTCGCCATTCCCTTCGCAGGCTTCGCAACGCCCGCCCTTCAGGTTGAACGAAAAGCGTCCGGCGCTGTAGCCGCGCAGTTTCGCCTCATTGGTCGAAGCGAACAGTTCGCGGATCAGGTCGAACAGTTTGACATATGTTGCCGGATTGGAACGCGGAGTTCGCCCGATCGGTTGCTGGTCGATATCGATCACCTTATCGAGGTGTTCCAGCCCGCGCAATGCACGGAACGGTCCCGGCTTCAACTGCGCGCGGTTCAGGCGGTTTGCCAGTGCAGGGTAGAGCGTTTCGGTGATCAGCGATGATTTTCCCGACCCGGAGACGCCGGTCACGCAGATGAAGACGCCAAGCGGAAAGCGAACAGTCACGTCGCGCAGATTATTCATGGTTGCGCCTTCGAGTTCGAGCCACGGACCATCCGCCTGGTCGGTTGCGTGATCAGTCCGGCGACGGCGGCGCGGCGCGTCCTGCACCGTCTCGGCAACCGGGCGCACCCGCGCAGTGCGGCGCTGCTGCGGGATCGGAATGTCCAATCGCCCGGACAGGTATGCGCCGGTCAGGGAGCCAGGAGTTGCGGCGATCAGGTCAGGCGGACCGGCTGCGACCACCTCGCCCCCCTTGACGCCTGCCCCAGGACCGAAGTCGATGATCCAGTCAGCCGCCTGCATGGTTTCCAGGTCGTGCTCGACGACGACGACGGTATTGCCCAGATCGCGCAGTTTCAGCAGTGTATCGAGCAGTTTGCGATTGTCGCGCTGGTGCAGCCCGATGCTCGGTTCATCGAGGATATAGGTGACGCCGACGAGACCGGAGCCGATCTGTGATGCCAGGCGAATACGCTGCGCCTCGCCGCCGGAGAGGGTTGGCGCGGGGCGTTCGAGGGTGAGGTAATGCAGACCGACATTGAGCAGGAACCCCAGGCGCTCGCGGATCTCCTTGAGCACATCGCTGACAATCGCCATCTGGTAATCGCTCAGCGGTGTCACAGTGAGGCGGGGTGCGGCGCCATTGCCTGCGACATGCCCGTTCAATGCCGCCAGATGCGACGGGTCGACCGGCATGCCGCTCAGGGCGTGCACCCATGCCATCGCCCCGGTAATCGTCAGGCGCGTTACATCGCGCAGCGACCACCCGCCGACCCTGACCGCCAGGCTTTCGGGGCGCAGACGCGCACCGTCGCACGCCGGGCAGGGTTGTTCGCTCATGAAACTCTGGTAATACTCGCGGGTGTAGTCACTGCCGGTCTGTTGATAACGGCGACGAATTTCACTTGCCAGTCCTTCCCAGGGACGCATGAACTCACCACGACTATCACTGGTTTCGTCGCCCCAGCGAAAGCGGATCCGTTCCTTTCCACTGCCATAGATAATGACGTGGCGCGCCTGCTCGCTGAGTTGTTCCCATGGCGTATCGAGATCGAAGCCGTAGTGATGCGCAATTGCCAGCAACGCGCGGTACCCCCACGAATCACGCTTTTTGCGCAGTTCGCCCCAGTAGGTCACCGCGCCCTCGTGCAGGGTCAATGATGGGTTGGGCACGAGCAGCAGCGGGTCGACCTCCATCCGAACGCCGAGACCGGTGCATTCGGGGCAGGCGCCCTGCGGACTGTTGAACGAAAACATCTGCGGCGACAGTTCAGGAAACGAAATGCCACAGCGGACGCAGGTGTTGGCTTCGCTCATCAACCATTCTTCTGCGTCACCGGATGGATTCTGGACGCTGATAACCAGTTGCCCCTCGCCGACGCGCAGCGCCTGTTCGACGCTATCGGTCAGGCGGGTGACGAATGCATCCCAATCGCTCTGCGCCCCTGCCTGCGCTTTTCCGATCGGGGCGCTCGGAACATGCGACTGATCGGTTGCACCTTCGCGTGCCAGTATGGTCAAACGATCAACCACAATCTCGATAGTATGCTTGACCTTCTTGTTGAGTTTGATTTCGCTTGCCAGGTCGCGTATTTCGCCATCGACGCGCACCCGCGCGAATCCCTCGGCGCGCGCTTCGGCGAACACGTCCTTGTACTCGCCTTTGCGTTGCGACACGAGTGGCGCCAGCACCATGAAGCGTGTGCCAGCCGGCAACGTCAGCACGCGGTTGACGATCTGCTCGGCGCTTTGCGAACTGACCGGTCGCCCGCACATGTGGCAGTGCTGCGTTCCAACGCGAGCGTACAGCAGGCGCAGATAGTCGTAGATCTCGGTGACGGTGCCGACGGTCGAGCGCGGATTCTTCGACGCGCTCTTCTGCTCGATGGCAATCGCCGGCGAGAGACCGCCGATGTAATCGACTTTCGGCTTCTCCATCTGCCCGAGAAACTGACGGGCGTATGCCGAGAGCGACTCGACGTACCGGCGCTGTCCTTCGGCATACAGCGTATCGAACGCCAGCGACGACTTTCCCGAACCTGAGACGCCGGTCAGCACAACCAGTTTGTCGCGTGGGATTTCGAGGTCGATGCCCTTCAGATTGTGCTCACGCGCACCCTTGATAACGATGGCGTCTTTTGCCATACTCCGGCGACCTTTCGCAAGACACGCAGCGTATCCGACCGAATCGGCGCAAATTCTGCTCAGGAAGATGATACGCTGACAGGTGATATGAACAGACGTGCGACAGTATAGCACTGCCCTGCGCCCGAGTCAATCCGGCGCAGAGCGTCCTGTCAATGAATTACGTTCCTGGAAGCGTCCAGGGATGTTCGAGTATGGCGGGATTCGGACAGTTTGTCCGGATGCTGCACGCACTGTTCATGATGGCGGTTAATGTCGTCTGTTTCTTGTATCTGGTGGTCGTCGAAATCTTCGTAGTATTTCCAATGCGCCTGACAGCGTTCTTGAGAGCCTGTTGCTGGTAATCCCAAAGGATTTTCTTGCAGGAAACAGAGGTCAGGTCAAAGTCCGCCCACGATGCCGGAAGGAGGTATACCTTCTACCAGGCATGCGCTGGAGACGGATTCTCATGGCAGGATATAACCCCCTTGCTGTAGTTTTTTGCGGATGAAATCCCTTATCCGCTCCGCCAGATTCACAGCACGCTGCGTTTCTTCCACGCTGGGGAAGACAACTGTATCGTAGCGAACTTCGACTGCATAGGAGGTCAGGTACGGAGCGCTCCATTCAATGAGCTGCCGGAACTCGGGATCTATCTGGACACAGAGACTGATTAAGAACGCGATATCGTGGGTTCGTGGGATTTCTTTTCCGTGAAAGATGAGAAACGCCTTCAGGTATTTTTCAGCGCACTGCTGCATATGGAAACAAATGGCATCTGTGGCGGGATCCTCAGTCACCAACTCGTCCCTGCCGATTTTGAGATCGCTTTCAGCCCTGCGTATCCAGAGAATGACCGCCTCTTCGTTCATACTGGCACCCCTTCTTTCAGCACATAGTAGGTGAGAAAACCGGTATTGCCTTTACGGGCCTGAACGAGCGCCTCTGACTGGAAGAGAACATCCGCGTAAAAGCCAAGTTCTGCAAATCGGCAGCTGAGCCTCGATGCAATCTCTGCCTTTTCTTGCCGAGAGGGTTCCCGGTCGGTGATGACAAAGAAGTCCCAGTCGCTGTCGGGGCGGGCGTCGCCGCGGGCCCGGCTACCGAAGAGCAGGATGCGAAGCACTCGATACCCTTCCTGCTCCACTTCCCCAGTGATGATCGCCTTGACCTGCGCTAACACATCCTGCATCGCTTCACCACAGAATGATATGGCCGTACCTTACCATGTCTTATTGTAGCACCATCTGCTTCTGGTGCAGCAGTTCGAAGTCGCGCCAGGGTGCGCAGACGACCTTCTCCTCTCCGGCGAAGTGCAGAACGGTTGACTGCGGGATCGCATACAGACGGACGGGATACCCGCGCATCCGGCATGCACGTGGTTCAATACTTCTGCGATCTCCACGTTGAGCCTGCGCACTACCTGGAAGGTGACTGCGTGCCTGGGCATGCAGCGGCGTTGGGTGTCTTCCCTGACCAAGAGCAGCACGGCAGCCAGGCGCATGCTGTGCACATCTCCATACACTCCACAGGAAAATTCCAGCTCAGCAACAGATGCTCATCAAGAAACACGACGGTCGAAGAATCGCCACGTCGCCAGAACCGAAAGTGCGTACAGCGCCGCTGTCGCAACGAACAGCGGTCTGAAACCGTACCGTTCCTGAACGAACGTGCTGATCAGGGGCGCAATGAGAAACCCGGCGCTATACGCCGCCCCCAGCAGTCCAATCATGAATGGTCGCGCGCGCTCTTCGGTGTGTTCCATCGCATAGGCATCGTAGAGCGGCGCTGCCATATTGAAGGCAACGACGCGCGCCAGTGCGGCGATGATTGCCAGCCACAGGTCGGAGGCGGCGCCCAGCAGGATCAGGAGCGGAATCCCAACGGCGCGGGTTACGACCACAGTACGGATCTTCCCCAGGCGCGCTGCGAGCGCCGGACCGGTCAGCGCTGCCAGTCCGGTCGCTACATCGAACCCGGCGAAGAGCGCACCGAGCGCGCGGTTGTCGAGACCAAACCGCTCACGGAAATAGAGGTTGAGATAGGGAATGAGCAGCGCCGCTCCCCACGAGATCAGGAAGGGCGGCAGCAAAAGTTTGACTACCAGCGCCGGTTTGTGCATCAGTGCCTGCAGCGGCGCGGGCAGACGCCTGAACCACGGTTGGGCAAGAGCCAGCCAGGGAGGTGCACTGTTTGAGCACGCATCCATTTCCGTCGGAGCGGCGACGCTTTCCGACGACGGTGATACCAATGGGCGCTCTGGTTCACGAAGCAGCAACAATGGCGGGAGCGATGCCAGTGCGCCGATCCCGGCAATGGCAAATACCGCGCGATAGGTAACGTCGCTGTCGGTCGGAACATTGAGCAGAGACGCGGCTGCATCGGCAAGGAACCCGGCGCCGAGGTTGCCAATGCCGTTCAAACCGATAGCGATCGCAGCGCTGGCGCTGAACAGATAATCGCGGGTCGCATCATCGCTGAGACGCATCATGAGGGGCGCTGCCGTCACCTGCGCCAGCACCGCAGCCATTCCCATGAATGCGGCGGATACGATCAGCGATGCCGCCTGCGGCAGCGCGGCGAACAGCAGCAACCCAACAGCGTACAGAACCACTGATGCCGCAAGCGCGCGGCGTAACCCCAGGCGCTGCACGCTCAACCAGAGCGGCAGGCTCAACAGCGCTGCCACACCCTGCGTCACCGTCTGCAAAATGCCGAGAAAACCGCGCGAATACCCCAGCGCTACGACTGCCAGGTTGTAGTACAGCACCACCACCGACAGGCTGAGCGTGAGGATCGCCAGGTGCAGGAGATAGCGACGCGCGCCAGTTTCCAGCGCGCGCCAGCGATGGATACCTGGTGCATTCAATGTGTCTACGATGCCATTGCCGCTGCTGCGCCCCTACGGTGCCACTGGGCGCAGCGCTGCTGCGCCCCTACGGTGCCACTGGGCGCAGCGCTGCTGCGCCCCTACGGTGCCACTGGGCGCAGCGCTGCTGCGCCCCTACGGTGCCACTGGGCGCAGCGCTGCTGCGCCCCTACGGTGCCTCTCGCCTCACCTGAACCGATGCTCCTCCGGGTCGTTCGTATCGAACCCCACTGCATCAAGGCGTTGCCAGAGTTCGTCGGGGATAGGAACACGCGCCAGTTCCAGGGTTGCTGCGATGCGCTCCGGCTTGCTGATGCCCACAACGGTCGACGTAATGCGTGGATCGCGCAGCGAGAACTGGAGCGCGGCAGCCGCCAATGGCACGCCGTACTCCTGGCAGATCGCTGCCAGGGCGCGCGTTCGTTCAACCAGCGCCGGCGGCGCATCCTGGTACGCATAGCGCGCATAGGCGTCCGGTCCTTTCGCCAGGATGCCGCTGCCATACGGCGCTGCGTTGACCACGGCTACTTCGCCCCTGGATGCGATATCGAGCAGTGGTTCCGCCGACCGGTTCAGCAACGTGTAGCGATTGTGCGTCTCAACCGCCATAAATGCACCGGTTTCGACGTAACGGATGAGCATGGGGATTGGACCGCCGGAAATGCCGATGTGTTCGATCACCCCTTCTGCCTGGAAACGCTGCAACACCTCAAGCGGACCGCCTTTCCCCATCACATTCTCGAACGTTGTGTGTTCCGGGTCGTGGATGTACACGAATTGCAGGCGGTCGAGTCCCAGCAATGTCAGGCTGCGCTCGACTGAGCGCCGGATCTGGTCGCCGCTGAAATCACCGGTCGTCAGGTCACGGTCAGCTTTGGTTGCCAGCACGAAGCCAGGCGGGAGACCACCCAGGTTGCGCAACACGATCCCGATCCGGCGTTCGCTTTCGCCATCGCCATACGCCGCAGCGGTGTCCAGGAAATTGATCGGACTGCGAAACGCTTCGGTCAGGGTTGCAATCGCCTGATCTTCGGCAACGCTGTAAGCGAAGGTTTCGGGCATATTTCCGAGTGGCGCGCACCCGATGCAGATCGGCGTCACCTGGAAGCCGGTTTGACCAAGCGGGCGGAGCGGCAGGGTGGGTGATGCGTGTGTCATTGCAGCGAACCTGTGTCTGATGAACGCGAAACCTGCTGGCGATTATCGCAAGGGATCGGGCAGGTGTCAAACGGGCGGAGTGTTGAACGTTGAACGTTGCAGGGTGCGAATGTTCGGTAGAGACAGTGCAGTGCAACGTTGCCACACTGCACCCAGGGCTTGTCTTTCACCTTCACATGGACAACGGACAACAGTCGAACGTTCGCCACCCAACTTATAGCGGTTCTCAGATACGTTGACCCCTGTCCAGGTCTGCCGTGTCGCGCGAGACGCCCGTTTCCGGCAGAGCGTAGACCGAAATTTATTTCGGTCATCGCATGGGGCGCGCAATCCCCAGGAGCGTTCAACCTTGTCCATCAGGTTCAACCTTTGTGAGAACTGCTATAAATGGGCGCCCTGCAACGTTCACCCTGCAACGTTCAACCACTCCACTACCCCTGCGCTTCTCCCGCGAGCGCCACGAGTTCGCGCGCTGACGGCGCCGCTTCCTGGCGGAAACGTGCTGCGCTGATCCGCGGCAGCAGCATCAGTGATATGACCATGGCGACCGCCTGCAACGAGAAGACCACCACGTATCCGAGCATGCGACTGTCGAGCAGGTTGGTCAGTGCATCACGGGTGACGCCACTCAACACCGTGCCCAGCAATCGTGCCATCGAGTTGGCGACCCCCCACGCCCCCACGAATGCGCCAATCTGACCGGGAATCGTCATGTCCAGCATCAGTGACAGGTTGGCAGCCGTTGAAACGCCGCTGCCAAACCCAAACATGATCAGGCTGGGGATGAAGATTGCCGGTATGTTCAGAAAGCCACTGGCAGCGATCAATGCCAGTCCGAGCGCCACCAGCGACCCGCCGATGGCGGCTGCGAATGGTTTCCCCCGTCGCCGCGCCATTGGACTTGTGACCAGCAATCCGATCAGCAACGCCACACCCCAGATCGACGTGTAGCGCGTCGTTACCTCAACCGGTGCACCGAATACGTCGGCAGCAAATGGTTCGAGCAGCACGTCCTGCCCCAGAATGGCGATCAGCAGCAGCACCAGATAGACGAAGAACAGGCGCGCCTGCGGCGTTCCAGCGACGGTTGCGATCATCTGCGCAAAACTGCGTCGCTCAGGGGTGCGCGGCGCACTGTCGCGTTCCTCCAGGCGCCACAGGGCAGCGATGCCGATCAGCAGCGCCACGCCACATACAACGTAGAACGCCGTAAACAGCGCGGCTGGCGTATAGTTGCTCAGCATGCGCGAGAGGCTGATACCTGCAATAATGACCCCGACAATCAGCATGAACCACATCACGCCAACAGTGCGCGCACGATGTTCTTCGCCTGAGAGTTCCGTCGCCAGCGCCAGGTACGAGACCGTCGCAAAGTTGAACCCCATGCCCCACGCGCCGAATGCCAGGATGCCGAGCGGCAGCCCCGACCAGAAGTTTTCCGCCATGGCGAATGCCGCAGTTGGCGACAGCGCCGACCCGCCAGCGCACAGGATCAACCCGATGATGGTGTACGGCGTGCGGCGGAGTCCAAGCAATGGATGTCGATCAGAAAATGAGCCGATCCAGATCTGAACCGGTGAGAAGGCATAGGGCAGCGCGATCAGCAATGACACCAGCCATGCTGGCAGGCGCAGTTCGCTGATCATAATCCGATTCAGGGTGCTTTCGATGGGAACCGCAGTCAGTGCGACCGCAACATTGATCAACCCCAGGCGAACGATAGTGATCCAGCGCATAGCATTTCCTGAAAAACGTCAAAAAGAGGTTGATTACAGTCTGGCAATCAAGTTGTTAATGCCTTGATCATGGCGACTGTATCTTCCACATGCTATTATACCTGTGAACAAAAGAACATAAGCGACGGCAATCATGCCGTCTGATCGTTATCGGGCTGGAGCGATATTCCTCACGCTCCCGACACAGGAAACAGGTGATCGGCATGGAACCTCACGACCCACAGAGCAGCGAAACGAACGAAGCCCCTGTTTACCTCTCAATCATCGGTCTCGCAGCGTTGCTGTGTTTCGCGTTTATGATGACCGGTAGTTTCTGGCTGACGACCGTTGTGCTGGTGCTGGGATGCCTGCATCTGGCGCAGTATTTTCCCGCAGCTGACGAGATCGTGCAGAATGACATTGCGCTGCGCTGGTTGCGCCGCCTGACCCCCCTGATTATCTTTGGCATCTTCGCATTTCAGGTGATGGTGCAGCGATCAACGTAGGATCGCCGGTGCAGGTGGATCGATCTGATTTCACACGCGCTGCGCACTGGCTGCTCCCTTGTGTCGATGATCCCTGGGAGCGCAGTCGCTGCGCGCCCCGGCGCCTGTGCGACTGTCGGATGGTCAGGCAGTCTGCTGATCCTTTCCTGGAACCATCCCTGCCGCGTGTTCCAGCGCCAGTTGCATCTTGCGCACCCGGTCCGCCAGTTTTTCAGAACTGAGACTTTCCCGCAGCCGGTCGACAAGCAGCGGAAATGCGAACGGCGTTGGACGGGGAACATCGACGATGATGATCTGTCCCGCAGCAATGCGCCTCAGCGCCGTCGCCAGGCGGCTGTGCTCTAACTGGCGTTCCAGCACTTCGCGTCGCGCCTGTTCCAGCAGTCGGTTCTCCGAATCATACCGCGCGAACACATCATACATCAGGCTGCTCGACGCCTGAATCTGGCGCGCGCTCTTCTCGCCGGGGTATCCTTCGTACACCAGTCCGGCGATCCTCGCAATCTCGCGGAACTGGCGCTTTGCCATTTCGGTTGCATTCATGCTGGCAATGATGTCGTCTGCCAGATGATCGATGCTGAAGAGTGACGTGTGCGCACCGTTTATCTCCCACCGCCGCGCGCCGTCGGTGGCGTCGCGTGTGATGCCAGACGCTTCCAACAGTGGCGCGGGTTCGGGTGCGAGCAACTCGAAGCCGTAATCGTTCATCGCCAGGGTGAAGGTGATGGGACGCAGGCGACTGAGACGATATGCGATCAGCGCAGCCATGCCTTCATGCACCAGGCGCCCCTCGAAGGGGTAGAAAAAGAGGTGATGCCCCTCGCGGGTCTGCACCCGCTCGATCAACAGTTCGTCGGCGGCTGGAAGGAGCGACCACTGCGCCTGCACGTCCAGCAGCGGGCGTACCGCCTCCATCTCGGCATCACGAAAGACGCCGCTGCGCGCCGCTTCGATCCGCGCACGGATCGCGTGGGACAGTTCGGTTGACAGCGGCATGCGTCCCCCCATCCAGCGCGGCGTGATCCCATCACGCCGTTCCGTCTTGCGCACGAATACGGTCATATCGCGCAACTGCACGAACTCCAGCGCCTTGCCGCCGAAGAAAAAGATGTCTCCCGGCTTCAAGCGAGCTGCAAACGACTCTTCGACGGCGCCGAGCGTTCCACCCCGAACATACTGCACCTTGAGCGCCGAATCGCTCACAATTGTGCCAATACTGACTCGATGACGTCGCGCGACGGCATCATTGGTGACAACATAGCGCCCATCGCGTTCGGTGACGCGATGAAATTCTGGATAGGCGCGTAATGATGCGCCGCCCTGCACCACAAAATCGAGCGCCCACTGCCATTCAGCGTCGCTCAGGTTGCGGAAGGCGCGGGTAGTGCGCACTTCGGCGAGCAGTTCGCTACCGATAAAACTGCCGCCCAGCGCGCAGGTCACCAGGTGTTGCACGAGCACATCGAGTGGCGCTTCGAGTGGCGGGCGGGTTTCGATCCGATGATGTGCGATAGCATCGCGCGCTGCCGCGATTTCGATCAGTTCCAGCGCACTGGCAGGAGCGAACGTTACGGTGCTGACAGCGCCAGGTTGATGACCGCTTCGCCCGGCGCGTTGCATCAGACGTGCAATTCCCTTGGGGCTGCCAATCTGAATGACCTGATCGACGGGCGAGAAATCGACGCCGAGATCGAGCGTAGAGGTGCACACCACACAGCGCAGACGCCGGGCGCGCAATGCCGCTTCGACCCACTCACGTACCTCGCGGTCCAGGGAGCCGTGGTGGAGCGCCAGCGCGCCTGCCCAATCCGGGCGCGCGTCCAGCAATGCCTGATACCAGATCTCCGCCTGTGCGCGCGTGTTGGTAAAAACCAGCGTTGTCGCGCTCTGCTCAATCTTCGCCACGACCTGTGGCAGCAATTGCAAGCCCAGATGTCCTGCCCATGGAAAGCGTTCGATAGTCTCAGGCAGCAGGGTCTCGATCACAATCGGCTTGGGGATCAGACCGCGCACGATCCTGCCGCGCGACGGTTGTTCGGCAGCCGCAGGAAGAAGTGCATCCAGCGCCTGATCCAGGTTGCCCATTGTCGCCGAAAGTCCCCAGATGCGCGCGGAAGGATGCAATCCACGGAGACGCGCCAGCGCCAGTTCGACCTGCACGCCGCGTTTGGTCGAGAGGAGTTCGTGCCATTCATCAACGACGATCATCCGCAGGTCGGCGAACAGATCGCGCCATTCGGGTTGGGTGAGCAGCAGCGAGAGGCTTTCGGGGGTGGTCACCAGCGCAGTCGGCAGACGACGGCGCTGACGGGCGCGTGTGGCAGCGGGGGTGTCGCCGGTGCGCGCTTCGACCTGCCAGGGAATGCTGAGGTCATCGAGCGGTGCGCGAAGCGCTTCGACGGTATCGGTTGCCAGTGCGCGCAGCGGCGTGATCCACAGGACGCGCAGCGGCGGCGCGGCGCGGTCAGACGGTGTGGATGCCAGCCACTCCGCGATCGGACCCATCCAGGCGGCGTATGTTTTGCCTGCGCCAGTGGTGGCGTGGATCAGTCCGCTTTCGCCTGCCAGATACGCCTGCCAGACCTCGCGCTGGAAGGGAAATGGTTCCCACCCCCGGCGCGCAAACCATTGTTCGATAGTCATCAATGCACGGTTCATGATTTCGCCAGCATGCCCTTGCCCAGGGGGATCGTCGCACACGTCGCAACGGTCTGATGGAGATTGAGAATTTACAGCATTTCTCAGATACATTGACCATTATTCCTATCCGCCGTGTCGCACGAGACGCCCGCTGCCGGCTGAGTGTAGACCGAAATTCATTTCGGTCGCCTTGTGGGGAATGCGATTCCGGGAGTGTTCAACCTCGTCCACCAGGTTCAACCTTTGTGAGAACTGCTATAATCCGGCATACGCCTCGTGCCGTCGGGCTGATGGAGATTGAGAATTACAGCAGTTCTCAGATACATTGACCCTCGTCCGGCTCTGCCGTGTCGTGCGAGGCGCCCGTTTCCGGCAGAGCGTAGACCGAAATTCATTTCGGTCACCGTGTTGGGAGCGCGATACTGGGAGTGTTCAACCTTTTCCAATTGGTTCAACCTCTGTGGGAACTGCTATAAATCCACTATGCCGCACGAGCCGTGGGGCTGAAGCCCTCGGCTATGGAATGCGAAGCCCGCCTGCGCGGGCTATACCGGATTATTTCTTCAAAGACCATCAGACCTCGGCTATGGAATGCGAAGCCCGCCTGCGCGGGCTATGGCGAAATAATTGCTCAAAGACCATGAAACCGTTTAGTTCAGTGCAGCAAGATGGTATCATATTCCCGATGATGCGCCTGATGACCGACATCACTATTCGCTCCGCCGCAACGTCCGATGAACTGGACGCTTTTTTCCTGCTGGCAGCGCAAACATTCGAGCCAGACGCATATTCCCCGGTTGCCGCGTCGCGCTGGCGGCAGCGTGTCGAGGGAATGCCCGGCTACGTCGCCGGACAGGTGCGCTGCGCGCTGGTTGGAACGACGCTGATCGGCGGCTATATCTTGTACGAACGGATGATGCGCATTGGATCGGTTGCGGTTCCAACCGGTTGCTTCGCCAGTCTGGTCACCCATCCCGACTGGTGTGGTCGTGGGGTTGCCACAGCGCTGATGCACGATACGGTAAAGCGCGCAAATGAGCGACATCTTGGGTTGATTCTCCTCGATGGCATCGCCCATTTCTACGGACGTTTCGGTTATACTGACGTGCTCGACAGCACGCGCCACATCGTCAGTCGGGCGAGTCTTGCGGCATGGTCGCGCAGTCCGTATCATGTGCGCCCGGCAACGCTGAACGATGCGCCGATTCTGTTGGAGTTGTACGAGCGCCACTACGCCGGGTACAGTGGGAGTTTTGTGCGCAGCCTTGACTGGCAACGATACGATCTCGCATGGCGTCTGGCAGACCATCCGCCGCTGCTCGCCTGTGATGAAACCGGTCAGGTGCGCGGGTATCTGTTGCTACCGTTGTATGCACCCAGGCACCATGCTGTCGAAGCAGCCGCCGACGACTGGAACGCGGCGCTTGCCCTGCTCCAGTATCACGCCAGCGACGTGGCGGATGCAACGGATATCGACTGGTCCCTGCCCCCTGACTCGCCGACGTTCTACGCCCTTGCCGACCGTCTGAACCTCACCAGTCGCACCTATCGGCATCCAGACGAGGGGTGGATGGCGCTTCCGGCGCACCTGCCGACCCTGTTTGCCGCAATTGCGCCATTGTTTGAGGAACGATGGCGGGCGGTTGGAGGTGAAGCATTTCGGCTTCGAATCGGCGACGCGGCGCCGATACTGGCAGTCGGACAGGGATCAGGCGCACTGGAACGGCTGACGGTTGTGCTGACGCCGCAGGGATTCGTGCAACTGCTGTTCGGTTTTCGACCTGCTCACTGGATCGCCCATCAACCGGGGGTCTCCATCCCTGCTACGATCCTGCCAACACTTGATGCGCTCTTTCCGACGGGGCATGCCTGGATCGCCGGATCCGACGCATTCTAGCAGGACACACGCCACTGTTCCGCGCAGCTACACCGGCAGTTTCTTGAACGCTTCGGCAGCGGCAAAGCCGTGATCTTTGCCAGCATCTGCCATCCGCTGGCGCACCCGCTCTTCCCACCCCTGCACCTCGTCCAGTTGTGTGTGATGCTCACGCAGCGCCGCAATCTTCAGGTCTACATAATCTGAAACATCTTCAAAGTAATCCGGCTGTTCCGCTCCCCACAGATAGAGCGCCTCCGGTCGCCAGACCCCGATTCCGATCTGACCTAACCCCGGCAGAAACAGATGGTCGCGCGCGCTGACCACCGCCTCGATCACGGCGAAACCGACGGCGCGATGGTCGGGGTGGAGCATATAATGCTTCCAGGGATCGTGGGTGAAGATGGCGTGCGGCTTGAAATGGCGAATATAGAGTGCGAATTCGGCGCGCAGCGCAGGCGAGGGTTCCAGCTCGCCATCGTTGTTGCGCAGAAAGATCACGCGGCGCACGCCAAGGATTTCGGCGGCGGCGCGCTGCTCCTGTTCACGAATTTCGGACAGGCGAAACGACGACATGGAGGGGTCGTGGCTGCCTTTGTTGCCATTGGTGGCGATGATGAACGTTATGTCCCATCCCTGGGCGGCAAGTCTGGCGATGGTTCCACCGGCGCCAAACTCATTGTCGTCGGGGTGGGCGCCGATCACAAGCGCGCGTTTTGGTTCGTCAGTCATGTTGGGTTCTCTTCAGCAACAGGTGTCGAATTGCCGTATATTATACCAATCGCCTGGAGTGAAGATGACGGCTGCCAATGGGCAGCGGATGGTGCGTGCGACTCGACGAAGACACCTGTCCTGACAGGATCTCCTGACGCCAGCAATCGCCTTATGAACACCGGGCAAACGAGGCATCCAGTGATACGGCATCCACGTTTGAAGACCGTTACCCGTGCGTTCATCGCTCTCGGTCGTGGAATTGTGACAGTACTGACGAGTGTTCTCCTGCTGCTGGGGGTGACGGCAGCGATGGTTGTCGTGCAGAGCGGACGCAATGAAGCGCGCCCGGCTGGCGCTGCGGTCGTGCCGGGCGAGGCGGTTGACGGCGCACTCACACCTGAACAACAGGCGCAGTGTGATCATGCCGCCAATCTCTACCGCCGCGGGATGGTCAGTCGCATTATCCTGACCGGCGTCACGGTCGCACCGCTTGCGCGTCAGTATCTGATCGATCAGGGGGCGCCGCCGCAGGTGTTGCTCATTGAAGAAGAGAGCACATCGCTGGTCGAGGGCTTGCGCGCAGCAGCGAATATGGCACGTGCGCAAGGAATCTCATCGGTTGTCATCGTCGTCGATCCGCCAGCGATGCTCACTGCCCTCAAGGTCGCGCGCGACGAAGGATTGACCGCGTATGGATCACCGGTTGGCGATGCTTCACGCGCTGATGACCCCAATGCCGTGGTGGGCGAGACCTGGCGCTATTTGAGGTACGTATTTGCAGGAAGGTAAGCGGATGCTGGAGAACTGTCCGGATTACGGCGTCGCATCGCCGCAGATCGAGGGACTATCTCGTTGATAGACACCCCAATCGTCGAGCGGCTTGATTGCCATAGGAGAATGCGAACGATGAAACGCTCGTTCGTTGTGTTCTTGCTGGTCAACCTGATGTTGAGATTATTGACGGCTATACACTATTTGGAAGCAATCTGGATAATCGTGGAGTAGATTCGCTATTCGCGCCTTAGCCTTAAACTGTAATCCAGGATGGTCACTCATCAAATAAGCCTTTAGTGAACCATTCCAAGAGAGTCCATTCTGGAGCATTGGTTTCTGCGATACGCTGAAGCGCGAATTCTTTTAGTTTCTGAAGTAAATCGGTAGGTAGGGTGCTGCGCTCTATTACCGCGCCACCTGACATTTTGACGTCGGCTATAACTTGCTTCAGACTGTCGGTGAAACTCAGCATTTCCCTGACTCTGTGTGGGTGATTATGCGCCCAAAGGCCTGGGCTTCAGCCGCCGCCCGTGCGAGAACGAGATTGATAGATCGGGAACGTGTTCTTCAAAAACCGCCCGATCCTGAGCGCCCTGGCAGGGGCAGTCGGCCGGAAGCCCTTATTGGATGGCACAGCGCTTAGCTTTACAGATTACCCACTTATGCCGCTTTGAGGAGCGCTTCCTGGCCCTCTTTTGGTAAATCAACCAGCACAAAATAGGCCGCCGGGTACAGGTAATCCTCGCCCGATTCATCAATAATCCGGAGATACTGATGCCGGGCAGCAGCGGCATCCGGCAGGACTTGATAGATTTTCCGCACTTCCAAGGCGGCGGGGTAGTCCGTATTCGCGATGCAGATTGCGAAGCGCGGCTCAGCTGCAGTTAGCGGTATCATAGGCTAGTCCAGGAATCGCTTAATTATAGCAGTTCTCACATAGGTTGAACCTGGTGGGCGAGGTTGAACACTCCCGGAATCGCACTCCCCACAAGGCGACCGAAATGAATTTCGGTCTACACTCAGCTGGCAGCGGGCGCCTCGCGCGACACGGCGGATAGGAATAATGGTCAATGTATCTGAGAAATGCTGTAATTCTTGTACTCCTTCAGTCCAATTCCAGCGGCTTCGTACCAGTGGAGTTCAGCCGTGCGCGCTGTTCCATCGGCAAGCAGCACTGTGGCGACCCCTTTGCGCTTCCGCCACCGTCCACGTCCATACTGTTTCCGCAAACGCGCGACCTCGAGAATGCCACAATTGAGCGCAATCGTCTCGACCTCAGTGATGTCGCTGAGAATAGTAAAGCGCATACGCCCTCAACATTCCAGCGCATCATCGGACGGGAGATTGGCCCAGTGTCACGGCACTATTGTACCACTTCTGCGGCAGAGGAAGTGAATAAGCGTTGGGCTGCGGGACGAGGGTTGGCCGTGATCAGGAACTGGACATCACATGGAGACGAGCGATGATGGTGCTGCCCAACGATCTGCGACTGAGCCGCGCTACCAAAGGCAGCGTCGGCTGGGGCAAGTAGTTGGGCAACCTTACCTGGATGTCAAGAACTCAAGGACTGCCCTGTTGAAGGCTTCGGGATTGTCGATATTCAGCAGATGATGGGCCGCTGGAATGATAACAATCTGCGCGTTGGGGATTCGCCTGACCATCTCCCGGGCCTGGGAATGGGTCTGCCTGTTCTTCTCCCCAACGAGGACCAGTGTGGGTGACATAATGTTGCCCAGGAGACGTTTGCTATCAAAGTCAAGCGCCGCCCTCATGACTCGGATTACAGTCTCGCGGTCGTAGCGCCCCATCTCCTGCTTGATGAACAGAGCAACGCCAGGATGTATTCTCCCATATTGCCTTGCTGACAGGTCCACAAGCATACGTTGTGGGATCACCTTCATGAACGAGATCGCCATCCAGGTTTGTACACGTTCCCACAGCGAGCTCTGGGTGCTGAAAGCCGTCTCTGCCAGGACAAATCTGGCTACTCGCTCGGGGCGAGAAGCGTCCAATTGCTGTGCAACCATCCAAGGGAATGCCCGCATACATGGGCCGAATAGCGGTGAAAAATCGCGCCGCAAGCACGACGTGCAACCATCCAAGGGAATGCCCGCATACATGGGCCTGTTCGACCTTCAAGAAATCGATCAGGTGCATGATCGCGTCGGCAAGTCGCGCTACGGTGTACGGGCTGATGCCTTCGGGCGAGTCGCCATGCGCTGGGAGGTCGGGGGCAACTACCTGATAGGTCTTGCTGAATTCGGCGATCTGATCACGCCACATTCTCCTGCTGACAAGGGTGCCGTGTATCAGCAGGAGGGGGTGTCCTGTTCCGGCCGTCTCGTAGGATAACAAGGCGTTCCTCATGATACGCTCCGGTGGCTCGATGGGAGCCTCCTGACCATGACTCTGCGGACTCCGTCTTCGCAACCTGCAGGCGTATCTTTCTACACATGGATTATCAGCGCGGTTCGACTTATTTCGATATACTCGTTTGTCTCCAACGCTTGTTCGATGTCAGCGATGGATCGAGTAAATAAAGCGATAAGGTCATCATTTGAAATATTTCCAGTCGATACGAGGAGGAGTTTATAAGGTTGTTTCCTCAGAATAAACGAATCGACGAAGTCAGCATCTTTGGTGATGACGATGCGTTGTTCGAGTACCGATCGTGTATTTATTGCGCTATCACCCGTATGATTTCCTTGTGGAAGATCACGAGTATGAATGACATCATGACCTCGGAGACGCAACCAATGTGCGAGGCGACGTGGAAGATGGGCATCAACGAGGAAATTCATGCAGCTATCGCCTGAACACGCTTAATCTGGCTGAGACGCGTTGCATATGCGAGTACGGCATAGAGATCTTCACGCTCGAGATCATCGTAATCTTCCAGGATATCATCCATGGTCATACCGGAAGTCAACAACTCAAGCATGATCTCAACCGGATAACGAAGCCCACGAATGCAGGGCTTTCCGTGGCAGATGTCCGGGTCAATGGTAATGCGAGTAAGCAGTTCGTCCATTGTCGGCAAGTGCGCCATCCGCGCCTCCTTCAAACGTGCGGCTACAGGCTCATCACGCATAGTATACACTATCATTGTGCGCAGGACGGCGACAGGGCAGGTGTTGTGGGTCTGGCAGCACACGTTGCGCGGTATGATGCAGGTGCGATTCTTCTGGTTGACACCGCCATTATTCAATGGCATACGCACCATCGTCGATATTGCACATCAGGCCGATCAGTTCCCGGTTCTCAGTTCCTGGTTCCCGGTTCTCAGTTCTCAGTTCCCGGTTCTCAGTTCCTGGTTCCCGGTTCTCAGTTCTCAGTTCCCGGTTCTCAGTTCCTGGTTCTCGGTTCTCAGTTCTCAGTTCCCGGTTCTCAGTTCCCGGTTCTCGGTTTCTGGTTCTTGGTTCTCGGTTCTTGGTTCTCAGTTCTTAGTTCTCAGTTCTCAGTTCTCAGTTCCCAACAACCGCAGCTGCTGCGCCTTCAACACTGCCTGTGTTCGGTCGCGCACATCAAGTTTTGCCAGGATGTTCGAGATATGCGTCTTGACCGTCCCTTCGGTGATCACCAGTGCAGCGGCGATCTCCTTGTTCGACATACCGCGGGCGAGGGCTTTGAGCACGTCCAGTTCACGTTCGGTCAGGGCGGCGGGCAGCTTCAGCGGGCTTCGCTCCGGCGCTGGTGGCGAACCGGCTGCCAGGCGTGAAAACTCAGCCACGACTTTGCGCGCGATGCTCGGCTGGATCAGCGCTTCGCCGCGTGCAACCGTTCGCACCGCTTCCGCCATTTCTTCGCTGCTGATGTCTTTCAGCAGGTACCCGCGCGCCCCTGCCTTCAACCCCTCGAAAATATACTCGTCGTCATCGAAGGTCGTCAGAATGATCACGCCAACGTCCGGGAAACGACGGTGCAACTCGCGTGTCGCCGTCACTCCGTCCATCTCCGGCATGCGCACATCCATCAGCACCACATCGGGATGCAGGCGCTCAACCGCCTCAATCGCGGCGCGCCCATCGCCGACCGCACCGACGACTTCCAGATCCGGTTCGAGTTCCAGCAACATGGCGATCCCCTGACGGATCAGGGTCTGATCATCGACCAGCAACACCCGGATCATACCCCACCTCATTTCTGGCATCTGCGGGTGCGACGATGTCGAGGAGAAAACCGCCGTCGGGATGCGGACCGGCGCGCAGTGAACCGCCCAGCCGCTCGATCCGTTCGCGCAACCCGGTCAACCCGAAGCCGCCGCTCTGTCCAACGCCATTCACTGACTGACCGTTGTCGCGGATCGCCAGATGCACCGTTTCCGGCAGGCAGGTCAGGTTGACAACGATCCGCGTGGCGTTGCTGTGTTTGCGCGCGTTGGTCAGCCCTTCCTGTACGGCGCGATACAGGGTCATTGCCAGCGTCTGCGGCAACACCGGCAGATCACCCGACTGTTCAAAATGGATATCGAGAGCAGTCGAGGTTCTGAACTCGTTGATGAGATGTTCAATCGCCGCATCGAGCGATTGACCGTCGAGGGGTGATGGTTGCATCGCAGCGACACTGCGGCGCACCTCTTCGAGCGCCGTCTGCGCCACTTCGCGGCAGGTGGCGATGACCGCCGCCGCGCGCTGCGGGTCGCGTTGCAACAGCCGTGCCGCCGCCTGCAACTGCACATTCAGGATCGTGAGATAGTGACCGAGTCCGTCGTGAATATCGCGCGCCAGGCGAACCCGTTCTTCGATTGCCGCCATCTTCAGTTCGCGTTCGCGCGCGGCGCGCAACTCAGCATGACTCGCCTGCAACTGTGCCAGAAGTTCCTCCGCGCGCGCGCGTTGCGCTTCCGCCTGCTCCGTCTGCTGTTCGTACCGCTGCGAGAGTTGAATGAACATCATCACAAACACAATGCCAAATCCGAGACTCGCAGCGACTTGCAGCGCCGCCTCCAGGCTCACCTGGAACGCAATAATAGCGCTGACACCGATCATCATACCGACGGCATAGATGAGCGCCGCTGCCAGCGGCAGCGCCCATGTCGCCTGGCCGACCAGCAGGAAAAGGAGCATCACAATCACGGAGCTGGCAGGTCCGCGGCTCATCCCGAACGCAACGAGATAGAGCACGCTGGCGATGGTCAGATAGAGCGCCATGCGCCACAGCGACTCCGAACGCGAACGGGTATCGGTGAGCGGCGGGAGCAGGTTCAGCGCCAGCAGCAGGCTCAACGCTCCAACGACGATGCTGCGCTGCCACAACAGCGTTTCCGGTTGCGCGGTCACGGCGGCGATCAGGGCGCCCACGTTCATCACCAGGGCAATGATCGTCACCCGTCCGGGGAGGATCTCCTGCCGCCACGCGCGCGTAGCGCGGGTGAACATGCTGCGGATGCCGGACCGGTGCGTTTCTTTGGGGGTACGCAGAGACATTGCAATTTTTATTGTTCAGCTGTCATTCTTCATCCATCATATGCCAGCGCATCGCGCACCGTCAAGCCAATCGCTGCGCGTGCCGGCGCCAGGCTTGCGACAATGCCAATTGCGACCGATGCGACCATCCAGAGTGCGGCGCTATCGAAGGCGAAGTGGTAATTCAACGGTATGTTCAGAAATGCCAGCCCTACCGCATTGCTGAGCAGGTAACCGAGCGGCATGGCAAGCAGCGTGCCGATCATAGCGCTTGCCACACTGATCGCCACCCCCTCGCTGATGACGATGCGGTGCAACGCCGTATTCGATGCCCCAATTGCGCGCATAACCCCGATCTCGCGGGTGCGTTCGATAATGTTCAGACTCAACGTGCCTGCAAGTCCCAATCCGCCGACGGTTGCCAGCAGGATTGCCATGGTGAGCAGGAACGAAATGATGATATTGACCAGCGTGGCTGCCTGTTCGCGTTCTTCAGCGCGTGTTTGTGCAACTGCAACGCTGACTCCCGCCTGTTCCAGCGCGTCGCGCAGTGTTGTTGCGACGCGTTGCTGCGTGGCTGGATCGGAAGTGACGGTAACTACCCGGATCTCGCGTGTCTGACCGACCGTGCTGGTGATCTGCGCCAGATATGGTTGACCGGTGTACATGATCGGAATGCCGGGCAGACTGCGCACAACGCCAACGATCTGCCAATCTGTTGTGCGGTTGCCGATTTTCAGCGCCACGCTTTGTCCAACGTGCAGATCCGGTTCAAAGCGCAGTACATCGACGTTGATGATCAGGGCGTGATCCTCGCCGGGGATCAACCAGCGCCCTTCGATCATGTCTGGTGTAAACAGCAGGCTATCGGCTGGCGGCGCTGCGATAGTGATTGCCGGTCCTTCACTGCCATCAGGGCGTAAACGATATGCCAGATCGCTGCCCCAACTCTCCACCGCTGTGACGCCGGGCGTCTGTTGCGCAATGCGTTCGACCTGTGCAACCCGATGAGGACGAACAAGCGTCACCTGAATGTCGTGCTGTGACGCTGCCAGGATGACTTCAAGGGTCTCGAAGAGTGAGCGCCGCACACTCAGCACCGAAATGACAATCGCCGTCGCCAGCATGAGCGTTGTGATTGTGAGCGCGAGCCGTGCTCGCCGTCGGAGTGAATTGCGCAGTGCAAGGATGATGGGTAAGGGGAGAAGCGTCATGAAGCGGGAAGCCACAGGTGGCGCAGATGGTGCGCTCTCGTTTGATGAGGCATGGTCTCCCCTGCGTCGCCGTTCCGCGCTCCACCCGGCAATCGCCTCACGAACGGTCAACCGTGCTGCATGGATCACTGGCGCCAGTGCCGCCAGCACTGGTGTCAGCAACGCCATTCCGATCTGCAAACCGATAACACCGGCAGGTGTTGTGAAGGTTCCCGTCTTGAAATTGAGGAAGTAGGCAAGGAAATCGACGAATGCCTTCGTTACGGCGCGCGATGCCGGTAGCGCCAGTGGCAACGCCAGCACGCCAAAAACCAGCGCATACATGGCGTAGATGAAGACGATCTGCCTGGGGCGTGCGCCAATCGCTTTCATAACACCAATCTGGCGAGTTTGCTGGATCAGCAGTGCGGCAATCGTATTGGTCACGAGCAATACGCTGAGAAACAATGCCAGGACGCCCAGTGATCCGAGCACGACGGTGATCGCCTGGAAATAGTTCTGAAGCGGCAGTTCTCCCGGTCGTGCTACATCGACACGCGCAACCCGCACGCCAGCGCGTTCCATATGGGAGCGGACCTGGTCGGCAACCTGTCGGACCGAGGCGGCATCAGTGCGGTTGTCGGCGAGGAGATAGAGTTGATTGTAACCGGGCGCACCGCCAAGCCACTCCAGCGTCTCACGATCAACATAGCCATACGCGCGTCCGGTGAAAGTCGCCGGCATCCGGGCAAAATCGTATGCCAGCCCCGACAGGCGCACCTGGCGCAGGCGTCCATCGGCGGTCTCGACGGTAATCTCGTCACCCAGGCGCGCCTGACTCAACCCCAGGTAACCGACCAGGAGCGAGGTGCGTTCGAGGACGATGGTGCGACGCGGCGGGGGCCAGTCGCCCGGGGGCCAGGATTTTGGATCGGGTTCGAACACCTCTTCAGGGCGCACCTTGCTGATGCGTGTTTCACCATCATCGGGCAGGACGAAAAGTTCGATCACCTGCCACGGGCGGTCAGACCTGGTGCGGAAACGCAGCAGTATGCTGCGACGCCCCTCGGCATCGGCGACTGCGGCAAGCCGACGTACTGCGCGCACCATCTCGTCATCGAAGGAATCGTCGGTGTACAACGTTGCGCTTGCCGGGAGCACCGCAGCGTAGCTCTGTTCGAGGTCATGCGACATAAGTGTGTACATGTGCGCGACAGTTCCAACGCCGCTCACCCCGGCAGCGATCGAGATCACAACAATGATGGTGCGCACCTTGTAGCGCCACAGGTCGCGGAAGATCTTTCGCCAGCGCGATCCGATCATGGCCTTCCTCATTTCATCTGTACTGCCATGCCTGCCGGTAGTTGCGTCATTACCGCCGCGCGATCCGGACCCCTGCCAGTCCACACGCCAGCATAATAACTCCATCGACCGCAAATGAGATTATCTGTTCGCCGCTGAGGGGTGCGTTGAAGAGCGACAGCCCCGTTCCAACCAGTCCGATCAGCGCCAGAATCGCTGCGCTCACGACCGGCAGTGTGGCGGATGCGCTGCTATGCGCCAGGCGCATGCCACGCCAGAACGCCACTGCCGCCAGAAGTATCTTCGGCAGCGTCTGATACCACACTGCGCCGGAGAGACTCATCACGGCGGTATTAATCGCCTCCGGATCGCCGCGCGTCTGAAACCCGACGACAACGCCATATCCGACGCTGATGGCAATCGCAGCGCCCAACGGAATGATGATCATTAAGACGCTCGACCAGATCACCGCGCTCCAGGAGAAGTTTTGTTTATACTGCGTCTTCATGGAAGTATGCTCCTCGTTTGGTTGCATCGTCAGGAATACAGTAGCGCGCTCTGACGGGTTGCAACAGCCCCGAACGATGGAATTGCAGGATGATCCCTGCTGTGTGTACTTCTGCCACCTGATGTACGACATTTGGAAGAGGTTCTCCGCCCGTCTTGCCTGGCAATCTTCCCCCGATCGGCGTTCAAGGGCGGGTTGTTCTGGTCGTTCTTTATGGTCTTTGAAGAAATAATCCGCTCCAGCCCGCGCAGGCGGGCTTCGCCTCGCATAGCCGAGGGCTTATGGTCTTTGAGTAAATAATCCGCTACAGCCCGCGCAGGCGGGCTTCGCCTCGCATAGCCGAGGGCTTCAGCCCGACGACTCATGCGGTAGAGCGGATTATAGCGGTTCTCATAGAGGTTGAACCAATTGGACAGGGTTGAACGCTCCCAGAATCGCGCTCCCGATATGGTGACCGAAATGAATTTCGGTCTACGCTTTGCCGAAAACGGGGCGTCTCGCACGACACGGCAGACCTGAACGAGGGTCAACATATCTGAGAACTGCTATATTTCTCAATTTCCATCAAGAAGAGGTCAGGAGCAGGGTAGAGTTGTGTCTCGTTGCAGAATGGGGTAGAATGCCTGTGTTACTCATTCATACAACGGTAAAGAGAGCGTCTCGTGTCCAACAACCGTCCGCTGCTGCTGCTGATCGATGGCCACGCGCTGGCGTACCGTGCGTTCCACATCCTGGCGGAGGAAGGTGAACCGCGCTGAAACTCCTGCCGCCGCCGCTTTCGGCAACGCCGTTGGCAGACTGCTCAGGTCGCAGGTTTATGGAGGAGATTATGACGATGGTAGCTCAGATGACAAAAG
>Ga0209227_1000399_pt1 | contig 37864 bp, 27 predicted proteins | sample YNPBryantNP2012_FD_185815 | JGI IMG/M metagenome (GOLD analysis project Ga0209227, IMG submission 185815) | Anoxygenic and chlorotrophic microbial mat microbial communities from Yellowstone National Park, USA - YNP Bryant NP 2012 (SPAdes)... ...
TCAGAATTCCCCCCGTCGAAATACGATGCTGGCCAGGGCATAGCATCCGGCAGCAATAAGCAGAGTTGCCCGCACGCCCAGATGAATGGCAAGTGCGATGGAAAGCGCCGATCCCATCACCGACATCACCCCATTGATTCCCCAGAGCCACGGGATCACCCCGGTGCGCCTGGCGCCGGCCTGTCGGATGCCCATCGGGAACGGTACGCCCATCAGGAAGGCCAGCGGGGCCAGGAAGGTCACCACCACCGCAAGACGGGCTGCCAGAGGCCAGCCAATTGTCCTCTCCAAAACCAGAGGTCCGGCCAGCGCGTTCAGCACAATCAACACAACCAGTGAGAGCAACCCCAGTGATAACCCCGGGGCAGGAGTATGTGGACCTGGGACGGCTCCTCCCCCTTCTGTATGTGGTTGCCATCGGCGCCGCCCTGCCCACAGGCTTCCCAGGCCGCTGAAGAGCAGGAGCGCGAAAAGCCCCACCGCCAGAGAGTAGACAGGCCGTCCCAGGTAGACGGTCAGACGCTGGATGGTGGGGATTTCCACAAGCATAAAGCCCACGCCCAGCGCGCCGAAGTAGATCAGCATGCGAGCCGAAGGGGCCGCCAATCCCCGTCGCCGCACGCCCCACCAGAGCGGCACGAGGACAAAGATGAGACTCCCCGCTGCTGTAATTCCCAGTACTGCCAGCAGAATCCCTGCCGATTCCATGCTGATCTGATAGACTACCCCTGGCTGCGATGCCAGTAAGAACAGATCGCCGAAGCGGACCAGGTTGAAGAAAAACGGCCGGTCATCGGTGGCCGGAGTGATGTCCAGCGGATAGCGGGTCATCCAGGCCACCTGGTCATCCGCGGTGAGGAACGCTCCCACATCCTCTGTAGCTGGCAGGCCTGGTGTGTAGAGCACGGTGAATCCCAGTTCCCGTGCCTGGTACTGGACCGCTGCCACCTCGGCGGGGGTGAAGGGTGTCCGTTTAAAGAGCACGGTGGCGAGTCCCTCTGTCGGGTTACTGGTAGCGAAGTGGGCGACGACAGCGACATGCTGGCGCGGGTCGGCGACGCCTGCGCGGGCCCAACCGGCCATCCCGGTGGAGACCAGGCGCAACGTCTCACCAGGCCGTCCCGGAAGATACCACCGGGAGACGGTCAGTATGCCCCGATCGGTGAGATGTTCATAGTATGTCCGAAAGGCCTCTGCCGTGTACAGGCTGTTCTCGGAGAGGGCGAAAGCGCCCGAGGCGCCCGCTGCCCAGGTGTCAATCAGCGCAGCCTGGATAACGTCGTAGCGGTGGGGACTGCGGGCGATGTAGCCCCGGGCATCCTCTACCACCACCGTCACGTCCGGGCGGTCGTAGAGGTGTCCGGCGAAGTCGGCGAACGGCCCGCGCACTGCTGCCACCACCGCCGGGTTGATCTCCACCGCAGTCACATGGGGAGCGCCGGCAATCAGAGCCGCCAGCACATCCCGTCCACCCCCAGGCTCGATGACCAGTGTCTCCGGCGCTTCTATCAGATGGTACACAAAAGAGGTCAGATCATAACGCAGGAAGGAAACCCAGTAGGGATCGCCGGCAAATTCCTGGATAGGTGTCCCGGCAACGGCATCAATCAACATCAGACGGTGTCCCAGCCCTCCCTGCTGGATCGTCCGTTGCCAGCCGATGTCGCTTACCGCCCAGAAGAAAGGGGTACGGTTGACATCGTAAACGGTGACGCGGGAATAAGAGTTCCACTTCTCGTAGGCGCGTGGTTTCTCCACCCAACCCATCTTGGTAACCGAGATGGTCACCCAATCGTAGCGGGCATTCCCGGCAACCAGCGCGGCAAGTGCCAGCGCGACAAGAATCCCCCATGTTCGTGCCCGGCCTGAATTCCAGGTCAACACCAGCCCGGCCAGCCCGGCCAGGGCCCCCGCCGCCAGCACTGCCCCTGCACCACCCAGCATCTCCAGTGCAATGATACTCACCAGGCATCCCAGGGAAGCGCCTGTCAGATCCGCCCAGTAGAGCCGCCCCGCCTGCTCTGGCCATGCTGAGAGCGCCATAGAGATAACAGCGCCGGAGAGAAAGAACGGTAACGTCAGGTCCAGGTAAACGAGTATCAGCCAGATGATCTGCTGCCAGGATAGCCCTGTCCGGTTCAGATCAGGATGGAAGGGGATTTGGAGGTACAGAATAAAGGTGATGGGGACGGATAGAGCCAGGGCAAAGGCGCCCCTTCCCAGCCAGCGGCTGGCGTGGCCGGGGTGGGTCAGGTGGGGGAAGAAGTAAAGCGTCACTCCGGCGACAGCACTTCCCGTAAGCGCCATAGAGACTGCCAGAAAGGCGAAGTGATACCACATGGTGACGGAGAAGACCCGCGTGAGGGTCACCTCCAGGACAAGGGTGCTCAGGCTGATGAGAAAGATGCCCGGGATGTATCTTCGGTGCATATGATTTCAGGTATAAGGCTGCTGCAGATTCCACTTATGGCCCGGCATTTCGTATGACAGAGCATCACCGGTTATGGATGCCGCTCAATGCCGGGCAGGCGGTAAAACAGATCGCGGGGATCGGCCGAGAGCTGTACTGGAGGTCATGCGAATGGCTCTTACCAGAAATGTAGAACGCGCAGAATAATACGGATTGTAGTGGCAGGCCGCATTTCTGCGTCACCCGGTCCCGCTTTAACCAACCACGCAAACCGCGTTGTCAATCTTGTTCGCGAGGCGCGACGGGTATGCTGGTACCCCAGGCAGGAATCGAACCTGCAACCCTCGGATTAGCACCCGGCATCACGTTTCCGTGACCACCACTTTGGGCTTGCCGGCCGGACTATCTCTTCACCATAGACCGTCTGGCGGTCCACAGGTGCGCCACGTATAGTCTCTGAGGGCGGAGGGGATGAACCTCCTTCCCTGCGGATCACCCAATCCGGCGGACTGTTACGCTGAGGTGCCGCCAGCTCTAAGGGCTTCTCCGCATATAGTGGCGTCCACTCAGCGGATTTCCCCGCTGAGGCTCCTGTTGAAGTCCGACGCTCTGTCCTGTTGAGCTACTGGGGCATGTGGGGATAATTTTAACAGACGATGCGTTGCTGTCAAGTCCGTGCAGTGGACAACTGCGAGCAGTTGTCCTGCATTCTGGTGTATCACCGGACGGTGTCGGTGCATGCCGACACCTGGCGCGAAGTGCCGAAAGAGTTACGTAATTTGTACTTAAAAGGGCTTGGGTGTACAATATAGCATAGCCAGGTAATGCCTGCACTGGAGTATGCATTGGATGACATCCCGGTTGCTTAAGGAGGTCTCATGAGTGGAAAAGCAGGACTGAAAGCTGGATTGATTGGAGCTGCGGTTATTCTCGTACTGACACTGCTGGGTCAAATCAGAATTCAGGGCCTTAATTGTGTGTGCTGTCCTGTCACACTGCTTGCTTACACCGGCATCGGTGTCCTGGCAGGTTTCTTTCTCACACCGCCACGAACGGCCGGCGGCGGAGCGGGAGCGGGGGCAATCGCCGGGCTGCTCAGCGGTGCGCTCGGCGGTCTGGTATGGGTCATCGTCATACTTATCCAGATGCGCACGATGAGTGCAGCGGATATCCTCTCCGTCATGCCTCCAGAGACGTTAAGACAGTTGCAAGAGGCCGGCATAGACCCGCAAGTATTCGCTCTACTTTCAGGGACAGGCGGAGCGGCCCTGGCCGGCGGCATGTGCTGCCTGACAAGCCTGGCATCGGGCGCCGGTCTGGGCGCCATCGGGGGCGCTGTCTTCGCCGCTCTCAAATCGGATCAGGCGATCACCAACTGATAAATTCAATGGCAGGGACACCACCCGCAAACCGCCCCTCACCTGAAGCAGATAGCCCCACTTCAGATGAACGGGGCGCGTCTTTGTCTGCTCTGAACCGGCGAGAGGCGACAAGAGAACTTTTCCATAACAGGAGCTTCAGACTGCTGTGGGCCGGTCAACTGCTCTCACAAATAGGCGATCAGTGCCTGCTGGTAGCCGTGATCACGCTGTTGTCGAGGCTCTCATCTTCGCCTATCGCCATGCTCATCCCGGCCCTCTCGATCGCCATCCCCCAGATCGTTTTCGGGCTGGTCGGCGGCGTTGTGGCCGACCGGTGGAATCGCAAGCGCACCATGATCTGGTCCGATTTGATACGCGGCTGTATTGTCCTGGCCGTCCTGCTGGTGCGCAGGAGTGGCGACTTGTGGATACTCTACCTGGTGGCAGCATGCCTGGCGCTGGTAGGTGTCTTCTTTTATCCGGCACGGAATGCGGCCATACCCACTCTTGTGCCGCCTGATTTGCTGATCAGTGCCAACAGTTTCATCCAGGGGAGTTACATCATCGCGATGATCCTTGGGCCTGCAGTGGCCGGTGTGATGGTTGAGCTGTGGGCGCCGGGCGTCATCATTTTCGACAGTTTCACCTTCTTCGTTTCCGCTCTGGTTATAGCCGTAATTTACATCCCCCCCATCGCTGCCGGGCCGGCAGCGGTCGCTGCGGGTAACAGTGTGTGGGAGGACCTGAAGGCGGGCCTCAAGTTTATCGTGCACAGCCGCGCCATGCGTATGGTCCTGCTCATCACTGCCGTGGCCACACTTGGGATCGGTGCGATTGTGCTGCTGGCCATTCCCCATCTTAAAAGGCAGATCGAGGCCAGCGGTATAGAATACGGCATCGCAATGAGTATGCTGGGGGTAGGGTCCGTATGGGGAGGAGTGATGGTAAACCGCCTGTCGCGGCGGCTCTCCACGAACACGATTGTGGGTGGGATGCTCATGCTGGCCGGAGTGGCGATCATCGCCTTTGCTTTCGCGCCGAATTACACCGTCGTGCTGGTGAGCATTACCATCACCGGGATGTGCGTTGTGATGGCGCGGGGCGCGCTGGACACCATCGCCCAGGCACTTTCACCCGACGAGATGCGCGGGAGGGTTCTGGCAGCGGTCAACCTGATCGTGGTCACAGCCACGGCTGTGGCTGAGGGATTTTCGGCCCTGCTGGGCCATTTCCTGGGCATACAGGTCGTTTTCGCCGGAGCCGGCATCCTGACGGTGCTAGCAGGCATAGCCGCTACCGCTGTTCTGCGGGGGGCAGCCCGCCTGGTACGCGCCAGGATAGCGATCGGCATCACACACAATTTGTGAGGAGGCCTGTGATGACACCTTTTGTACCCCAGGTGCTTGACAAACGTGAGATCGAGGCCCTGCTCCAGGAAGTCAGCGCCGAAGAAATTGCCCAGGCCCGCCATTTATCGCTTGTGCCGCTCCATACCACCATCCTCTACCGGGGCGAGCCGGGCGGTGCCATAGTGTATGATTACGACGGTAAGGCCTACATAGACTGTACCTCCCAGGCCTGGACGCTCAACGTGGGCTATTGCCATCCAGACGTGCTGGCGGTCGCTGTCGAACAGATGAAGTACCTGACCCATGTCCGCTATGGCTATCCCACCATACCCCGTATCAAGCTGATCAACCGTCTCTCCACCTTTTTGCCAGGGGAGCCTCGTAAAGTCTGCCTGAATGTTCAGGGGGGAGGTGCGACCATTGAGGCGGCAATGAAGCTGGCAATGATCAACAAGCCCGGCGCCGACGTGTTCCTGGTCGCCTCGCACGGGTACCACGGTGCATCGCTGGCCACACTGACCGCCAGCCAGTATTTCCCCGTAGTCACACGCTTTCCATGCTTTGGGCGGGAACATTTCGTGCGCTTCCCTTATCCCTACTGCTACCGCTGTCCGGTGGGTGAAACAGGGTATGAAAGTTGCGGGCTGGCCTGCCTGGAGCTGGTAGAGCAGGCCATCCGTGGTGTCAATGGCACCGTCGCCGGCCTGATTATCGAGCCTATGCAGGGGGCCGGGGGGCAGGTGCCGACCCCACCAGGTTACCTGGCCGGGCTGAAAGAAATCTGCCAGCGCCATGACATCTTCCTCATCTTCGACGAATGCCAGACTGCCTTCGGCCGCATCGGCGCCATGAGCGCGAGCGAATACTATGGCGTCTACCCGGACATGCTTGTGCTGTCCAAAGGCCTGGGTGGTGGATTCCCGATTGGCGCACTTATCGCCAGGCCTGACCTGCGGGGCTTCACCGTCGCAGAGGAGCATACCACCTTTGGCGCCGATCCTCTGCCCTTCGCGGCTGCCCTGGCCTCGATAGAACTTATCGAGAGGCTGGGACTCTGTGCCAGAGCGCGCACTCTGGGCGAACAGGCCACTGCTTACTTACACCAGCTCCAGGAAACACATGAACTCATCGGAGATGTGCGCTGCCCGGGCCTGTTCATCGGCGTCGAACTGGTGGAGGACCGGCAGACCAGGACACCAGCGACAGAACGGGCGGCCGCACTTGTGGAGATGGCAAAACAATTGGGCGTGATCCTGGACGTAAGCATGCCCGAGATCATACAGGGGCGGTTAACCATGCGTAATGTCATCAAAATCAAACCGCCATTAACCATTACTCAGGAGCAGTTAATGCGGGCACTCGAGGTGTTCAAAGTGTGCCTGGAACAGGTAGCCAGGTTGTCGGAAGAAGCGAAACGAAAGATTGCCGAAGAGATGGTGAAAGCGGCGGGGGTGTGACATGGGAGGCCGGGGGTACATCATCGCCCATGATGTGGGTACAGGGGGCAACAAAGCTGCACTCGTGGACACCGGGGGGAACATTGTAGCTCGCGCTTTCCACCCTTATCTGGTCCACTATCCACGCCCCGACTGGGCCGAGCAGGACCCGGAGGACTGGTGGCAGGCAATCGCCATGACTACCCGCCAGGTTATGGACCGGACAGGCATCGCACCGCGAGAAGTCCTGGCGGTGGTGTATGCCACCCAGATGCTGGGTATTGTCCCGATGGGCAGCGACGGCCGGCCTCTGCGCCCTGCCATCATCTGGCTGGACGGGCGTGCGCCTGAGCAGGCCACCCGTATCATGCGCAAATTCCTGGGCAGGCACATCTTTGCCGCGATCGCTGGAGCCGAGATCTCCGGCAAAGATGGCCTTCCCAAACTGCTCTGGCTGAAGGAAAACGAGCCGGAAGTCTACCATAAAATGCGTTGCTTTCTGGACGTCAACGGTTACCTGACTTACCGTGCTACCGGCCGCATGGTCTTTGAATGGTCGTGTGCCTCCGCGTTCGGCCTGGACCTGAAGAAAAAAGACTGGCTGCGGCCCATAATCCACTATATCGGGCTGGATACCGACAAGTTCCCGCCACTGGTGCGTTCTGTTGACCAGGTTGGTGGGCTGACCCCAGAAGCAGCGCACGACTGTGGTCTGTTGGAGGGGACACCGGTCTTCGGTGGTGGCGGTGACGCGCCTATGGCGGCTGTCGGTGCGGGTGCGGTTGACGAAGGCGATGGTCACATCTATCTCGGGACCTCCGGCTGGGTTGGCGTCGTCACCAGCAAGACCCCTACCGGAAGGCATGGTGTCGCCACCATCCACTCTGCTGATCCCGCCAAAGCACTTCTCTTCGCGGAGATGGAGACGGCGGGCGCGTGCCTGAAATGGATCGCCGATCAGTTCTACCGCCATGAGCAGGCCGATCCCTCCATTCCCAATGTGTATGCATTGATGGACGAAGATGTGGAGACCATCCCCCCCGGCTCCGATTTCCTGGTCTGCACGCCGTGGATGTACGGCGAGCGGGCGCCCGTATCAGACACATGGGTGCGCGCGACGTTCTTCAATATCAGCGCCGACCATCGTCGTGAACATCTCCTGCGAGCGGTCTACGAAGGCGTGGCCTATAATTTGCGCTGGATGATCGAGATTGTAGAACGCACTTTCGGTTTCCCACTGCCGGTATTGCGTATCATCGGCGGAGGAGCCCGTGGCGCGCCGTGGATGCAGATCATCGCGGACGTGACCGGCCGCCGTGTGGAAACGGTCGCGCACCCTCAGGAGGCGGGAGCAGTGGGAGCTGCGCTGACCACCGCTGTCGGCCTGGGCATATATCCTGACTTCGAGGCTCTGAAGCGTGTGGTGCGCGTGGTGCGGGAGTTTCAGCCCCAGATGGAATACACCGGCGTCTATAATCTGCTGTATACGAGTTACCGCCGCCTGTATAACTCTCTGCGCAGGCTATACAAAGACGTCAATGAGGTCCGGTTTGGAGCCTCTGACAGGCTGATCTCATAGATGACACAGACCCCCGGCGCAATGTGTTGCCAGGGTTCAGGACAATATGTGACAGCCTGGCGGCCGGAGCTGGTCTGCATGGCCGGCCGTCAACCAGGCGAGGCGCTGATAACGATACGAGTTAGCGTGAGGAGGGAAAAGATGAACAAGACCGCTGAACTGGAAGCACTGCCGGTGGCCCTGCCCGAGGGCGTGGACTACGACGAGTACATCATAGGCACCTATCTGGCCTCGTTCCCGGCCGGCGTTCCTGTTCCCAGCCTGGCTCCAGCCCTCGCGATCGAACAGTCAACGGGCACCTGGGTGCCCGTGCCGGGTGAGACACCCGAGGTGCGCTGCCGCCATGTGGCCAAAGTCATCGGCGTCTACGAAGCCCCCGATTTTGAGTTTACCGTCCCCTCCGGGCTGGAGATGCGCGACTACATCATCCAGATAGCCTTTCCCTGGATCAACATTGGTCACCAGATCCCCATGCTGCTCACGACGGTTGTTGGCAACATTTCAATGGGAGGACAGATCAAGCTGCTGGACCTTCGCCTGCCGCGCAGGTTTGTGGAAGGTTTCCGGGGGCCTAAGTTCGGTATCCAGGGCATCCGGGAGATACTCGGTGTGCCTGATCGCCCGCTGCTTAACAATATGATCAAACCATGTACCGGCTACCCCCCCGAGGTAGGAGTCGAACTGTTCCGGGCAGCCGCGCTCGGAGGGTGCGACATCATCAAGGACGATGAACTGTTAGCCAATGCCTCCTTCAACGAGGTCCAGGCACGGGTGAAGCTTTACATGGAGGCCGAGCGGCAGGTCTATGAAGAGACCGGCGAGCACACCCTGTACACGGTCAACGTTACGGATGAAGTACCCAAAGTCTTCGAGAATGCGCGACGGGCCGTAGAGCTGGGCTGCAATGCCATTATGGTCAACTACCTGGCTACCGGCTTTCCGGTATTGCGTGCCCTGGCGGAGGATCCGGCCATCAACGTGCCCATCCTGGCGCACATGGATGTGGCGGGGGCGTATTATATGTCACCGTACCACGGTGTCAGCTCCCACCTGGTGCTGGGCAAACTCCCTCGTCTGGCCGGTGCCGACATTGTGGTCTTCCCTGCGCCCTATGGCAAGGCCCCGGTCATCAAGGAGAAGTTCATCAATGTGGCGCGCAATCTATCTTTCCCATTCTACCATATCAGGCCTGCCTTCCCGATGGCTTCCGGCGGCATCACTCCTTCGATGGTCCCGCGGGTGATGCAAGACCTGGGCCACGACATTGTGATCGGCTCCGGGGGTGGCATCCACGCCCATCCTCAGGGGCCGATAGCCGGGGGAAAGGCCTTTCGTCAGGCGATCGATGCTACGATGAAGGGAATCCCTCTCAAGGAGGCAGCCAAAGAGTACCCCGAGCTGGCAGCCGCGCTCGAGACATGGGCTGACCCGTTCGGGAAGGGCATTTCACTTTAGGCAAACATCGGCCGTCTGATGCCGAATGCAGGGGCGCAGCGCGCTGCGCCCCTGCCTTGCGCCGACCAGCGTGTCGGCGCAGGCCACCCCACCGCAGAGCGCAGAACGCAGAGGAATTAAAAACCCGGTGGCCTCTGCATCTCCGTGGTGCAAACCGGGACTTTCTCAGCAGCCTCAGAAAGGGGGAACAGGGGTGATATGAATGTCATTGTGATCAGCTCAAGTCCTAACAAAAATGGGTTGACCGCTGCGTGCGCCGCTGCTGCTGCCGAAGGGGTTCGGCTGGCCAGCGGGCAGGTCGAAGAAGTGAGACTCAATGACCTGAAGGTTGGGATGTGTCAGGCGTGTAATAATGGCTGGGGCACCTGCCTCTCTTATCATGAATGCCAGGTGGAGGACGATTTCCAGCCTCTCCACGCGCGCGTCATCGCTGCGGATGCGCTCGTGCTCGTTACGCCGGTGTACTGGGGCGGGATGAGCGAATCGGCCAAAGCTTTCACCGACCGGTTGCGCCGCTGTGAGGGCACACGCGGCAGCGATGATGTAAAAGGGCTGGCCGGCAAACCGGTCATCGCCGTTGCTGCGGCCGGCGGTAGCGGCGGGGGTATGATCACCTGCCTGCTCACAATGGAGCAGTGGATCTACCATGTAAGGGCGCGTGTATGGGACCTCATACCGGTGAACCGATGGAGCAGAGACTACAAACTGGTCGCCATCCGTGAGGCAGCGCGCGCTATGGTGAGGGAGGGTCGGACCTGATGAGCCGGACAGCGCTCCATCTCGGTGCCGCCTTCTACCCCGAACACTGGCCGGAGGAGCGCTGGCCGGAGGATATTCGTCTGATGCGCGAGGCGGGCCTGACCGTCGTGCGCATGGGAGAGTTCGCCTGGTCGTCGCTTGAGCCTTCCTCCGGTGATTTCCACTTCGAATGGCTTGAGCGGGCCATCTCATTGCTGGCAGACGCCGGTATCCTCACCGTGCTCGGCACCCCCACCGCCGCGCCGCCTGCCTGGTTGACACAGGCATACCCGGAGGTCTTTGCGGTGGACGAGTACGGCCGCCGCGCTCAACACGGCAACCGCTGCCACTACTGCGTCAACTCGCCGGCCTTTCACGCCGCCGCAGTCCGCATCGTCAGCGCTATGGCTCAGAGGTTTGGCGCCAATCCCAATGTCATCGGGTGGCAGCTTGACAACGAATACAACCGGGTTTGCTACTGCGACCGCTGCCGCAGATTGTTCCAGGAATATCTGGCCTGCAAATACGGCACCCTTGATGAACTGAACAGGCGATGGACAACCGCTTATTGGAGCCAGACTTATTCATCCTGGGAGCAGATACCGATTCCTGTCGGCACACACAATCCTGGCCTGATGTTGGAGTTCAAGCGATTCGTCACGGAGAGCTACCGTAAGTTCCAGCGGCTGCAGCTCGATGCTTTGCGGCCTCACCTGCGGCCGGGTGTGTGGGTGACACATAATTTTATGGGCTGGTACAATGGCTATGACCACTATGTGATGAGTGAAGAGCTTGACCTGGCCTCATGGGACTGGTATGTGGGCAGCGGGCATAACGATTATCTGAAAAGCGGCGCCACACACGAGCTGGTGCGGGGGTTCAAACGGCGCAAGTTCTGGGTAATGGAGACGCAACCGGGCTGTGTCAACTGGTCTCCTGTCAACAATGCTCTGAACCGTGGAGAGGCCCGCGCTATGGCCTGGCACGCGGTTGCCCACGGAGCCGATGCAGTGCTCTACTGGCAGTGGCGCCCGGCGCTGAATGGGCAGGAACAGTATCACGGCAGCCTGGTTGATCACTCGGGTCAGCCGCGCCCCTTCTACGAGGAGGTACGGCGCCTGGGAGAGGAGTTCGCCGGACTGGCCGGCCTGCTTGAGGGAAGTGCGCCGGCTCCCGCCCGCGTGGCCATACTCAACTGTTATGAGAGCCGCTGGTCCATAGAGTGGCAGCCCCATCACCGCGATTTCGACTATACAGCTCACCTGCTCCACTACTACAGGCCCATCGCTGCCCGCAACGTCCCGGTCGAAATTGTCTCCGCCGACGCGCCACTCAAAGACTACAGACTGGTGATCGCTCCCGCGCTGTTGATCATGACCGAGGCACGGGTGGCGGAATTGAAGGACTTCGTCGCGCGAGGCGGCCGGTTGATCCTGACCCTCCGCTGTGGAATGAAGGACGAATACAACGCACTGCTTCCCTCGCGTCAGCCGGGTCCGTTGGCTGAGCTGGCCGGCGTTGAGGTCGAGGAATATTATGCCCTGGCTGAGGAAGTGCCCGTCAAGGGGAACTGGTTCTCCGGGGTCTCGCGCCTGTGGGCTGAGCGGCTGAAAAAGAGGGAGAACTCCTACACGACACCCATTGCTCGCTATGGACCATCCAACGGCTGGCTGGATGAGCAGCTTGCGATCACTGTGAACGCCTGGCGTACAGGCCTGGTTTACTATGTGGGCGCATATCTTGATGATGCTGCTCAGCAGGCGTTCATTGACCGTGTGCTCCTCGTGGCCGGCATCAGGCCGGTGCTGGAAGCTCCACCGGGGGTGGAGGTGCGCAAACTGGTGAAAGCCGGGGGAGGAGAGGAGATTTTCGTCGTCATCAACCACACCCGCGCTGAGCAGACGGCCAAACTGCCGTGGTCCGCACGTGAGCATCTGAGTGGATTCACAATCAAGGGTGATGTACGGCTGGCCCCCTATGGGGTCATCGTGCTCACCAGGACCGGGGACACATAATCGTCAGAGTGGCGTGGCAGTACGACGTCTCCCCTGGGGTGTCCGTCATATTTTTGCCCCGGTCAGGGCGCGGTCTGGAGGCCTGCCCGAGCACTTGTAGGACAACTGCGAGCAGTTGCCCTACACTGCGGAAGCCAGCCCGAGCCGGGTGGACGCAAAAACATGACGGACACCTTTTGTTAACGGACATCTTCCCAGCAGGCCGGTTTGTGGTATACTTAGAGCCTGTCCGAAAAACGCAACCGACACATCCCTGATGCATCGGCATAGGGGTGGCTTGTGCGGTGTGTCGGAGGGGGTCTTAGCCAGACAAGGGCCGGCCGAAAGATGAGAGGCCTGATTTTTATCAGGCGGCGACCGCAGGGATAAGTTCTACCGGGCCGGATCAAGCGAGGTTGGGACTATGGAGAAAGACAACAAATTGCTGATAGTTGAGAATCTGTGGGTGCAGCGCCCGGGCACAACGGTTTTGCGCGGGGTCAACCTTGTCATCCGGGAGACAGAAGTCCACACCCTGGTCGGACTCAACGGCTCAGGCAAAACGAGCCTGGCACTTGCACTGATGGGTGCCGAAGGGTACAGGCCCGAGCGGGGCTGCATCATCTTCGCCGGCCAGGATATTACCAGCTTGCCGATCACAGAACGGGCGCGCCTGGGCATCACACTGGCCTGGCAGGAGCCGGCCCGTTTCGAGGGCCTGCCCGTCGCCGATTACCTGGCCCTGGGAATGAAGACCCCATCACGGGAGCGTATCGAGCAGGCATTGGAAGCAGTCGCGCTCTCCCCGCAGGCCTATATGACACGAGCGGTGGACTCGGCCCTCTCCGGTGGGGAACGGAAGCGCATCGAGCTGGCTGCCGTGTACGCCATGCGGCCCCGTCTGGCCATCCTCGACGAGCCGGACTCCGGGATTGACATGCTTGGGCTGGAGGAAATCGCGGCATTGCTCCGCCGTATGTCCGCTGAGGGCATCACAGTGCTGCTGATCACGCATCGGGATGAGATGATCAGTGTGGCCGATGCCGCCTCACTGATGTGTGGTGGTACTGTGGTCAGCACGGGGGTTCCCGATGCGGTGCGGGAATATTTCGCCAGACACTGCCGGCCCCACGGTGAACGTCTGGGCAGCCAGCCCTGGGGCGAGGAAGCCAACGGGATGTATCGGCGGGTGGTCACAGAAAGGGTGTGTGATGAAGGATAAAGTTGCTTCGCTGCTGGCCCAGCGAGACCCGGCCTGGGCTCGCGAGTTCGAGGCCATCATCAAGGCTTATGAGCAGGCGGGGGGTAAAGCCGACCTGCTACGGGTGCCAAAGGTGGCCAGCGCCGTGATCAGCAGTAATCACGTGCTGGCAGTAAACCTGGTTGAGGGAGTAGATATCCAGGCCGAAGAGTTAGAGCAAGGCGTGCGAGCGTATATCACGGTCGCTCCGGGTACACGTGTCGAGTATCCTGTCCATCTCTGTTTCGGCATGGTCTCGGAGGAAGGAGTGCAGGAGATCATATCCACTTTTGACATTGGAGCCGGGGCAGAGATCGGTTTCGTGGCCCATTGCACGTTCCCTAACGCGGTCAATCTCAAGCACATCATGGACGCAAAGGTCCACGTCGGGCCGGGCGCGACAATGCGTTACACCGAGGGGCACTACCATGGCCCCTACGGCGGCATCGAAGTGCTCCCAGCGACCCACGCTCAGGTTGACGAGGGGGGGAGGCTGGAAGTTGAGTTTGACCTGGTGCAGGGCCGGGTAGGGCGGATGGAGATCAACTTCGAGGTTGACGTCGCGGCCTACGGTGTTGCCGAGTTGGTGACAAAAGCCTACGGGTCAGGCGACGACGAGATTATCATCAATGAGATGGTGCGGCTCAACGGCAGGGGAGCGCGTGGCCTGACCAAGACAAGGGCCGCCGTGCGCGACCGCGCTACCAGTGCAGTCTACACCACCGCCGAAGGTAATGCCCCTGAAGCGGTGGGACATATGGACTGCACCGAGATCGTGCGCGATGCCGCGGTGGCACGCAATGTCCCCACGGTCGTCGTGCGCGACTACCGCGCGCGTGTAACGCATGAGGCGGCCATCGGCAGCGTGGGCAAGAAAGAACTGGAGACCCTGATGGCCCGCGGATTAAGCGAAGAGGAAGCCGTGGACATTATCATTCGTGGAATGTTGCGGTAGCGAGTTATGGTTGGATCGGTGCGCAAAAGCAAACTTTTCCTGCTGATATTGCTGCCTCTGCTTATCCTGGGAGCGGCAGGCCGGGCGCTTGCCCAGGGGGATGCAACTGTCCGACTGGTCTACTTCTATCGGGATGACTGTCCCCACTGCATTGCCGTCCTCAATGAAATACTCCTTCCACTCCAGGCAGAATATGGTCAACGCCTGGAAATGAAACTGGTCCAGTTCCACGATCCCACCAGGACAGGGGAGATTGACCCCCAAAAGTATGCCATGCTGCTCCAGGCCGAGGAGATATTCGGCGTGACGCCAGAAGAGCGCGGCATCCCCATGCTGGTGGTAGGGGGGGAAGTGCTCATCGGAGAGGATGAGATCCGCGAGCGTCTGCGCTGTGTGCTTGAGACATGCCTGGCCGGCCGGGGCACTGCCTGGCCGGACATTCCCGGTCTGGAGGCGGTGCCGCCCTACGGTCAGGGTGGGAGCGGATTGAGCATCGTCCAGCCACCGGTGGTAGCAGAAACTGAGGCCTGCATAACAGACGCACCGGTATGCGCCCCGGCCGCCCCCCAGATTTGGGTGGCCTACTTCTACCAGGTGGGATGTCAGGAATGCAGCCGGGCCGAGTCTGACATTCAATACATGCGCAGCCTCTACCCCCAGATGCTCGTCGAGGAGTTCAACATCAACGAACGGGTTGACCTGGCTCGCTGGATGGCGGCACGCGTCGGACGGGAGCAGGACCTCCACACCCCTGCCGTCTTCATCGGCGACGATGCACTCATTGGCAAAGAAGAGATCACCCCTGACAACCTGAAGCGAGTTCTGGAAAAGTATCTCTCCGGAGGCACAAAGAGATTCTGGCAGGATGCTGAAGTGCCCGAGGTCAGGCTGCCCGAAGTGATGACTGTGGTGCTCGCCGGACTGCTGGATGGCCTGAACCCATGTGCCTTTGCCACCCTGATCTTCTTCATCTCCTACCTCACATTTACAGGGCGTAAAGGGGCGGCTGTGCTGACCGTGGGCACAGCTTTTGCGCTGGGGGTCTTCCTGGCTTATACGCTGGTCGGCATCGGGCTTTGGCGGGTGTTAAACAGGGTGCCGTCGTACACCATACTGGGGCGGTTGGTGATCGGCCTGACCGCATTAATGTGCGGCACACTCGCCGTGCTGAGCCTTCTCGACTACCTGAAGGCACGCCGCGGCAGGATCACGGAGATGGCGCTGGTGATGCCAGAAGGGCTGCGCAGGCGCATTCACTCTATTATCCGGCGTTCCAGTAACGTGCGTGTTTTAGCACTGGTTGCTCTGCCGGTGGGGATGGTGATCTCGCTGCTGGAACTCGCCTGCACCGGGCAGGTCTACCTGCCCACGATCATCTTTGTGATGAGCCAGCCGGGGCTGAAGGTACGAGCGCTGTCGTTTCTCCTGCTGTACAACCTGATGTTCATTCTCCCGCTGGTAGTCGTGTTCGTGCTCGCTTACCTGGGCACCAGTTCTCTGCGGTTGGGGCTTTTTCTGCGCCGCCACGCGGCGACGATCAAACTCGGGACAGCGCTTCTCTTCGCTGCGCTGGCTGCCTGGCTGGTGGTTTCCGTGGTGATTTGAAAGCTACTCTCGCGCTGCCAGCCCGGCCACGAGCAGATCGAGTGCAACGTCAGCCTCGATCTCACCACTCTTGACAGCCACATCAATCTCCAACAGGTGGCGATACACGCTCTCCAACTGGTCGGCAGTAAAGTAAGCCTCCTGATCGTACAGCTTGCTCGCGGGGAACGGGTGCAGCTCCAGCACCCGGGCGGCCTCGCGTGGGGATAGCCCCTGGGCCTTCAGTTCCCTGACCTGTAGCAGGAGCCGGAACTGACGTGCGATCATCGCCAGAAGTCCCAGAGGGTGCTCGCCTGTCTCGAGCAACCGGTGTAACGTATAAGCAGCGGAACGTCCATCGCGTCGCCCCAATGCATCCACCAGGTCGAACACCACAGCATTCTGCACGTAAGGCACAAGCGTTGCCACATCCTGGAGCGTGATAGGGCGCACTCCATTGGTGTAGGTCACCAGCTTGACGATCTCCTGATCGAGCAGGCGCAGATCGGCACCGATCACAGCAGCGAGCTGGTGGGTTGCCCTCTGCTCGATCGTCCCCCCGTATCTGTGCACTCGCTTTGTGATCCAGCCGGGCAGCTCTTTGCTGTCAGGTGGATTGAACTGCCTGGCATAACCACGTGCTCCCTCGTGCACCAGCTTAAGGACAGGATGTGTGGGTGGCAGCACCTCGTGTTCTATGAAGACGAGACGCGTTGTTTCCGGCAGCCTGGGGAGGTAACCGCATAAGGTCTCCAGGTAGCCTTTCTCCGCGCGGGCATTCAGCCTGGTCAGCAGCCCCTCCACGATGACCAGCCTTCTCTCGGCCAGGAACGGGATGGTATCACAGGCATATTGCAGCTCGGCCAGGGAGACCTTTTTGCCGTCCAGGTGAACGGTGTTTAGCGCCACCACGTCAGGTGGGCCCAGCCGTCGCTTCAGATCGGCCACTGCCTCAGCGCAGGTGAATTCGTCCGTGCCGTGGAACACGTAAAAAGTGGGAACTGTCCCGACCATCGAATTCCTCAGCGGTGAATGTAGGGGCGTACACCTCCCGCGTCTGCATACCCCTTTTGGGGGCCACAGGCCCCCGCTCAGTCCTCGCCGCCCCTGTGTTGCCCCCAACGCGCGTGTCGGCGCAGGCCGACACGCGCGCGAAGCGCCCAAAGAGGGCGATTTCAATCGGCCCGAAATTTCGGGGGCCACAGGCCCCCGCTCAGTCCTCGCCGCCCCTGTGTTGCCCCCAACGCGAGTGTCGGCGCAGGCCGACACGTGGCGCGAAGCGCCCAAAGAAGGCGATTTCAATCGGCCCGGCCGGCTAGCCGGTGCGCACAAAGTATACGGGAATGCCCGTCTTATTTTCCTGCACCACGCCAAGCACGCAGAGGTCGCCGACATCGGCCTTAGTAGTCACCAGGGACTGAAAGAGTGGGGCAACGAAGCCTGCCAGAATGATGCCCAATGTCGCCACAGCGCAGACCAGCGGCAGGTAAGCCAGTCGTCTCAGAAAATTAGTCTCGCGCCGAATCCGGCTTCCGTCAAGCACCAGAAATGCTCCCAGCCCGGCAAACCCTCCTGCCACAACAAAATTCGAGCCACACTGAGGGTGAAGCGCCATGTTGCGCTGGCCGGACTTCAGCCGGAGCAACCCCTCCTGTGCGGCGGCAAGCACTTCCCCGGCCGAGAGACTGCCATAGATGTAGAATCCCCACAGCGACGCCCGGCCCATAAGCTTTAAGTGGGGATGGCGTTCACTGAGGACATGGAGTGTGGCATGCTCCAGGGCATGGTTGCGACGCACACGGGAGAGCATGGGCAAGTCAATTAACTTCGCGAACGGGCATATTACTTTCTGCACCATCATCACCTCCCGTTGCTAAATGATACCACAAAGATTCCCGGTAAGCCAGAGCAGCTTAAATGCCCGGTTGTGTGGGGCCGCACCTCACAGTTCTTCCAGTCTATGCCGGGGCCTGCGTCCGCAGGGCAGCAAGGCGTACAGACGACGGCGCAGACCCGGTGAGCGAAGCCATCAAGAGCAATCCGTCTTGCCCCGGAGGAGCGGACAGTGGTATAATGGGAGATGCCCCGGCCTGCATCAGTCAGGCCAGAGCCAGAGAGAGCCTGTACAAGAGTAATGCCAGACCCTATGGAAGTAGCAGAATATATCAAGACCCAGGTTGAGGCTCTCCCTCACAAACCGGGTGTCTATATTATGCGCAATTCCGGTGGGGAGGTCATTTACGTAGGTAAGGCGGTTGATCTGCGCAGCCGTGTCCGCTCTTATCTGCACCCTTCAGCCTGGGTAAACCCCAAAGTACGCGCACTGGTGGCAGAGCTTGCCGGGCTTCAATTCATTGTCGCCGACTCAGAGCTGGAAGCCCTGATTCTCGAGGCCAACCTGATCAAGGAGCACCGCCCGCGCTACAATGTGCGTCTCAAAGACGACAAATGGTATCCCTACATCAAAATTACGTTGGGTGAGCCGTTCCCCAGGGTGCTGATTACCCGCCGCATGGAGCAGGACGGCAGCCGCTACTTTGGCCCTTATACCTCGTCCGCCAGTGTGCGTCAGACCCTCGAGCTGTTGCGCAAATCCTTTCCCTACCTGAGCTGTGGCAGGGAAATCACCGGTCGTGATGTCCGTCCCTGTCTCTACTACGAGATAAAGCTATGCCTGGGTCCGTGCATCGGTGCTGTGACGCAAGAAGAGTATCGAACAATGATCAAGGGCCTGGTACGCTTCCTGGAGGGACACAGCAACGAAGTAATTGCAGACCTGGAGGCACGGATGCGGGAAGCTGCTGAGAGGTTGGAGTTTGAGCGGGCGGCCTCTCTACGCGATCAACTGCTGGCCGTGCAGCATGTCGTCAGCCAGCAGAAGATCATCTCGCCGTCAGGTGGTGACCAGGATGTGATCGCATTTGCCCGCGACGATGGCGACGCATGCGTGCAGGTCTTCTTCATCCGTGGTGGCAAGCTGTTGGGGCAGGAGTACTTCGTACTGGAAGGCGCCCAGGACGAGGACGAACAGGAAGTGATGGCTGCTTTCCTCAAGCAATTTTACGAAGAGGCTGCCTGCGTGCCGGGCGAAATATTGCTCCCCGAGCAGATCGAGGAATCCCTGATCATCGAGCAATGGCTGCGGAGCAAGAGGGGGGCAAAAGTGACGATTCATGTGCCACGGCGAGGACAGAAGCGGGAGCTGGTAAAGATGGCGGCAGAGAACGCCGCCGAAACGCTGGCAGCGCTGCGCGCCCAGTGGCGGGCGGACGCTCATAAACACGAAAAAGCCCTCGCTGAGCTGAAGGAGGCACTGGAGCTGCCTGATCATCCGGTGCGCATAGAATGCTATGACATTTCCACCACTCAGGGGGTCGAGACTGTGGGCAGCATGGTTGTGTTCGTCCATGCTGTGCCACGGAAGTCGGAGTACAGACGTTTCGTCATCCGTGACCTCGAAGGGCAGGATGATTACGCCGCCATGCGCCAGGTTCTGCAGCGTAGATTCCACCGCTGGCAGCTTGCCACCTCGGAGGAAGTACTGGGAGCCAGGGATGTCAAAGGCTGGGCCAGGTTGCCGGATCTGCTGGTTGTGGATGGCGGGCCCGGACAGGTGGGGGTTGCGACCGAGGTGCTCAGGCAATTCGCTCTGGAGGGGCGGATCCCCGTCATAGGCCTGGCAAAACAGCGGGAGGAGGTTTTCCTGCCGGGCAGGTCGGCACCGCTCGTGTTTCCCCGTGGCTCTGAGGCTCTTCTGCTCCTGCAATACGTGCGGGATGAGGCACATCGCTTCGCCATCACGCATCACCGCACGCGACGGCACAGGGCAGGGGTGGCCTCGCAGCTTGACAGCATACCGGGCGTTGGGCCGGCGCGACGTGCCGCGCTGTTGCGCGCCTTCGGTTCCATAGACGCCATCCGCGCCGCCAGCGTAGAGCAACTGGCTGCCGTGCCCGGCATACCCCTCAGCGTGGCTCAGGCAATTAAGGAAAATTTGTAGAGCTGGCGTATCTATTCAAGCGGTGACTGTAGAGGCGACGGACTTTCCAGCCTGTCTTGACGGAAGGTCTCCCTACCCCGCCTGCTCGCGGTACGCGCTGGGCGACAGGCCGGTCTCTTTGCGGAATACTCTGCTGAAATAAGCCGGGTCGGTGAACCCAACCTGAAGGGCCACTGAGGTGATGCTGTCATTCGTGCGGCGCAGTATCTCCCTGGCCTGTCTGATGCGATAGCGGCTCAGATACTCCCACGGTGAAAGCCCCAGTTCCCGACGGAAGATCTCGCTGAGATAGTTCTCGCTCACCCCAATGGCCCTGGCGATCTCCCACCTTGACAGGGGGCGGGCATAGTTCTGATGCAGATAGGCCAGGGCCCGCTTGACCAGACCGCTGGTGTGTAGCGGTAGAGTGTCGTCTCCGAATAGCATCCTTTGCACCGAGGCCATTGTCTCTTCTTCGGAGAGGACGTCCTTGCTCTGGAAAGTAACGAGCGCATGCCGTTCCAGCCGCTGGACGTCTTCAAAGGTGAGGGCTCGGGCGCTCAGAATGAGCACCGGCACCTGCCGTGTTTGCCCGTTGCTCCGCATCCAGTCCAGCACTTCAAACCCGTCCATCCCCGGCATCACCAGGTCCAGGATCACCAGGCAGGGGGTTTCACGGCTCATGATGCTCACGGCAGCAGCACCATCGTTGGCGGTATAGAATGAGGTATCCCGGCAGTCCTCTGGCTACCACGCCCCGATACGTCTCGCAAGCCTGCGGGTCGTCGTCCACGATCAGAATCGGCCCGGCGGTCTTGGGAGAGCACAGCCCCTCGATCGCTTCCAGGAGCGTCTCTCCACTCACCGGTTTGTTGACCAGACTGGTCAGTCCGGTCGCTATGGTCGGTTGCTCTCCTGCTCCTTGCCCGTACAGGATGAACGGTGCCCGTTGCAATTGCGGGTAACTGCGCAGTCGCTGGACCATTACCCAATCAGCAGGGGCCGCACCAACCAGGTCCCAGACCAGCGCGGCCGGTCTGATCTCCGTCAGCATGGCGTGCAGATCGTCGCTGGCCTGCAACCGGCGGATTTCCAATCCCTGACGCTGGCTGAATTCAACGATTTCGGCCGCCGGTTCGGTTCGGGCTGAAATCCACAGGAGAACCGGCTGGGCTGCCTCCGGTGAGCAGGCTGACTGGTCACCCAGGTTGGGCAGTGGCAGGTAGACATGGAAGGTGCTCCCCTGTCCAGGTTGGCTTTCCAGCGTCATTGTGCCGTTGTGCAGGGCCACCAGCCGGCGGGTGATCGAGAGCCCCAGACCGATGCCCTCGACGCGCCGGCGGGCCTGCTCCACGGTGATGAACGGCTCGAAGATGCGTTCCTGCAGCTCCGGTGGGATACCGATGCCGGTGTCCTGAACCCAGATGTGCAGGTGTGGGGGTGCGACCTCGGCGCCCAGCACGATCTGGCCATTCTCGGTGAACTTGTGCGCGTTGCTCAACAGGTTGAGCAGAATCTGGCGCAACCGCACGGGGTCGGCCTGGATCATCGGGAGGCGCTCGGGCAGCTTGAGGCGCCAGACCACTGCGCCCTGGGGAGCCAGACTGTCGGCCATGCTGCGAAAGACTTCTTCGAGGAGTGGCCGGGGGTCAATGATCTCAGGATGCAGATCGAGTTCATCAATCTCGGCACGCGAGAGGTCCAGCAGATCGTTGATCACACGTAGCAGGTGTTCGGCGTTTTGGCGGACACGCTGGAGGTCCTCCAACAGAGATGGCGGGAGTTCGGCACCATAGGGATTGGGTGTGCTGAGCGCGGCCTGGATGTAGCTGAGGGCCACGTTCAGCGGGGTGCGGAGTTCGTGGCTGACGTTCGCCAGCAGGCGGGTCTTGAGCCGGTCCGCTTTTTCGGCGGCGGCCTGAGCCTGCAGCGCCTCACCGTATAACCTGGCGTTACTGATGGCGATGCCCAGTTGATCGGCCAGAGATTGCAGCCCTACCAGTTCCTGGCGCGTGCGCAGGGTGGATTGGTTGCTGTGCAGGTCAAGCAGGCCGATGATCTTGCCACCCAGATGAATGGGCAGGATCACGCGGGTGCGGGTGTCGGGCCAGTTGGGGTCGGGGGGAAAGCGGGCGCTGCGACGTGTATCAGGAATGAAGATCGCTTCATTGCGCATCAACGCCTGGCCCAACACACCCGCTCTTGTGAGCGGGATGCCGGTCTGGCTCCCCTGGGCCTGGTCGGCCTGATCCAGGACCAGCAGTTGCTCTTGCTCTACCCAGTGAAAGATCTGGACGCGGTCATAGCCATAGTTGGTACGAATCAGATTGGCAATCTCATGAGAGAGCTGACGATGGTCCAGGATTGCACCTACCCGGCGGCTGATCTCCAGGCTCGTCTCCAGTTGGGTAAGACGCTCCTGCTGTTGCCTGCGCCTGACACTCATTGCACGGCTGGACAGGTTGGCGAGCGCGACCAGTTTTTGTGTGGCCACCTCTGCGACATCAGACGCCGCAACCAGCCTGGCACGGTATTCGAAGTGAGCGGGCAATGGCTGGCCCTGCGCTGCCTGGTAGGCCAGTTCCAGTGCCTGCCTGCCAAGTTCATCCGCACGGATGTCCACTGTTGCTGTCATGCTCCCGTCGGCAATCGCGGCCAGGGCCTCCGGCGTGCCCCCGATGCCAGCGATCAGCGCGCGTGGGCCAGTGAGACCGATCTCCCGAGCTGCGTCCCGAGCAGCCAGCGCCAGGTGATCCGATAAGCCAAATATAGCGTCAACTGGCCTGTTGATTTGCCTCAAGACTCTACGCATTTCTGAGAAGGCTTCCTCAGGCAACCCACGCCCGGTAACGGTAATGTATCCTGGTACGATGTGGGCATAACGTTTGAACGCCTGACGCACTCTGAGGATCATGTCTTCGCCGCTGTATTGCCAGCCTGTGCGCTCCAGACTGTCTATCGCCAGTACGTGGCTCTGATCGGCCAGCCTTTTGGCCAGGTAACTGATGCCCATCTGTACAATTTCGTACAGGCCGGACGGTGAAGTCAAAAGCGGGTGACGGGCCGACGTCTCACTGAGCAGGATGAGGGGAACGCCAGATTGTGCTATGCGACAGGCCAGCTCTTCTGGCAGCGACCAGGCAATAAGCGCGTCCAGTTCCAGGGCCAGCAGTTCTTCCAGCAGGGCCTCATGTTTCTCACTGGGAAGTGCCTGCGGGTCGTCCATCAGGCTGATCGAGATCAGGTCAAGAGGGAGCTGATCGGCCCTGGCGTAAGCGGCCTCTCGTACCTGCACCCAGTAGGAATCGTTCGGATCAATCGCTGCACCGACGCGCAGGGCATGAGGCATGGGATTTCTCACCTGAAAGCATCTGATTCAGGCCGATCGGAGTCACCCCTTCGGGCGCTTCGCGCCAGGCGTCGGTCTGCGCCAACACCACCCGGCAGCGTGGCAGGCAGCAGGCCAGCAGAGGCTGACCAGTGGCCGCAAGCCCCAAAGGGGTGTGCGGGCCAGGTGCATCTGATTCATCCAATCACCGCCTGAACGATTATGATTATAGCCCAACTGTGAGACCCGTACAAGCGGCGATTACCCACCTGCCGGTTGCAGAGATTAACGGTGGGTCGCCGGGCAACCGCGGATCAGGTGATTTATTCCTTAAACCCTGTCAACGCACCTGCGCCCCCTGTTTGTGCTCGTATGGCAGCGATCTCCCGCTCGATGTGCCGCTGGCGTGCCCAGATGGAAAATACCAGCGCAAAAGTAAAGGCCCAGAAGATGCCATACGCTGCAACCAGATATACAGGCATGGGATCACCTCCTTTGTGGTGATTGCTCCGCGGTGTGCCACATATGCTCCTTCAACGCAGCCAGTTCCTGGCCGGCCTGCTCCAGGCGCATGCGTTGCCGTAGCAGCGTAAAATACAGCAGTGTGAACGCTACCAGCGAGACCAGCAGAGTGTGTACCATCTTCGCCGTCATCGCCATGCCCCCACCTCCGGTCAGAATGTCCGGGTGGATGGTGCGCCACCAGCGGATGGCAAACCATGAAAGCGGTACGGTGACGAAGGCAGCAATGCCATAGACCGCAGCGAAGCGCGCTCTCTGTTGTGGGTTTTCGATCGCCGTGCGCAGCATTATATAGGAGACGTAGATCAACAGTTGCACGGCCGAGATCGTCAGGCGTGGCTCCCACGTCCAGTATGTGCCCCACACAGGGCGTGCCCACAGCGATCCGCTGACGACCGCCATAGCGATGAACGTCAGCCCGATTTCGACCGAGGAGAGAGCCAGGATGTCCCAACGCCGCTCCTGTCGCGCCAGGTAGACGACGCTGGCCAGAAAAGCGATGAAGAAGCCAAAGAAGCCCACCCAGGCTGAGGCGACATGGAAATAGAAAATGCGCTGCACGTCGCCCATAGTTGCCTCGCGGGGAGCGTAGAGAAAGACCATGCCCAACGCGCTGAGTACCCCGGCGCTGCTCAGAACGGCCAGGACCAGGCCGAGAGTGTCGTTGTTCTCCTGCATGGCATTATCCTTCAACGGGAACCTACTCTTCCACAACATAGCTGAAGGTGAGCATCGAGACGGCGATGATAACCAGATCGTAGACCACCAGCAACCGCAGCCAGCCACCAACCTCTGCCAGCGTTGCGGCCTCGACCAGCCCGGCGGTCGCCTGGACGGCGGCGATGAGCAACGGCACGGCCAGCGGCAGAAGCAGAATCGGCAGCATGACCTCCCGCGCCCGCGTGTTGACGGCGATGGCCGCCAGCAGTGTGCCGACCGCCCCGTAGCCGAGCGTCCCCAACGCCATCACCAGCAGTACGCCCGGCCGCAGCAGGGGCACGTTGAACAGGGCGGTGAAAAGCGGCAGCAGCATGATCTCCACCACGGTCATAAAGGCCAGGTTGCCCAGCGCCTTGCCGAAGAAAATCGCGCTGCGGTCTACCGGGGCCAGCAACAGCCCGTCTATGCAACCGGATTGTTGCTCGCGGGCCAGCGAGCGACTCAGCCCCAAAGTGCCGGCAAAGGCCACTGTCACCCAGAGCACGCCGGGAGCCGCCGCGCGTGCCGTCTCCCCCCGCAGGTCGAGGGCGAAGCTAAAGGTGAGCAACGCCAGCGCGGAGAAGACCAGCATCGCGCTGACCATCTCCCGTGTGTGCAGCTCGGCGGCGATATCCCTGGCGAAGATCGCCCAGACTTTGCGCAGGAAGCTCAAACGGGCCTCTCTTCGGTCAGCGCCCGGTAGACGGCTGCGAGTGTCGCCGGGGTGACCGCATCAGTGCGTTCGTCGCAGACCAGACGACCGTGGGCCAGGATCAATACACGCTGACCCAGCTCCATGCTGCGGGTCAGATCGTGCGTGGCCAGCAGGATGGTGCACCCTTCGCCCGCCAGTTGCGTCAGCAGAGCGGACAACATCTGCGCGGCGTGCGGATCAAGGCCGGTATACGGCTCGTCCAGAAGCAATACCTCCGGGCGGTGGAGCAGGGTACGGGCCAGGGCCAGGCGCTGCTGCATGCCGCGCGAGAACGTGCGTACCAGATCGTTCCGCCGCGCCGCCAGTCCGAACTGCTCCAGGAGATGTTCGATCCGTGCACCGCTGTCGGCCAGATCGTACATGCGGGCAGCGAATTGCAGGTTCTGCCCGGCCGTCAGGTCGTCATAGAGAAGGGTGCGATGGGAGAGGAAGCCGATTTTGCGCCGCACCTGCTCGCCGGCCCGCGCCGGGTCAAGCCCGGCGATGCGCACCGAGCCAGAGGTGGGGCGGGTCAGCGTGGCCAGGATGCGCAGCAGGGTGGTCTTGCCCGCGCCGTTCGGCCCGACCAGGGTGACGAACTCCCCCGCCGACACCGTAAGCTCGATACCGGCCAGGGCCGCGCGCGGCCCGAAGTATCTGGTCAGGCTGTGCGTCTCGATCATGGTTCTGCGACTCCCCTCTGTTGCTGGTGAAGCACCTCCCGCTGCCGACAACGGTCGTCCCCGGCAGCCCGTCCGGCGGCTTACCGCAGCGCACCCTCCACGTCCTGCATGAGCTGTTCTGCGGTCACCGGGCCGATGTGGACGGCGGCGACATTGCCGTTCGCATCCACCACGAAAGTCTCAGGCACACCGGTGATGCCGTAGCGACCGGCAATGCGCCCATCCCTATCCAGCCCGACCGGGTAGGTGAGTGCGAACCGACCAATGAAATCGCGCACCGCTGCTTCCTCATCGCTAAAAGCCACGCCGACCAGAGTGACACCCCGCTCGCCGTAAGTGCTCCAGACTCGCTGCAAGTCGGGCAGTTCGTCTGCACAGGGCGGACACCAGGAAGCCCAGAAATTGACCACGACCACCTTCCCGCGCAGCGCCGAGAGGGTCAGCCGGGAACCTTCCAGCAGGGTAAGGGTAAAATCCGGCGCCGGCTGGCCGACCAGTGGACGCCCGCCGCTGCGACGCACACCGCCATTTCCGGGCCCCCACATCGCCAGCACGGCAGCCACCAGCAACAACACGGCGGCCAGAACAAGACCGCTCAGAAGCCTGCGGCGACCAACCTGCGGCGCGGTGATGGTCCCGGCGCGCACTGATGGCCACAGCGCCGTCACACCGCCCCCCAGCAAGACCAGCCCACCCAGCCAGAGGAAGCTGGCCAGCGGGTTGATAAAGACCCGGACCATCACCGCTGAATGGCCCGGTATCACCCCGGCCAGGACCACGTAGAGGTCCTGGCGCAGCGTGGGGTGCAGCGCCGGCACGGCTATGGTCTGGTTATCGAAGGCCGGGTACTGCTCGAGCCGCGGCATCAGCGTCGTCAGGTAGCGCCCGTTGCGGTAGATTGAGATGGAAGCCCGGACCTGGAGATGATCGCCGGCCGTCTCCTGGCGCACCTCCTCCAGAAGCATCGTGTACGGCCCGACGCCGACGGCCTGGCCTGCGCTCAGCGCTTTCTCTGCCTCGAAGGGAGCCATGCGTGTGCCGAGCAGACCGATGAAGATCAGAATCACGCCCAGATGGACCACATAACCGCTGTACCTGCGACGGTTATGCTCGAAGAGGGCACCGAGGGCCGCCAGGAGGCCGGCGCCATCGTGGCGACTGCGGGTAACCGCGTCCAGTGTCAGCTCTGTCAGCGCCGCCCCGGCAGCCAGGCCGGCGAAAGCGAACCCGATCAGGAGCGGCGCGTCGGCAAAGCCGGCCAGCGCCGCTACGGCCGGCATCACTATCGCGCCGATCAGTGCCGGCAGCCCACGCTCGCGCAGCCGCCAGAAGGTCGTCGTGGCCCGCCCCAATAGCGGACATACGCCCAGAATGAGCGTCAACGCGGCGAACTGCGGCCCGGTCACCTGATCGAACCAGGCCGGGCCGGCCTCGAAGCGTTGACCGCTGAGCGCCCCGGTGATCGTCGGCAGCACGCTTCCCACAAACACCGACATGGTGAGGGTGGCGAAGAGGAGCAGAGTGAGCAGGAACATCCCGTCGCGGGTAAGGAACCCCTCCGTGGCAGCCAGACCAACCAGCGAGCGCCGGTTACGGACCAGTAAGGTGAAGGAGATGGCAAGCATCAGGCCCATAAAGGCCAGGAAGTACGGCCCCATATTCGAGCGGGCAAAGGCGTGGACCGACTCGATCACCCCGCTGCGGGTGGTGAAAGTGCCAAAGAGAACAAGCAGGAAGGAAAAGACCGCCAGAATCAGGTTCCACAGATGGAAACCCCGTCGCTCCTCCTGCATCACCGCACCGTGCAGGAGAGCGGTGGTGGTAAGCCAGGGCATCAGCCCGGCGTTTTCCACCGGGTCCCAGCCCCAATACCCGCCCCAGCCGAGCACGTCGTAGGCCCAGCGCGCGCCCAACAGCAGCCCCAGGCCAAGGAACAGCCATGCCGTCAGGGTCCAGCGATGGGCCACGGCGGTCCAGCTCGCGACCTGGCGGGTCAGCAAAGCAGCCATAGCGAAGGCAAAGGGCACCGCCAGCATCACGTAACCCAGGTACATCAGCGGCGGGTGGAAGACCATTCCTGGATGGCGGAGCAGCGGGTTGAGTCCCTGCCCGTCAGGGGGCACCCGCTCGAGCAGAGAGAACGGGTTGGAGAGAAAGAGCGTCACGCCGGTGAAGAAAGCAGTGATGGTGCTGAGGAAAACTGTAGCCCAGGGGGCCAGAGAACGGGATCGTCCGGACGGGCGGCCCACTACCAGAGCAGCGCAGAGCGCCTGGAGGAACGACCACACCAGCAACGAGCCTTCCTGTCCGCCCCACAGCGCCGAAACCTTGAGGTAGAGCGGCAGGTCGCGGCTGGAGTGCTGATAGACATACCGGATTTGAAAGCGATCGCTCAGGAAAGCGGTCAACAGGACAAGCAGGGCCAGTCCGAGCAGACTGGCGGCGGAGTAGATGGCGCTGCGGCCGCTGGTTGCCCAGCGGGGACCGGCGTGGCGGATTGAGCAGATGGTCGCGCCGGCACCATACAGCGCGGCCAGCAGGGCCAGCCCCTCCAGGATTGAACCGATCTCGGCCAGCATTTATGGCCCCACCTGGACAGGGATTCCCTCCTCGTAGCGGGAGGGACATCTCAGGAGGACCTCGTCGGCGTAGAAGCGGCCATCCTCTCCCAGACGGCCGCGGATGATCGCCTGGGCCTCGTGCTGGAGGAGGTCCGGCTTCACATCGTCGTAGACGATCTCCAGGCGCGGGGCGGTGGGGTCGCTGACGGCGGCATGCAACACAGTGGCAAGCCCGCCGGCGCGCCTGACCTCCTGCGGGTCGCCGGGCACCTGGACAATAGTGAAGGTCACGCGAGGAATGGACGGATCATAGGAGATTGTCTCGCCCAAAACTGCTCCGGAGACGGTGATATGACGCCCGATGGCCCTGTCCCCCAGCGCCTGGACTTCCTCGACAGTGAGAAAGTAGTGGGCGGCGCTGCCAGTTTTGCTGATGATCAGGTAGACCACTGCGGCCACGAGCAGCAGCCCGGCCACAACGAACCTGCCTTTCCCGACCATAAATCTCTCCAGGTGGGACTATACCATGGATGAGATGGGCTGTCAATAAAAACTGTTGGCCGGTTGAGATCACCCTCTTGGGTGTCGGCCTGCGCCGACGCGCCGGTCGGCGCAGCCGACCAACCAGGCTGCCCGCTACCCTGCCGCATATTAGAAAGCAGACACCAGCCGCCGGACCAACAGGTCGGTGAAGGCCGGCAGGTCCCTCCACTCCGTGGCACAACGGATGGGCCTGGCCCCCGGTTCCACTCTGGTGTAACCATCGTCGGTGACCCGAACGGGCAACGTCTCCACCACCAGAAGTTCCTCGCTGAAGGCCAGGTAGACGGCCACTGTATCAAACAGCACTGAGCTGCCCACATCGGGATCAAGCCCCCGGGCCCAGGAGACATGGCGCGCCCATATGCGGTAGTTCTCCAGCAGGGCACGTATCAACGGATCATTGGAGTCGCGCACGGCGCGGTAGCGCTCCCCCTCAAGCCGCACCAGAGCGCAGGTGTCCAGTGGAGTGATGGTGATCTCCCAGGGTGCGGCGAAGACGGCCTGGCAGGCGTGGGGATATTTGACCACGTTATACTCGGCATCCACCTGTGGCCTGCCATCGTATCCCCGGCGGATGCTGCCATGCATCCCGACGAAGCGAGCCCGTTCTGCGATTGCCGGCTCACGCTGGAGCGCGGCCGCGATGTTGGCCACAGGCCCGATCGCGATCAAAGTGACCGGTTCCGGCGAACTCATAATCGTATCCACAATGGCCCCCACGCCGTCCTCATAAACGCGGCCGGGGTAGGCCGACAACTGATAGTCCGCCACCCATTCCGCCTGGGGCTTTTCTGCCTGTTCCAGAGGGATACCCACGCCGACCGGCACGTCAGTACGCCCGGCACTCTCCAGCATTTTGGCTATCAGGCAGGTGCGATAATGGGTATCGCCGGTATCGCTGACGACGAGCCTGAGATCAAGCTCAGGCGATCTGAGTAGCATCGCCAATGCCCAGGTGTCATCAATGTCTGTGCCTATATCGGTGTCAAGTATTACAGGAATCATTCCGTGCTCCGGTCTGTGTTTCGTTCAATATGCTCCGCAGTTCCCGCAATTCCTCGACGGTGAGTGTGCGCCACTCACCCGGCCGCAGGTCACCCAAGCGCAGAGTCCCTATGCGCACGCGAATCAGGCGGAGCACCGGGTGGCCCAACATAGCTGCCACGCGACGGATCTGGCGCTTGCGCCCCTCCCGTAAAATCACGCGCAGCCAGGTCATGCGCTGTGCCTTCTCAACGATCGTGACCTGTGCCGGTGCTGTAGGCCGCCCATCGAGAAAAACCCCCTCCCGCCACCGCTCCAGCGTGGCCTGATCCGGCTCACCCTCGACCAGCACAAGATACTCTCGCTCGTGGGCATATCGTGGGTGGGTAAGCCGATTGGCCAGCTCGCCGTCGTCGGTAAGCAGGAGCAGCCCTTCGCTGCGCAGGTCCAGCCGCCCTACCGGGAAAAGGTGGCCCGGAAGTGGCACAAGCTCCCTGGCGGCAGGGAGACGGCCTGAGCCATCACCCTCATCGGAAAGTACACCCACTGGTTTGTTAAGCACTACATATGTATGTCTCCGCCTCAGTCTGAGCGGCTTCCCGTCTACAGTGATCAGGTCACGGTCGGGATCGGCTCTCTGGCCGATCCGGGCCGTCTGACCGTTCACCTGCACGCGGCCCTGGCGGATCAATTCCTCACAGGCACGGCGCGAACCAAAGCCGGCACGAGCCAGTATCTTCTGCAGCCGCTCTTCCATCGTCGGACAGCCCCGCCTTACTCAATCGTATAATCCCGTGTCGCCGATGGTCAGCTCCACCGTGTTCGACCTGGCGCCGCTTTCCCCGTTCCAGTCCACCAGGCGTTCCCCATCGCTGAGGGTGACCTGGCAGCGGTAACGGCCCGGCGCCACATCGTCCTGCCAGAAGACCCCGGAGCTTTCGTGAGGTTGCACGTTCTGATGTAGTGTGAGGCCAGGCAGCCACTCGCTTTCCAGAGCCGGGTTGAACGCCGGATCGCCGACGAGCATCAGGGTATCCACAAAGAGAGCCAGCGTATCCGGCAGGTATTCCTGGACCGGACGCGCCATACGTATGGTATGTTTGCCGGCACCCAGCGGCAGATTGGGGATCGCCAGCCACGTCCATTCACCGAGCAGGTCACCCGGGGTGTACATAAACGTATGGACGTGACCGTCAAGGCTCAGATGAAAAGGGTACGGGTCAGGTGTGCGGCGGAGGGTACGCACCCAGAGCGTGTAGGTCCCCGACACAGGGAGGGTGACCGTCACGTAAGCACTTCCCTGCACCAGCCGGTCGGCCAGGTAGCCGCGCCCACGGAAACCGATGACATAGCGCCAGTCCTCCTCCCAGCCGTCATCGCGCTGCATATCCTCTGCCTCCAGCACAAGCGTATCGGGGCGCAGCCGTCGACACGCCAGCACGGCCCGCGCCGGCCCGGAGGCGTCCTCCATCCACCACTGCAGCCTGATGCCACGCGATGAGTCCGCAAGCTCAGCCAGACGCACCCGTGGTGCGACGCACCGTGCTGCCTCGATATCGAATCTGTCCACCACGTAAAGATCGAACCAGCGTCCCTCCCGCTCACGCTGCCAGTTCAGACAGCGCTGGAGAGTTCGCAATATAGAGGCCAGTTCGTCTCCCCGCGTCTGGAACTCACGGTGCACCACGATCGCCGCATCATCCGCGTACAACGCCTCACGGGAGAGCGTGGGTAGGAGCTGCTCATACGCGCCCACCCAGATATGCTGCTCGATCTGATCGGCGGGCAGTTTACGACGCGCTTCCAGCAGGGCCAGCGGATACTCGAACTGGATGGGGTCGTCGGATTCGGGGAAGTAGGGCACATACACCCGCCGCTCTGGCGCAATAGCCTGCGTGACCATGTCCGCCAGCTCGCGCCGGATACGCCGGTCATCGCGGTCCTGCAGGTCGTTAAAGTAGATGTAGAGATTGAGCAAGATCAGCCCACCCAAAGCCAGCCCTGCCAGTGCAAGCCGGGCGGGACGAAATGTGTCCGGGAGCGCCGCTGCCACCTGGCGCCAGGCCAGGAGCACTGCCACGGCGATCAGGATGTAGATGGCGGGGACACCGGGGTAGAATACACGCACATAGGGCGAACCGGTCAAGATCGGCACAGGGAAGAAGAGCAGCGCGAACCAGAGTGCCGCCAGAGCATATCCTGCCCGACGGATGCGGGCCAGAGCGAGCAAGAATCCCAGGAACAGGAACGGCGTCAGCAGGCTGTTAAGGACCGGCCCGGAACGGTCGAACAGAAAGTCGCCGTATGGCTGCTGCCAGAAGTTCTGGAGCAGTTCCAGGAAGTTGGCCAGGAGAGAGCCGATGAAATTGTTGCGCCAGTCAAAACGTCCCGGGTCGTAGTACTGCATGCGCCCGAACAGGTACTCGGCGACGAAGGGGGCGATGATAACGACAGGTGTCAGCAGCGCTGTGAGATGTTCCACCCATTCCCGCTGCGAGGCCCGCCGATCGGCCAGCGCGACGACAAGCCACACCACTGCCACGACGGCCACCGGCGCAAAGGTATCGTAGGTGAGCAGGCCGGTCGCCAGCACCACGCCGCCCAGACAGGAGTAGAACGGCCGATGCGCGCGCCAGCCGTGCACCAGGAGGGCCAGGCCCGCTGTTGCCCAGAACTTAACGTGCGCCTCGACCAGTGCCATACGGCTGGCGCTCACATCTATCAGTGAGACGGCCAGCAGTGTGGTCGCCAGAAGCGCGGCAGGTGGTCCGAACAACTCCCGTACCAGCCAGTAGAAAGCCAGGCTGCCCAACACACTGAATGTGGCGACGGCGATGCGCGCTGAGAGCACACCCGGCCCCAACAGGCGATGAAAGGGGAATTGCATATAGAAACTCACCGGCATAGTGGGGTAGTGATACTCGGATTGAATGGTATGCCGGCCATCTAACATCACCGAGACGACCTCGATGGTCCACTTGGCTTCATCCCCTTCGATGCCGTAGGGGATGCGAGGGAGAGCGTAGAAGCGTGCGAAGATGGTGAGTGCCAGCACAAGCATCAGCAGTATCAGCTCTCTCCTCTCCACACGCGGCATGGGAGAGAGTACCTCCTGCGATGCAGCGCGGAAGAAAAACAGCCAGGCGACGAAACCGGCAAGCGCCAGCCCGTAAAGCGCGGCAGCAGACGAGAGGCGCCCTTCCAACAGCAAGAGTTGACCCTCAAGTGCCAGTGCCGGGGCCACCAGGAGCGTCACTGCGCGGAGAGCCTGATGTCGCCGCCCGCTCCGCCAGCCGGCCAGCCCCAGCCCGGCCAGTCCGACGGCGGCAACGGGCGGCCAGAGCACGAGCCAGGCGGGTATGTGCTCGCGCAGAAAGCGCCAGATACGTCCCAGCCCGGCCAGGGGCAGGTGCTCGACCGGGCCGGTGGCAAAAGGAGGAACTACCTGGCGTGGTGTGACAGCCCAGACATACGCTGCCACAGCCAGTAGAAGCAGCCCGGCCACCAGTTCGCGCCAATGGACGGTCACGTACTCACGGAGCGGTCGGAGCCAGGGGAGATGCAGGCAGCCCGGCAACTCACGTCCCCGGCGGAAACGACGCCAGGCCCAAATCAACCCGGCATCCACCAGGATGAACGCCAACAGGATGATGATATATCGAATGGCGAACTGACCAGGTCCCATGCCACCGGCAGGTACAGTATCAAGAAGGGATGTGACTGTGTGAGTCCTGTCTCTCATGACAGGATTGGCGCGCCTGACATTCCAGCGATGCCGGCCGTTACGGCGGCCCTTCCCGGGTACCCGGACAGGCTGCCCAGGCGCAGTTACGCAACCCTGTCACATTATAGCACAGAGTGTGGCAGGTGGAAGTGTTTGCAGTCGCGAGCGTCACAAGTTTGGGAGATGATGGCCCTGGGCGACCTCCAGCGGCCAATCCAGGCTCAGGCCGGCGCAAAGCGCAGCCATCGGCACCTGGCGGATGTCATATGCCGCGCAACAGCGGTTGGGCATCCTGCGAGAAGGGCGTGAAGCGGTACACTTTCTCGAAGACTCCAAAGCAGGCGTATATCCAGCGGCGCGTCTCGCCGGCGGGCCTGTCATTCCGGGTACCAAACATACTTCTCGTCCACGCGGGCGCCCGCCACTTTTTGCACGAGAAAAGGATCGGAGCAGGCTATGAGTTCATGCAACTGACGCAGATGATTCGGCCGGTAAAGTGTTCAGAGGAAGGATGAAAGAGAAGGTGGCGCCATTCCCATACTCACTCTCCACCCAGATGCGTCCGTTATGCATCTCCACCAGCCTCTTGCTGATCGTCAGCCCCAGACCGGTACCTTTAGTCATAAGCGTCGAGGAATCACATACCTGATAGAATTCCTCAAAGATTTTGCTCTGCTCCTCAGGTCTGATGCCGACGCCGGTGTCTCTGACCGAAAACAGTATCGCCTCCGGCGCAACCAGCGCACAGGAAAGTGTGATATGTCCGCCTTTGGGGGTGAATTTGATGGCATTACTGAGCAGATTGAGCAGCACCTGCTTGACCCGAAAACGGTCAGCGATCAGAGGAGGCAGTCGCTCGGGAAGGCTGAGCTCAAAGTGTTGAGATTTTTGCTCGATAAGGGGCGTGATGGTCGCCTGCACCTCATTGAGCAGCTCAGCCACGTCAAACGGTGCCGGCTCAATGACCATACGGCCAGCATCGAGCTTATAAAAGTCAAGCAACTGATTAATCAGGCTGAGCAGATGTTCCCCGCTGCTCAGTATACTTTGGACACATTCTCTTTGCTTCGGTGCCATTTCGCCGACAATACCCTTAAGCAGCACTTCGGAGAAGCCGATGATGGAGTTGAGCGGGGTGCGGAATTCGTGACTGACACCGGCAAGCAGGCGGTCCTTCAGCCGATCGAGCTCCTGTAAGCGCCTGTTCGCCACCTCCAGTGCCTGAGCACGTTGTTGCAGCTCAAGCCTGGCCCCCTCAACTTCGGTGAACAGACGGGCACGTTCGACGATCATTCCCAGGTTGCCTGCCAGCGTGCTCAGCAGCCGTATGTCTGCGGCGGTGAAGGCATTGACCTGGTCACTTTCCACAGCCAGAACGCCAACGATAAACGGGCCTGCGGTCAGCGGGACACATAGCACAGAGCGGGTGCCCGGGGCGGCCAGGAGAGAGGCTGGAGAGCTGACCTCAGGGACAAGGACAGGCTCTCCGCTACTGCTGTCTCCCCGACGATCCCCTCGCCAGGCTTGAGATACAGGTTACCGAGCAGGTTGGGATGATAGCCCACACCCGCCTCCAGCCGCAATATGTGACTGTGTGGTGAGGAAAGAAAAAGCCCCACGCGGACATTTCTCAGCCTGGCAGCCAATGCCTCTACAGCGCTCTGCAATGTATCCTCAAGGCGTGTCTCGGTGGCAGCAGCCAGGCTCACAGTATGAAGCAACTCCAGCTCGTGTGCCCTGCGGCCGACTTCCTCAAACAGCCGCGCGTTCTCCAGAGCCGCTGCTGCCTGATCTATGAAAGCGGCCAGCATCTGGACTTCGTCTTTACTCACCCGGTTTCTCCTGGCCTTCTCGTATCCAACCTCGACCACCCCGATCACGCGCTCGCGCATCCTGATCGGCATAAAGATACGTATGAAGTCGTAAAGATGGAAACGTTCCCATATCCTCCTGTCGAAACGCTCATCCCACTCGCTGATAATCTCGGTCTTCCCCGTGCGGCAGGTATCGGCCAGGATGTCAGGATGGCTCAGGGGATAGCGTGCCTGTTCGATCCACTCGGGGCAGGCGTCGAATGTGCCGTGCCAGATACCGTGCCTCACCCCGATAATCTGTGTCTCCTCATCCACAGTAGCGACCAGCGCATATGCACAGTCGAGGGTGCTATATACAGCTTCCAGGATACTTCTGAGCAAAGACTCCACCTCCAGCGAGGTCGAGAGAGCACGGCTCGTCTCATAAAGCGCGGTAATCCGCCGGGTAGTTCTCTCCATCTCAGCGAAGAGACGGGCATGCTCCATCGCTATGGCCGCCTGATGGGTCAGTGTCTGGCCGATAGCAACCTCCCCCTCAGTGAAGCAACGCGGGCTGTGGCGATCCCATACGGCAGCCAGCCCGATGAGACGGCCGTGGGCCACCAGTGGGAGGAATAACGCCGACTGAGCTGCGTTGCGTTCAAGCAAGGCTCGCTCCTCAGGGGCAGGCTCTGGATCGGTGATACGGAGCTGAAGAGGACGGCGCTGGATGAGTACTGTGGCTGTGGCTGGCAGATCGGTCGGGAGGGGGAGCGCTACCACCTCTGGGCTGACCGTGCTGTGCCAGGCTACGGGAGTGAGCATTTTGGTTTCCTCATCCAGATTGTAGATACCGGCAGCACTGCTGTACAGAATCTCGCACAGGCAACGCGCCACATAGGGTAAGATCGCCTCTGTGTTTAGTGATGAGGAGATAGCTGCCGTCACACTGTGCAATAACATCGCCTCACGTAGCTGGGACTGCATCTGGCCGTAGAGCCGCGAGTTCTCCAGCGCGATGGCAGCCTGGCCTGCCAGGGAGGAAACGAGCGCGGCTGTCTCCCCGGTGTAAACATAGGAGCCGGGCGATTCCATCATCAACAGGCCGATGACCCGTTCCCTCAAAATTATGGGTAACCCCATCCATGAACCTGCGTTGTGCAGACCCCTCACAGGAAGATGGGCAGTGCGAACATCAGTGATAATGATCGGCTGTCGTTCTCTCAGGATACGCTGAATGACGGGGAATTCGTCCGGGGCGAAAGCACTTCCGACGACCGGCTCGGGGTAGCTTCCCCGTGCCGCGGCGATCGAAGCCAGAGGACGCTCATGGTTTCTGGCACTGCGGGGAAGACTGACATCCGGGAGTAAGACCACTGAGGCCGCCTCATAAGGGGCCAATCGCTGAAGTGCGTCGAGCATGCGTTCCAGCAGGACATCGAGCTGGAGCGTGGAGCCCACTGCCTCGACAGCCTCACGCAGCCTGCGGTCAACCTCCCGCTCCTGTACCACACTTCCGACCAGGCGGGCGCTTTCCAACGCCAGGCCGATCTGTTGAGCGATAGCCACCAGCAACACACGGTCGGCGTCCTCAAGGGGATGAGGACGCGTGTCGAAAAGACAGAGGCTGCCCCTTACCTGCTGCTCGTAAGTGATGAGCATACTGACATAAGAGCGGAAACCGGCTTCAAGCAGGAGACGCTCATAAGGCAGCGCGTTTACCCCGTCTTTGCCGCCGGATATCTCCTCCGCACAGAATAATGGGCCTTCCAGACCCGCTGGCCAAAAGGAAAGCTGGGGGGACAACTGAGGAGGGAGGCCGATGCGATGAGAAAATATCACCTTACCGGTTTTCTCATCTCTCAGGACAACCAGTCCCCCTGCGAAGGAGAGTGCCTGAGTGATCAGTGCAAGCACCTCGGGCAGGCTCTCTTCCAGGGAGACTGAAGGGGAAAGCAGCCTGGTGATCAGAACAAGGATATGCAACTGGGGTGGGATCTGATGCTCTTGCTCTTTCATATGCCTGTATACGGTCAGAGTATGTGTTGGCACACCATAAAGTAACTATCCAGGTGGTGACTGGAGGGGCAGGGAATGCCTCGCCCGCACCCTTTTGGGGCCGCAATGGCCTTCGCCGACCGGCGCGTCGGCGGAGCGCCCGAAAAGGCCGATTTCAACCGGCCTGCACAGTCACGGCACACCAATAATAATAGCCCGAATCAGGCAAGGCCAGCATATCACTTGTGTTACAGG
>Ga0209227_1000401_pt1 | contig 37814 bp, 41 predicted proteins | sample YNPBryantNP2012_FD_185815 | JGI IMG/M metagenome (GOLD analysis project Ga0209227, IMG submission 185815) | Anoxygenic and chlorotrophic microbial mat microbial communities from Yellowstone National Park, USA - YNP Bryant NP 2012 (SPAdes)... ...
TCATCGGACGCCGCCGGATGCTCTCGTCTCCCGTCAGGATGCTGAGGAAGGGCTGCCCGGCGCACACCCCGGCCAGCAGACGAAGGCCGGTGCCGGAGTTCCCGCAGTCCAGGATGGTCCCGGGCTCGCAGAGGTCTCCCCCGTGGACCGTAAGCTCCGTCGCCGAGTGCTCGTCGATCCGGATGCCCATCAGCCGGAGCGACCGCACGGTGTTCAGGCAGTCCTCCGACGGCAGGAAGTTGGTGATGTGCGTCTCGCCCTCCGCCAGGGCGCCCAGGATGGCGGCGCGGTGGGAGATGGACTTGTCGCCCGGCGGAGCGATCTCGCCCCGGAAAGGTCCCGCCTGCCGAAGGGTCCAGCTGCTCACTCCGTGTCCTCCTTTCCCGCCGCGAGCTCCGAGTTCAGGCGGCGCCCGGCGTCGAACCAGCTCTCGATCTCCTCCGGCGTCCCCTCCGCGATCAGCCTCCCGGCGTCTTCCAGAAGCTCCCGGAACTGCCGGAGTGTATCCAGGGCGGAGTCGCTGCAGCCGGGCTTGCCACCCGGACATCGTTTCTGGCCGCCGCGTGCCTGTGCTTCCAGCTCCTGGAACTCCACAGCTTTTCCCTTCTGTGGGGATTGTACATATTCCTGGCTAAAAATCCAGGCCACCCCCTTGCGTGCAATGGCCAGGGGTGCTATCATTAGGATCGTGCAGTCGCAGGGAGGCGAGAAAGTGCTGGCCGTGGCGTTCTTCTCGCGGGCATCTGATCCCCGCCCGCAAAGCGCCCAGATCGGGTGGCCACGGCTGGCCGAAAAGCTGCAGACCTGGGACCAGAGGGAGGCCAAGGATGGCCCGCTCTGGTCCCCCACGCTCTATCGCCCCGGCGCCACCCGTGGGGTGGCAGGGGTGATCCACATTTCCTGCCTGGTCGCGGACGTCGACCATACGGCGGATGCCCGCGTGATTGACGCGCTCGAGCGCGTCCTGTCCCCGTACGCGTACGCGATGCACAGTACGTGGTCCTGGGGTCAGAGTGGCAGTGTTGCGTCCCGCTGGGTTGTTCCCCTTGCGTCGCCCGTCCCGGCGGCTCAGTTTCCTGCGGTCTGGGCCCGCTGGGCTGCGTGGCTGCGGGCCGCGGGCGTGGCGATCGACCCGGCTTGCCGCGACGTCAGCCGCATGTATTACCTTCCCTCTCATCCTCCCGGCGCGGCACCGGTCGGATGGGTGAATGAGGGAGACTGGTTTGACTGGGGCGCCCTGCCCGGGGAGGGGGAGCGTGTCCGGGGCTGTGCTCCCCCTCCCTCGTCCACAGCAGACGCCATCTACCACAGGGCGCTCGCGCGGGCGCAGCCGGGGAACCGGAACAATACCGCGCTCTGGTTGGCCTGCCAGCTGCGGGACAACGGATATCCCCAGGATGCGGCCGCGGCGTGGCTGGAGCGGTTTGCGCGTGAGGTCCCTGGCGACGGCTTCTCGCCGGACGAGGCGCGCCATGCCTTGACGCAGGCGTACAGCCGCCCGGCGCGGGATCCATGGGGGCGCGGCCGGCAGAGGCATCGCCCGGCGGCGCAGGAGGTAGCGTACCGTGTTGACCCCTGAGGTACGGGTGCTCCCGGACGGCGAGGTTGTGGTGACTTTCGGCGCTCTGGCCTGTGTGTTCACGGGCATTGTGAGTGGCGTGGCCGGCCTCCAGGCCGAGATGTCCGTCCGGCTGCCCGATGGGAGTCTGGTCTACGGCCCGTCCCAGGTGTCTTTGCTTTCCCCGCGCGACCTGCGGGACGTGACACAGGCGCTGAATTCCCGCTGCACCCCCCCCGGGGGCGAAGACTGGGGCCCGTATCTCTCATCCGCCTTCGCCTGTGCGGCTTCGCGTTGGCGGCGTCTCGACGAGGTGATCCGCCTCGCAGATGTCCCGCTTGCGGAGCCGTCCTGGCTGGTCCCGGGGATGATCCCGGAGGGCCACATTGTGCTGTGGACCGCAGACGGGGCGAGCGGAAAAAGCTGGCTGGCGCTCGCGCTAGCTCTTTCGTGTGCGTGCGGGATGCCGTTTGCCACGCGCGCGCTGGAGCCGGCGCGGATGTGTCCGGTCATATATCTGGACTATGAGGCGGACGAACTGGTGCAGCGCCACCGCCTGGCGCGCCTGCTTTTGGGAAGAGGGTTGGATGCTAACACGCAGGTCCGGGATTTGTACTACGTCCGCGCCTCCCGCCCTGTGCGGGACTGCGTGGACGATATCCGGGATGCCATTGCTACCACGGGCGCCCGGTTGTTGATTGTTGACACTCTGGCCCCCGCTGCAGGTGGGGGTGGTGCCGACAGTGCTCTTGCGATTCAGTTCATGCTTGCCCTGCGCTCCCTCCGCTGTACTACCCTTGTGCTTGCCCATGTAGCCAAACAGGCCCGGCACTCGGTGGGTGCGGAGCGGACGGCCTACGGGAGCGTTTTTTACCGCAATCTCGCCCGGGGTGAATGGTCGGTCGTCGCCGTGCAGGATGAGGGCGAGGACGAGTTGCGCCTCATTCTGCAGGACGTAAAGCGCAATCTGGGCGGCCGGCGCGACCCGGTTGGTATACGCCTGCTTTTCGCCCGGGACGCGGTGTCACTGGAAGAGTTTTCGCCAGAGCTGGATCCGGCTCTGGCGGAGCACGCGCCGCTGCGAATCCGCATCCGGAACCTGTTGCTTATCTCTCCGGGTGGGCTCACAACGGCGCAGATTGCAGAAGACCTCGGGAGTCCCGAGGCGTCTGTCCGGACGACGCTGCACCGGATGCAGTCGCGAGGGCAGGTCAGGCGTTCCGGAGGCGGCACCCGCTGGGTGCCGGGAGAGGATTAGAGCAATGTCAATCAAAGCAGTGCTGGTCAGCATCCGCCGGGGAGAGGTGGATGTGGAGGTCAACGAGTACGAGTCACGCAAGCACCTGTTTCAGGTGATTAACGGTGAGCTTGAGAAGATCGGCAAACCGGCTGTGCCGGAGGAGTCCGACGTTGTTGAGCTCAACGCGCAGGGGGCGGAGCGTCTTCTGGTTATCCCCGAGGCGGAGCTGTACATCAGCCTGCCGGAGGCTGAAGAAGAGGAGCAGGAAGAGTGTCGTACAGTATCCTGACCCCCTACGGGGTGGAGCCGGTCGCGCCCGGTGCTCCGGTTATTGCGTCCATATCCGCCGGGCACCGGGAGGTCGGCAAGGATGGCCGGCCGGCCATGCCCCAGCGGTCGAAAGACGGCGAGATTTACCTGCACGCCCCCCCCCGCCGGCGGCTGAACAGTGCCACGGGTGAGATAGCCGAGACGAGCGGGGCGCCCGGGTTGCAGGCAGCGCTGGAGCGCAACGCTTACAGGTGGCTGCGTGTGGCGTTCCCGTCCAACCGGCTGGAGGACGTTTTCCACCAGTCGCTGCGCCGTTACTCCGCCACGCGTCTGGAAGTATACGGGGACGCGGAGCGCCTCACAGAGATTCTCCAGACCGGTGAGCGGCGCGTGGTGGAGGCCGGTACGCCGGAATACCGGAAGCTCGCGCAGACGTGCAAGGGGAACTACTCCATCCTCTTTGTTCTCGCCGAGTACGTTGAGGATGGCGTCCGATTGCTCATGCCGGATGGCCTCGGCTATTACCGGATCCGCACGACGTCCCGCAACAGCGTCCGCAGGTTCCTTGAGATGTGGGAGTGTTTGCGCCGCTACACTGGCGGGCGGCCCGCCGGTGTCCCGGTCGACATTTCCGTTCAGCTGGAGGAGGTGGTCGGTCCGGATGGCACCCGCCGCCGGGTGCCGGTCTGGCAGTTCGAGATGCGCTCTCCCGACGGCAGTCCCCTGACGAGCCGGGTCCTGCCGGCCATCACGCGGCAGGCGATAGCGGAGAGTGAGCGTCTGTCGTTGCCGGCGCCCGAGTTCACCCCGCCGGACGACGCAGACATCGAGCCACAGGATGACGACGTCGTCGACGACGTGGAGTTGGCGCGGTCATGTGACGCGGGGTTCTACCGCAGGGCGTGGTTCGCCGCGGTCGCCGGTACGCCCTGGGAGTCCGACGACGGCCGCCATCAGTGGATCCGCGACTACACTGGAGGGCAGTACGAATCCCTCTCTGCGTTCTTGCAGTCCGCCACGGAAGCGGTGGCGTCGGAGATGCTCAATGCGATCCGGGAGCAGGTGGCGTCGTGGAGGGACACACAGGAGCGCGCGGACCTGACCAAGGCGCTCAAGGCCGCCCTCGAAGAGCGTGGAATCACCGGTGCCGCTGCGCGGCGCTGGCTGGTGGATAACTTCGGCGATGTCAGCCGTGTTGCCGCCATGACCACCGAGCAGCTGCGTGCCGCCATTGAATTGACGAAGGAGGTACCAAGTGCACCCCAACAGTAACTCAATCGCCGGTGCCATTGATTCGGCGCTGGCCTCTCTCGGGCGGGAATCTCTCACGCTCGAGGCGGTGTCGCTCTCCCGGCACGTGTTAAAGCCGGAGGGCGGGGAGACACCACCTGTGGTGGAAGTCTCGGTGAGTGACGAGACGTTGCGGTGGCTGGTGTTCCAGGCCCGCCGCTACGAGTCCGAGGCCCAGTGGGCCGTGCTGCGGCACAATCCGGGGCCGTGGGAGCAAGAGGTGCAAGCCCTTGCCTCCCGGCTGCCGCGGCTGGAGCAGGAGATCCGCGCGGCCCGCTCGGAGATCGAGCGGCTCACGGACCAGAAGCTGGAGCTGGAGCGGGAGCTGCTTTTTTGCCCGGTTGATGAGATTGCGATGCGCCGGTCCGAGCTCACGGCGCTGCATTTCCAGCTCGAAGAACAGCTCCGCCGTGTTAAAGAGGTCAAGAACGGCCGCCCGGCTGAGGCGGCGGAAAGGGAACGCTGATGGAGCGGGAGATGCGCTTTGGTATTCAGGGGTTGCCACGGCCGCGGCAGCCCTTGGCGGTTGAAGTGGCACGGGTTCTGTGGCTTTTCCCGGCAGTGCGTTGGCTTTGCCTGTTCGCCCTGGTGGTCTCCGTGTTCCTCGCCGGGCTTGTCACTGGCGCGAACCTGGAGGCGACCCGCCACAGGATGGATGTGACGCCTGACGCTTTTGTTGCGGGCTACCGGCAGGGCTTTGAGCAGGGCAGGGCCGCGGGACCAGGCCAGAGAGCGACTGACCTTTGCCCGCGTGGCGGGCTGCCGCAGGAGTAAGCCAATGGTAAGGTGGACAATCGATCTCGAGTATCCCGGGTGGTCGTCCGGTACTTATCGCCGGGTGACCTGCAGGCATTGCGGTAAGCCGTTCGACGCGCGCCCGGGCGAAGGGCCGCAGCGGTACTACCTGCGGCTCTACTGCTCCCGGGACTGTTACTTTGGCAAAACCAAGGGAGGAATCGATGAACAGTGTAAACCTAATCGGCAGGATGGCCCGGGACCCTCTTGACCGCGAGACGGTCAACGGTGTCCCCTGTTCGCTCTTTTCCGTTGCAATAAACCGCCCCGGCGGTCAGCCCGTCTTTGTGGATGTGGTCGCGTACCGCCACGTGGCCAAATTTGTCAACGGATACATGACAAGGGGGCGCCTGATTGGAATAAAGGGGCACCTGAACATCTGGGAGTGGACCGACGATAAGGGCGAGAATCGCCGTACTCTGCAGGTGGTGGCGGATGCGGTGTACGCCCTTGACAAGCCCGGCGCCCCCCGGGAGAGCGGGGAGGAGTAGATGTTACGGCGGATGGACACTGCCTTGCAAGCCGCCGCACTGGAGTCCGGGAAGCCCCGGGAGGAGGGCTCTGATGGCTGAGGTCCGGAAGTGCGCGGAGTGCGGCGTCCCGTTTCCCCACCGGAAAACGGGACAACGCTTCTGCTCTTTGAGCTGCGCGGCCCGGCACCGGTGCCGCCGGATTGACGAGCGTTTCCCCGGATGGTCGGACGGGACCTATAAGAGGAAGGTCTGCGGGCATTGCGGGAAGCCCTTCGACCGCCGCGGGAGGGAATCGCCGGACGAGTACTATTCCCGCGCGTTTTGCTCCCGGGAATGCCGCTTTGCCTCCCAGAGGACCCCGGAGCGGCGCGAGGAAGCCCGCATCCGTTTCCTGCGGGCCGCGGAGCGTGGCATCGAGTACCGCATGACACCGGAGGAACAGGCTCGCATGCGGGAGAGGATGCTTCTCTTCCTCGAGCTGTACGGCATAACGCCTGAAAAGGCGCAGCGGATGGTTGACGAGGCCCCGCCGCTCGTACCATCCGCAGACTGACCCCCGGGGGCAGGTATGGTCCGGGGAGTACAAGCTTGCTTCGCCGATACCCCGGGGCGGGGGGTCTTGCCTCCCTTCCCCCCGCCCCGGGGTAGGACCAGACCATGAGGCAGCCACACCGCCTGTTCATCCGTCACACCGAGCTGGCAGCGATGACGGGGATGACCCCGGGGGAGATCAAGAGGGCTGTCCGGCGCGGGGTGATTCCGGGCCGCATAGTGTCGGATAACGTGGTTTTGCACCGCCTGGACGAAATTCTGAAGTGGCTCGGCATTGACAGGCTCCCGCAAGAGTGCGGCCTGGTGACTTACACCAGGGCGCGCCGCCTATGGCCGCACGTGGATAAGCGTGAGGAGGAACAGACATGCCAAGGCGAAAAACAAGAAGGTCAAGGGGAAGCCTCCGGGAGTACAAGCCTGGAGTTTGGCACATCTTCGTCAGTCTTCCTGATCATTCCCGAGGAAGAGTGAGGAAGTGCGTCACGTTTCACGGTACCCAGCGTGAGGCGGAGCGTGAGCTAACCCGCCTCCTTGCGGAAGTCGACCGTGGCGGGACTCTTGGTTCCGCCACACTGACGGTCAACGCGGTTCTTGACGAGTGGCTCGAGAGCCGCACGGCCAGGTGCAGCCCCCTTACCGTCTACACGTACAAAAACAGGGCGGAGTTGTACATTCGCCCGCATCTTGGGAGGGTCCGCGCTTCCAAGCTCTGCCCTGCGCAGATTGAGGCACTTCTAAACCTGCTCCGGGCGAGCGGCTCAGCAGACGGGACGCCCCTCGGTGGCAGCACTCTTAGGATGGTTTACACCATCCTCCATGGGGCCTTTGATCTCGCCGTTAAACGCGGTCATGTGGCGAAAAACCCCGTTGTCCATGTGGCCCCACCGCAGGCCGGCCGCCGGGAAGGAGTCGCGTTCACTCCGGAAGAGCTGCGTTCCATCCTGGACGCTGCCAGGGGGGCCGTTATCTATCCGGCTGTTCTTCTGGCGGCCGCGACGGGCTGCCGGCGCGGGGAAGTTCTGGCCCTGCGCTGGGAGGACGTGGACCTGGATGCGGGGCTGGTAAGGTTCACCCGGAGCGCATCCCCCGTGCCCGGGGCTGGCACGGTCGACAAGGCGCCGAAGTCGCCCAAGAGCGCGCGGGTGGTTCCGATCGGGAAGTGGGTCGTGCAGGAGCTTCGCCAGGTGAAAGCGAAGCAGGCGCAGGACAGGCTTCTGCGCCACGATGAGTACGACCCTTCCGGCTGGGTGGTTGCGAATGAGTCAGGCCGGCGGCCACACCCGTCGGTTGTGACGCATGCGTTTGCCGCCCTGCTCCGGGCTGCGGGTGTACAGCGTGGGAGCTTTCACTCCCTGCGCCACACTCAGGCGACATTACTCCTGCAGCGGGGCCACAATATTGCCCTGGTGTCCCGCCGGCTGGGGCATGCCAATATTGGCGTCACCGCGGACATCTACGGGCACGTGGACCCCGCCTTTGACCGCGCGGCGGCGGACCTGGTCGGCCAGGCGCTGGAAGGTTTGGCATAAAACCATCCCGTCTGACAAGCGCACGGCCCGGAGAGTACTTTGGCCCGGCGTGCGATTGCAAGCCACTGATGCGGGACAGCTAGAGTTCGAGATACACTGCGAACGTGGACCCGGGAATTGCCAGAAAAAAAGGCATGAACGTCGCCCCGGTGCCCCGGTGGCCATGCCGCTGAACAGCCGCCGGAAAGGGGTCCGGGGTGAGCTCGAGTGGGCCGCGAAGCTGCGTGCTCTCGGCTTTTTTGCGGCCCGCAGAGGGCAACAGCACATGGGCGGGCCTGAGTCCCCGGATGTTGCCCGGGGGATCCCGGGGACACACTGTGAGGTGAAGCGCGTCGAGCGGCTGAACCTCTACGACGCCATCGAGCAGGCAGTCCGCGATGCGGGAGAGCGCATCCCGTACGTTGCCCACCGCCGGAACCGGTCAGTCTGGCTAGTCACCCTCCGGGCGGACGATATCACTGCCTTCGCGAGGGCAGTCTTGGAGGGGCTGCGATGAAACCGCACTTCGACACCATTGCCGCCGCAGTGCGTGCGGCGGTAGCCCGCGCCTTCCCTGGGCACGCCCTGCTGGAGGACCTTCAGCAGGAAGCCGTGGTGGCCGCACTGGAACGCTACCGGAGCTGCGGCCTCGAGGGGGATGATATGACGCGGACGTGCGTTGCCAGCGGCCTGAATGCCGCCCGGGACCTGTATCGCGCGGAGAGGCGCTCCCGTGAGTTCCGCATGCCGGATACGCCGGGAGGTGAGCCGACGGTGCGGGTCAACGTCAGGTTGCCGGTCAGCCTCTACCATGAGGCTGTGGGGCTGGCAAGGGACCTTGGGGTGAGCCTGTCGCGCTTCCTTGCTGGCTGTGTGGCCTGGTTTGTGCGCCACCGGTCCGTATGCTGATCATCAACAGGACCATCGTCTACACCGGAAGGCGCACCCGGGATGTACTCATCGCCGCGATCCTGCGCGTCCGCCGGAGGCTGCGAGATGTGCGGGCCCGCTCGACGTCCATACCCTCGTCGTTTCCCCCCGACGGCGGAGTATGGGACCCCGGTTCTCCGTCCTTTCTCGACTATCTGCACGCCAGCGTCAGCGGACTGTTACACTGCCCGCTGACGCGGTGGAGTGTGGATGAACTTGAGAGGATACTACAGGGCCTTATTGCGCTAGACCCTGAGTGTCCGAACCCGCCGGAGATCTGGCCGGGAGGATGAATTGGCTGAAGAAAGGCAGCCTTCCAGGCCTGCCTAAACCACGGCAGGCCTGGTAAACCAGGTAAGGATGCCACCCAAACGGACTCCTAGCATGGCTTTCAAGCTGGCCGAGGCGGCCCGGCTCGTGCAGGCTGGCACGCCCTATGCCGAGGCTGCCGCGCGGGTTGGCGTGGGGACAACCACACTGTGGCGTTACGTGACAGAGGAGGGGGGGGATTCTTACGCCCTCCTCGAGCGCGAGTGCCGCGCCATCCTCCAGAGGGCATACAAGAGCGTCCAGGATCGCGGGCTGGTCAGCGCGAAGTTCCCCTGCCGCCTCATCTTCCTCGACGACCTGCACATTCCGTTTACGGACTTCCGCGTCATCCGGGAGGTGCTCGAGCGGGAGGGTGAAGCGGATATTCTGGTCACGTTTGAGGTGATCAACTTCGACTCGTTCAGCCGGTTCGATCAAGAATACCTGGGAGACCCGGGTCTCGAGGAGGTCCTGGCCTTGGCGGTTCTTTCGAATCTGCGGGACGCCTTCAAGCGTGTGGTCTGCGGCACATCGAACCACATGATGCGCCCGCAGAAGAGCATCATGCGAGGCTTCCGGCCAGAACAGCAGGAGTATATCCGGGCCCGGCTGACTTCAGTGTTCGACTCCCTGCGCGAGCTGCGCATCGAACATGTCAACTCCTCCATCCTGCAGGTGGGGGATAGCGTCTTCGGGCACTATGACCGGACCCTTTCCACCCCTGGCAAAACTGCCGAGAGACTGCGCGAACGCTGCCGGGCAATGCACGATATCATTGGGGTCACCAAGCACCCTGCCGGAGTTTTTACCGGGCACACACACAGGGTGAGTCAAACACCGTCGGGCAGCGACTACAATTTCGAGGTCGGCTGTGCCACATACGCGCCGCCTTATTCCCTGGAGCACGGCAAGTCCGGGGCGTTGGGGAGCTGCCGGATGGCGGTCGGTTACGGCGTGGCTGAGTTCGGCAAAGACGGCCGTATAAATTACGCCCATTCCCGCTCGGTCCCCTTGGGCTGGGCACGCCTGCCGGAGGAGGTCCGGTGACATACGAGGAATACGTGGCAGAGTTGATGCAACTGCTATTCCACGCCCTCACACACCCCGGGCGGGACGAGGAGGAACCGAGGCGGAGCCAGGAGGGGGGGGGTGAGGGGGCTGAAAAAAACGGAAGTTTTTTCAGCGCAGGGGTTTACAAAATCTTCCAGGTGTAGTATATTCATCCTGGCGCGGCGAGTAGCCGCCGGCGGGCAAAGGCCCAGGGGCTGCAGCTACCCTGGGCGCTAACCGCCGGCAACCGGGGAGGTACCGCTCCCACCCCCGGCGGGAAGGCCCCGGGTCACAGGCCCTGGCCGCAGGGTGCAGCGGCGCAGTAACCGGTTCCCGTACGACCCCAGCGCCGGAATCGTGGCTGCGAGGATCCTCCACCGGGGGGTCCCCACGCTTGCGGCGGCTAATGATCTGCCGCCGCCCCAGGAGCTGGAGCTGACCGTCGAGAGCAGCATTCATTGGTGGCGGCCGCCCCGGAGGCTCGGTGGGTTCATCCGTGAGATGCTTGTCGACCCCGTCGAGGGCATGAAGGGCGCCCTTCGCAAGGGCCGCCCATATTGGAGAGACAAGCGGATGTGGTGGCCAACAGATGCGCCGGGACGGACCTGGCGCCGGCCGGTACTGCCGGTCAGCCGGCGCTCCTACGGGTGGGCCATTGGCCACCCGGGCCTGCTGGCGCTGGCCTACATTGACCCGCTTTGGCGGGCCCTGGTGGTCCACCACTTGTGGGTGCTGTCCGGCCGGCCGGCCGGCCCGGTCAACCCGGCCGGGCCGTTCTGGTCTGACCCGCCGGATTGACAGGTGCTCCACTTGAGAAAAAAGAGGAGGGGTGGGAACCCCTCCTCTTTTTTAGCCTCCTAACCTTCCCTCCCCCCCCGGCGTCACCAGCGCCTCCGCCAGCGCATCACCAAGCGCCAGCCCGTAGGCCGGAGTCTCCATCAGCGCGCGGTCGGCCGGGCTCGTGATGAAGCCCGCTTCGATTAGAATCGCCGGCCGCCGGCGGTAGTTCTCCCGCAGCACGTACAGGCGCCGGCGCGGGGTGTCCGCGTCAGTCTTTACCCCACGGCTCTTCACTGCCATCCGTTTCAGCAGTGCCTTTTCCCACCGCTCCGCCAGCGCCCGGCTACGTCCGTCTGGCTTGGCTACAATCCACTCCACCCCAGACGCCGCAGGCGCTCCCGCGTTGCAATGAATTGAGATGAACAGGTCGCTGGCTTCCCGGTCTGCCGCCGCCACCCTCCCCGCAAGCGTAAGACCCTGGTCACCGGTCCGCGTCCAGACCACCCGGTGGCCAGCGCGCAGCAGGCCCTCTTTCATGCGCCGGGCAAGAAGCAGGGCGAGGGCTGACTCCCTCGCCCCGTTCAAAGCCACCGCCCCGGGGTCACGGCCTCCGTGCCCCGGGTCGAGACAGACTGTCAAGCTCACCTCTCCCGCCTGACTGTGAGGAAGAGGCTGTAGGTCTTCCCGCCGTATTTTACGCCCTTGATGTGGAAGACCTCTCCCGAGTCCCCGCCCTCCCGCAGCGAGTCAAGCACCGAGAGGACGTCCATCAGCAGGCCGTAGTAATCCGTCAGTGTGCCCAACTTCCGCAACACGCTCGCCACGCTCAATCCTCCTTGCGGGTGGTTCCCAGAGGCTCAGAGGTTAGGAGCCGGAGCACAATGGCGGCAACTGCCGTCGCGGTGGTCAACCATCTTTCCGGCAGGGCCGCACGCACCTCGGGCACAGAGTTGAGCGCGATGATGAGGCTCATCAACCAAATTGTCTTACTTTTCCATACAGGTTTCGTCTTTCTTACCTCTTTGTTCATTCTCTCCTCCTCGCATCGAAGCCGTAGGGAGAGCCGCCGCTGCCCAGGCGGGCCTCCAGCTTTTCGATCGCGTCAGTCAAGCGGGTCAGCACCTCCCACACCCCGTGGCGCTCCTCCATCCTGTCGGCGCGCTCCTCCTGAAGAAATCGCAGGAACATCCAGACAACGGCAATCACTGCCCCTGCGGCCCCGGTCTGGAGAATTCCTTTGATCAAGTCGCTTTCCATTTTACCTCCTCGCTTGTCGCGCCTTTCGCGGGGGGCGTGGGCCACGGCTGCGGGACGGCTGACCCAGCACAGCCCGGCGAACCGCCGCAATAACCCTGGCGGCCTCAGCCGCTTTCTCCTCGTCGTTCATCCTCCTGTAACCGTCGGAGGCAAAGAGTTTTTCCAGAGCGGTGCGGGTGGCATCGCCCAGCTCCTTTTTCTTTTGGCGGAACTCCTCGGGACTAACCGTGTGCACCACTCCGTCCACCACGTAGCGCCCGGAGTATACCGGCGGGGAAACCCGCAGCCTGATAAGCTCCTGAGCCGCCGGGTCCTTCTGCGGGGTCGGCCAACCGGCAATGCGAGCAAAGGCGGCCCATCCGGACGGAAGCTGCGGTAATGGCTTTCCAAGTGGGCCGATGTCCGGTTCCAGGACCTTGCGCAGCCCGGGGATACCCGAGGCAACCCGGCGCCCCACTCGCAGCGCGAAGGGGTCCTCCGGCCCGGCGCGCTCCCCGCGGCGGACGGTATCTGTTGCGTTTGCGATGTTGCGCTGCAGACCCGAGTAGGGCACCAACGCTCCTGCGATGTTCGACGCCACTCTCTCCATGGCAGCACCCACGCGGCCCTCTTCTGTCTCAGACAGTATCTGCGTGAGTGCATCCATACCCTGCAGGAACGGTTGGTCCAGCAGGCCCTTCGCGTAGCCCTGCGCACCACGCACAACAGCGCTGTCCGTCTGAGGCAGCGGGCCGTAGGACGTCACAACAAGTTCTTCGGGGCGCTTCTTCGCCACCGCAATGGCGGCATATACAATCGGTGCGAGAGGCCCGAACACCTCCGCTGAGTACCAGCGGTCGCCCACCCGTATCGAGAACGGGCGGAAGCCCTCCTGCTGCTTCAGTTTCCGCAGGCCCTCCTTGTCTTCACGCTCGGCCTCAACATCGTCCGGGTTGGACTTCGCGAAGGCGTACATCGCCATGAACGCCGTGCTGCCGACGATGCTTCTCGCGAGGCCTCGCATGGCCTCGTGCAGAGGCGATTCCTGCCCCCACACGTCCTTGCCCGTGATGATCCGCTTAGCCGCGCCAAGGGGTGTGTAGTCCAGCCCCGTTGCCGCCAGGTTGAGCGGCACCGTTGTGAACGGAGCAAGTAAGCGCCCCGGTTGAATGCCTCCCAGCCACTCAACCTCGTGCGTCACAATGGCGTTGATCTTGCGGAGAAGGTCGCTTTTCTTTGTCATCAGGATCTGTTCGCCGTATCTTTCGGCCTGGTAGACCAGATCCATATGCTTGTCCAGATTGCGCTTATAATCCATCACCTTTTCAACAATCTGGTCCTCTGAGGGCCGGGCTGTTGTCTTCTTGAGCTCGTTGATGGCGCGCGTGGTCAACAGCTCGTTTAGGCGGAGCTGGCTCGCCAGGGAACGGAAGAATGCGTCTTCGGAAGCCAGGAGCCGCAGGGGGTAGTTCATGGGATGAGTGTACTGCTTCCCCCGGATAGTGATGTCCGCAAATTCCCGCCCACCCTCGGGCATGTCCAGCCGCTCCGCGGCCTCCCTGGTGAAGCCGTGTTTTGCAACGTACCGGGCCGCCTTCAACGCGTCCGCCCAAATGCGCATTGTCTCCACCATAGCAGCACGGTTGGCGCGCGCGGCCAGTGCGGGGGTGTAGTAAACACTGCGCGGGGTGCCAGTCAGCGCGCTTCGCACCCTGTCTATTCCGGCCGCCAGGGGGCGGACAACGTTTTCTTCCAGCCCCAGCAAGAAGGCGTTTGCATAGACGTTGGCGGCCTGTGCGGTCATGCTGGAAAGCATGTTCGCGTACATCCACAGGTGCAGGCGGTGGCCCTTCTTCATCCTGCGGTTCATCATGTTTATGAGGAGGCGGTAGACGCCCTCTGTGTCCGTGTCCGGTGTGTTGGAGAGCATCTCCAGCTCCTCCGGAGTCACGGGCGCAAAGTCCCTGTCGATCTTGTAGATGATGTCTTCGATCTTTGCCCGCCGCTGCTCCTCCGGAAGGTCGTAGACCCTCCGGAGAATCTTACATGCCTGCAGAGCCCGCCCGGCCTCGGCCTTCAGGCCATTTGCCACCGCAATGGCCAGCCGCCAATCCTCAATGGCCCTCATTAAGTTCAGGCGGGACTCCTCATCCCGCTTTTGTGCATAGGTCCACTTGGCCTTCTGCACCTGGTCCGCCAGCGCCATGAAGACCATGTCGACAGCCAGGATCGTCTCGGCATTACCTGCCTTCCCGGGGAAGAACTGCTTGAGCTTGTCGGGTGTAAGACCGGCTGCCTTTAACCGCGCGGCTTGCTCCGTCACCTCATTCGGGCGGACTCCACGCCTCTGCCGCTGAATCAGTTCCAGGTTTTCGTCCGTGATCTGCTGCAGCGCCCGCCGGACGTCGGCCGGATCATGAAACGCGTTGGGGTCCCAGTATGCGACATTGATGCTGCCGATGTACGTCCCTCCCTCCGCAACCTGCGCCGAGGAGAATTCGTGCTGCGCGCGGGATGCATAGAGCCGGGTGGGCTCGTCACCAGCCGGAGCTGCTGCCACGGCAGCCCGGATTTCTTCGGGCCTCTGCCCCTCCAGCGCTCCCCGCCGGGCGAAAAGCACCGCATGATCGCGGGCCGCTTCCTGAGCCATCTGCACGCGCTCGGACGGCCTTTCGCTATGCTCTAAACTCGAGTACTCCCTTACGTCTGGTATGTGCTGCTTAAGCGCGCTGCGCAGGAGACGGGGATACCGGCTGCTGATAACCGCGGCCGGGAACTCCTCCAGGCGGACCACACGTTGCGGCTTCGCCTCAAAGTACTGAGTGGGGAGAATATCCATTCTCGGAATCAGTGTGGCGATGGAGTTCCAAACGGCGCCCTCCATCCCGGGAGTGAGAAACCGCCCCGTCAAACGGTGACCACGGTTGGCAGCGATGCGCCGGGCTGCCTGCTCCACCCTCTCACTGTAATTGTCTGGGTTGACGTCGCGCTGACTGACGACCTCGCGGAGGACCGCCTCGACGAACGACTCAGCGCGTGTCTTAACCGCACCAGAGCGGATCAGAGCCTCGGCCTCATTCTGGAAATCTGCATCCAGGAGGGATAACGCCTCGTCAAACCTATTGTAAGGAGCAAACCTCCATCGGGACCTTTCCATGTCCTCGCGGGTGAGGAACCTGACCGCCCTCCTGGCGGATGCCACTTCAGAGTCCCAGGCGGGCGTATCAGCGTCAATTGAGCCCTCGCGGGCAGCCACCTCCGCCGCGCGCTCCGGCGAGTAGACCGTCTCCTCCCCGGTGGTTGTGTCGTACAGGGCGGGCGTCGATCCTACTTCGTCGACCAGCCAGCGCAGCCAGTATATGTAGTCGCGTGCTTTCCCGTCCGGCACCAGCCCGTCACCGGCTCCGCGCTCCAGGTTGTACCACCTCTGGAGATATGCCCCCAACCCGTCGTCAGACAAAGCCTTCCACGCGAACACCGCCAGGTCGCGGGAAAGCGCGTCGCGCAGTGCCTCCTCGACCTCCGGCTTGTCGCTCTCGGGCAGCGGAGAGTCCTGCACAACACGGGCCAGCTTCTCCGGGTTGGGATCCCCCATTTCCGGCGCAGGCGGCATCGCCGTCCACGCATCGCGGTCATAAACCGGAGTCTTCTCAGGGAGCCCAAGCCCCGGGCTCCCAACCAACGTGTTCTCCCCGAAAGAACGGTAGTCCGTCTCCACCGGAAGGACCGCGATGGAGGGTGCAGGCATCTGACCGTCAAACCACAGAGCAGTCGCCAATGTACCCGCCATAACGTTGCGCAGCGCCACAAGATCTCGCTTGATCGCCGTTTCTTTCAGGTCCCGCGGGACACGCTCGTCCAGCGCCCCGGGTTCGACCACCTCGGCCCGTACCGCGAACTGCGCCCGGCGGCGTCTCTTCTGCTCCGGTGCAGGCGGCTCTTGCACGAAACCCTCCCCGGGCGGCTGCGCTGCAGTATCCGCTGGGGGTTGTGGCGCGACGTCCGGCAACGCTTCGTCAGGGCTGGCTCCCTGCGCCTGGCGGCGCGTCGTCTCAGACTGGATGGCCTCACCCGTTTGCTGCACGTCGTACGGCCGGCTGGCCACTCGCCCCGCGGTGAACTCTTCAACCAGCCGGGCTCCGGCGCGGAACTGCCTGGACGTCAGACTGCGCATAGCATCAGCCACACGGGAAACCAAACGCTCCACAGTAAATGGTGCAGCAGCCTCGCGGGACGCCATTTGAATCGCGTAAGCCGCAGCCTCAGATTGTGAGATATCCCCCTCCAGGCCCCGGGTGCGTCCGTACTTGCGGCGGCCGTATTCGGCCAGTTGGGCCACCTCCTCGGGCTTCAGTATGCCGGCCCGCTCCAGCCAGTGCACCACCTCGTGATTCAGCTCGCCCAGATCGAAATCTTCACTCAGAAAAAGGCGGACACCGCCATCCGGTGTGAACTCTGTAAATGCGGCGGGCGTTGTGGCTCCGCCCCCGTGAATAGCGGCGCTTGCCCCCGACTCCTCCGCGTAACGCGCCGCCTCAACCTGCATCTCTTTGGGAGTCAGGATGAACGCCGATGCCCTGGCTCCGCCCGGAGTCGTGATGGTAACACCGCCCCCGCGGTTCGGCACAACCTGCAGGTGGTCCAGCCCTCTGGCGTTTTTGAACGCCTCAACCAGGCGGGCCGTACGAATAGCCTTGCTCCTTCGCGCGCTGGCGATGGCCGCCTCAGGGGTTGCTGCCACCGGGCCCTTTACTTCCTCACCAAACACGACACGGTACCGGCCGGAGGGGGTCTGCTCCACGTTCCCCTGAGGTGCCGGGATCTCTGCCCGTGGTATAACGCGGTTACGGCCAACGGCTTCCTGCGCCGCCTGCTGGCCAGCGCGGGCCGTGCCCGAGGCGATCTGCTGTCCCGCTGCGGTCACGCCGGCCTGCCCCAGGCCGTATATCCCCTCCAGTGCCACATCGCTCCAGTCGGAGGCGTCTAGACGGCGCCCCTCCGTAAGCTTCGCGGCCAGCTCTGAAGCCGACTCGCCTCCCATTTGCGCGGCAGCTCCCGCAGCAGTGCGGGCAGCGGCACCAGCCAGGCCACGGCCTGCTACATTGCTACCAATCAAGCCGGCTGAGGCAAGTTCTGCCAACTGGTCAATTGCCGTCGCTGCAATACCCCTGCGCTTCGCCGCCGCTTTTATGCGAGCCCACCTGGCGCTATCATTCATGGCGCCTCTAATCGACTCGGGATCAGTCAGGTCGACACCCTCGCGGGCCAGGAGCTCAGCCAGCGACCCGCTCGACTCCACTTGATACTCCCCGAGCACCCCGCCAGCCGCTGTCCCCCTGACGGCATCCTTGACCACCGCCGCAGCGGCCAGTGGGCCGAGCGCCTTTTTGGTTGCCGCCCGCGCAAGACCGCCCGCGGCCAGTGAGGCGAACACACCGGCCATCTCAGGCCACTGGCGCGCCATGTTCTCGGTCAGGTTGTACATAAACCCTGAGCCGAAGTGCTTGACCGCCGTGGTCCACCACTTTTTCGAAAACGGGGAATACCGGTTGAGTGCCTTCGCTGCGGGTGTGTCGGGGATCTCCCCGATCATCTGCCCGATTTTTGCAGCACCCTCTGCGTCCCCCTCGGCCAGCAGGCGTGCTCTTTCGCGCTCCAGATACCCCTTGTAACGCGCCTGGGCCTGTTGCGCCAGGAAGCCCTCCGGGGCCTCCTTCGGCGGCTTCCAGTTTGTCTGCAGTGACTCCGCCTGCTTCTGCGCCACCTTGCCAGCCAGCCTGGAGAGTGCGGCCGTGCCTGCCGCCGCCGCCGCCTGCCTGAGCGCGGCGGCGGGTGCAGCCGCCGCGCCCGCACCCGCCGCCGCTAACGCCAAACCTGCGGCAGCGCGCGCAGCGGCTTCATTCATGGCGCGTTGAGCCTCCTGGACCTCCGCCCGGTCACGAGCAGTCATCCTGACTGGTTCCTGGACTGCGGCTCCCGGCGCCAACATCGCAAGGCCAGCAGTCTCCGCCACAAAACGAACCTTCCCCGCTTCGCGCTGCCTCAAAGCCTCCAGGAGCGGAACCTTCCCCTTCGGCTTACGCGCCGCCTCGACCTTCCCGGGGTCGAAGCGCATGGTCTCCCAGGCATACCGGACAGCCTCCAGATTCCAGCCCGGATGGGAGCGCTTAACGTCCTCCACCAACTCCTCGAGGCCCGCAGTTGGGGGAGCGTTCACGCGCCACACAAGAATCTCATCCACTGCCTTTTGCGAGAGCCTGGGCCCCTTGTAGTTGGCCACGAACTCGCTTCTCTTCTGCTGCGGTCCGCTGGAGGCAGGTCGAGGCATCGCCGCGGCAGACGCAACCGGGGGCAGTTTGTGGCGGAATGTGCGGAAACCTGCCAGATGCTGCTGGTGATACGGAGTGTCCAGGTCAGTCTCGACGTAGCCCTTCGTGGAGCCCGACGACATCTCCGCGATACGCCCGCCACCAAGGTAGACCCCGACGTGCGTAATGCCTTTACGTCCGCCCGTGTCACGGAAGAAAACTAGGTCGCCGGGTTGTAACGCATCAGGGGCGACAGGCTTGCCCGCCTTATACTGCCCGGCGGCAGTGCGGGGGATGGACACCCCGAGAGCCTTCCAGACACACTGAGAAAGCGCGGAGCAGTCAGCTCCCTTGCCAGGCGTGGTGCCGCCAAAAACGTATGGCGTCCCACGGAAGGATCGCGCCGCCTCAACAACCGCGGATCTGTTAGCGGGCGGCAGCTTGGCGGACGCCCGCTCTTCACTCCACAGTTTCAATAGAGGATTACTGCGGAGTTTATCCTCCCCGGTTTCTGCGGCCAGCCGCTGCAGAAGCGGGTTCACCCGGGAGGCCGCCTCCTGGACCTTGGAGGTATTTCCGCTCGCAGGCGGAGGAGCCGGAGCCTTTTTCTCTTTTTCATACAACTCAAGCAGCGGGTTCACCGTTACTTTGCCCCCCACCGGCGAAGAATCCCCACAATCTGCGCGTTAGACTTCTTGTCGAGCATCGCTTTGCGGACAAACGCATTTACCTCCGCAGGACTCACCTTCTCTCCGCCGGGGAGCACCAGACCCCCTTTGCGCCACCGGTAGAGCTGCCGGTCTTCAGGAGATAGAGATGTCCCGGCCTTTCTCCCCGTCGGCGGGGTGCCTGCCCCCGGCGCGGCGCCCTTCGCCGGTGGGGCGCCCTTCCCGGGCCCTGGGAGGCTGTTCGCGGCCCGCCAAGCGTCCTTTGCGATTTTCTGATTCAGCGGCGTATCCCAGCTTGCAGAGAGTGCAGCGGTTTCCAGGTTACGCGCCTTCAGGTACTCGATGTCGCGCCAGCGCTTGAGGTCCAACTCTTGGGCCTGCAGTCCCGCCAGGTAACGGTCGATCTCTAACCGGTGGCGGGCTAACGCCAGGCGCGCTTCCTGAGCCTTCGCCCGCAACTCAAAATCTTTCCTGTTCAGCCACCACTTTCGCTCCTGCTCCTTCGCTTTCAGCTCCAGCTCCTTCTCTTTGAGCAGCATCTCCTCTGGGATGTAAGCGGTTCGCATCCTGTTGAGCTCGGCCTCGGACAGGTTCTTTTCAATCTTAGACTTGATCTCGTCCCGTCTCAGCGAAACCCCGCTGCTCTCAACCGCTTCCCCGGGATCTTTCTCACCCGTTACAAAATGCACAAAGCTTTGGAGCTCATCGCCGTAAGACCCTCCGAGGGCGAGTTTGGCCAGATCGTCAATGGCGGTCTTCACTGCCGCGCGCCGGACCAACTTCTCGTACGGTTTCTCAAGGAGGTCGGGGGAGGCAGCGCGCGCAGGGCCGGACGTCGTGGCACCAACAGACGCTCCGGGCGGCGGCACGCCGCCGCTCGGCAGTGACGCGGGGGGCCAGCGCAAGACACCACTTGACATTGCGGGCTGTGCAGGTCTAAGAGCCCCCACGACTCCGAGAGCCGGAGTAACGGCGGCAGCCGGTGCGGCTGGCGCTGGAGATGAAAAGGCAGGCGCCGCGGCGCCTGCGGGTGGCGGTGCCTGAGTCCCGAGCCCCCAGTGCACGCCCGGAGCAACCACACTCCACGGCAGCCCGGTCTCTGCAACCTTTCCAAGATACTCGGCCACCGTCTTTGCCCCGGGGCGGAACATATCAGGGTCGAGCTTCGCAAACCCTCGTTTTTGCGCGATCCTGTTCGCCTGGTCCACCGCTGAAGCCACCGCCTCGGGATTCAAAGCGTTCGCGGCGGTCTGCGCTCTCTCAATCCACTGCGAGTACTCTTCCTGGTCTCGCTTGTAGGCCGCTTCTTCTTGCTCCCACTTCCGCTGGGCCTTCTGTTCGTTCAGCTGCTCCTCGCTCAAGCGCAGTGTGCGGTCACGGTAGCGTTTGTCTTCCTCGAATTCCAGGCGCTCTTGGCGGCCCTTTGCGTAGCCTCCGAGGAGATTTGCAAGGGCAAAAGCAGCGAAATTCATCTCGACCTCCTTAACCACGGATAGAGGGAGCCGAGCGCCTGGAACGCGCTACCCCACAGGCCTAACGCACCCTGTTGTGCCGCCTGCGCACGGGCAGCCTGCTGGCCCGCAAGGTCAGCCAGACCACGGGCGTAGTCTCCCACAGCCGAGACCCCCTGCCAGGGATTCAACTGCCCGGTGGCATCAGCCTGCAGATAGTTCAGTAACCCCATCAACTCGTTCTGCCGCTGCTGATTCTGCTCAGCTTCCCATCCGGCCCGCGCCAGAGCCGCCTGGTTTCTGTCGGCAGCCAGCGTCCTTTGAGCCTCAAGCATTCTGTAAAAGTCGTTGGCCGCACGCTGCTGCAGGTCACCCCGCGCCGATGCCCACTGCAAATTGCGCTCGTTCTCCATGGCGGTCAGCTCAGCCCGGAGTTGCTGCCGGCGCATCTCGTCCTCCCAGATTTGCCGCAGCCGGTCGTTCTCTGCAGCAGTCAGCTGCTGACCGAGTTGTGCCTTCTGGATGAGCCGCCTGTCATTCTCCTCACGGAGAGCCTGCTCCATCCCCATGACCGCCAGCTCGTTTTCAAATCGCTGCTGCAACTGCCGGTTGCGCTCGTTCCTCAACGCCTGCTCCAGCTGCAACCTCTGTGCGGCTGTATCGGCTTGCAGTTTCGCCGCCTCGCGGTTAGCCCAGAGCTCCACCGCCCGGTCCACCGAGTCCCCCCCGGCGCTGCGCCCCACGCCCCGGCGAGCCAGCGCCCCCGCTGCGTCCTGTTTCTGGGCCAGCGCTGCCTCGTTCACGCGGAGCAGGTTTGCAGCATTCAGAGCGTCCGCGAACGCACGGCCTGCCTCAGAGGCGTCAGGCGTGTCCACCCACTGCTGCGCGGTCCGCGGAGCTACCGAGGCCTCGGCAGGGGTTGTCGCCCAGAGGTTGCCTGCCGGCATCAAAGGATTGAAGCTCTGCCCTCCCGAGGGAGCCAGCGTGTCCACGTTAGAAAGTGTCGTGAGGTACGAGTGAAGGTAAAGTGAGTTGTCCGGGTTCAAAGGACGCGGCAACGCGCTCCAGTCCGGGTTCACGACCTCCAGATTGGGAGCCTCCAGGCGCTGGCCGAAACCCCAGTAGGCAAGATCAACATCCATCGGCGCCACGCTCACTGCTGGCGGCGCCGCCTGGGGGTCAATACCCAGGTAGTTCAGAACGTTCCGCGGGGCGTTCTGGGCAAAGAAGTCCCGCACCTGCGGGTTGCGGTCCAGCTGCCTGCGCAGGTCCGCCCCGTAGCGCGCAAGCCAGGCCGGATCCTGCATCGATTGGTACATCGCTCCCGGTGTCTCCCACTGCACAGGCACCCCGGCCAGCTTCCAGGTGTTGACTGTAGACTTTATGTCGTCCCAGCGTACCAGAGCGGGTGCCTGATCACCGGGAGGCGCGACCGTGGATACGGTGGTAGCGCCTGGCGGTGTGGTGGGCCCCGCCGGAGGCGGAGTACCGACGGGAGCGGGTGGCGGTGTGGTGGGCCCCGCCGGAGGCGGAGTACCGACGGGAGCGGGTGGCGGTGTGGCAGCAGCAGGTGGAGCCTGAGCCGCAGGCGGCGCAGGGGAGGGAGATGGGTTGACACGGAACCGGTAAGTATTTGTGTTCCGGGAGGGGGGCGGCGCAGCCGCCAGGGTCAAACTCCCGGTACGCTGCTGATAAGGCCGTGGGTTCTGGATGAACGACAGTATGCTCGGGTTGAACGCTCCCACCTGCGCCTTGGCCCGCATCCACCGGTCTGCCTCGGGCCGCCCGTAGTCTTCCCAAATACGCTGCGCCATCGCCCCCTGCTGGGCGTAGCCAGCCGCTGCGGCGCGGTCAAGCGCCGTCTCCCTGTAGCCTCCACTGCTCATGTCGTCGCCTCCGTGATCTCGTAAAGCGGGACGCGCCGCCCAAGACGCTCCAGCAAAGCACTCGACTTCCGCATCTGGCAAACCACCATGCCGGTTCCATACACCCGGGCCAGGTCATACACCAGGCGCATCGCCTGCGCCACAGTCGCAGCGGAACGCCGCGGCGGGACAATATAGAGGTCCCGGACAAAGAGCGCGTCCCCGTCATCCTGACCCAGCCAGATCGTTTCCTTCTTCACGGGATACACGCCCAGAAGCCCGTAGACCATACTCTGGTCCCCCTCCCGGCGCCCGAACACAATCACCCGTCCGCCGCGGTCAAGAATATGCCGCAGGTGCAGGCCTGCACCGATCAGGTCCTCCTGCGGCATCCCCAACTCCTTTCCCATGCGTGCCGTCAGCAGCGTCGCGACGGGGAAACTCGGGTCACCCGGGACCGCGCTGATTGCAAACTCACCCTCGCGCCGCGGGAAACGCTTAAAAAAAAGGGCGAGAGCCCCGCGGGCCTCGCCAGGGGAGGAAGATCCAGACATGAAAACTCACACCTTCGTCAGCAGCTCCTCATAATCGAGGGCCACCCAAAATACTTTCGCATAACTCGGAGAAGGACTGCCCGGCGCCGCGTCCATGGACAGCTGGAACCCATGGGACACAATCGGCTGAGGCAGTTCAACAGGAACCACCTGCCCGACAGCCCCCACCCCCGCGTTGGTAGCGGGGAGCGTCTTCTCAACAACAACCGGCGATGTGTGCTCAGCCCCTGCCACGCGCGCCGTCAGGGTCAGAGGCCCCGGGCTGCTCTCATAGCTCACCCACAGACGCCGGAGACGCTTTTTTCGCGGCAGCGAATCCGCGCCTGCTGGCAAGGGGACAGGCGGGGTGTTGAACGTCATTGCCTGAACCTCCGCCTTTTCACCGCGCAGTGAGGCAGAGTAACTATACGGCTCAGGGATGCCCCCGATACGGCCGGTGTGAATTTGCAGGACACTTCCCGGGAGGGCAAACTTGCCAAAACCACTCGGCAGGGAGGTTATCCAACGTACATCCCTCCGGCCCGGGGTCCAGGTGCCAGTCGCTAGGACAAGTTCATAGACCGACGTATCCAGGTCTTTGATTGTGTAATAGCCATGCCCGTACGCGGCCACCGGTTCCAGCGCAGGGCCTTCACCTTCTGGCTCCTTGCGCCCCTGAGGCCAGAGAGGGAGCGACAGGATCTCCGGGGTCGTTCCTCCAACACTCAACCCGACCACATGGTCCGGGCTGCGCCAGACGATGTAGCCACCGCAGTTGTGAAGGGTGTACGGGTACGGGCAGCCGGTGGAAAACGCAAACTGTAAACTGAAATCGCTCCAGTTGAGGCCGAAGAGTCTGTAGGCCTCCTGGACCTTGAAGATCAGTAAATTATCACCGGTCGTGCCGGTAGTGCTGTAAGCGCCGGACTCCGGTACCATGGCGGTAATCGGGGTGGGCCCCCCTACCGTTACGTATCCGCCCAGCCATTTGGTATCCGCAACATAACCGAGAATACCGGCGGCCTCCTGCGGCCAGTATTCTGGCTCATCAATCGTGGAGAAAAACAGAACATTACCCTGGGCACCCGCTCCGCTCCCAAACAACCTCCCGTTGAACGCCACCAAACGGCTCAGGTGGGGCGGGGGGTTCCTGAAAAACGCGTCCCCCGGCAATACACCGAGGGAGGGAAGAGGGTTATCCACCACCGTAAAAAATGGCTCCTCCTTCACAATTTGCCCCTGCTCCCCCCCGTAAACCCCCGAGGCGGTTACAAGGAGGTTGTGAGTGTAGATCAGCTGCCAGTCCGTCCACTGCCCTCCGTCAGGGCGCGAACGCCGCCACAAACGAACCCGGTCGGTTCCTGGTGGGCGCCTCAGGGGGGTGACATCGATCGAGACGGTAATCGCCTGCGAGGGCTGCAACCCTGTGTTAATAGAAACAACCTTGCTGGGCAGCCCCTCGATGGCCCGGTCGCTGTGCGCGAAAGTCCAACAATACTCAACTGTGGTATTCGCGCTCCAGCCCCCACCGGTAGAAAGGCCCAGGCTGAACTGATACCCACCGCCCGGGGGGAGCGCCGAATAATCTGGCAATCCGGCCGGGGAGCAATCAGACATGCCCAGGGTATTGTAGTCACCGTTCGCGCCTTCGTCCGCCGGATGGGCGATGTCTTCCGTGATAATGTAAAGCGGCGCATTGGAATTCTGACTGTCCGGGCGCCAGACGCAGCGCAGCTTCACCGGAACCCGCTGCTCCTCCACCAGCCAGTCGACTTCCTTCGGTGTCGTCGTAGTCTTGCGCCGCCCGTAAAACACCGTCATGCCCGGTACAAGCGGCTCAGACCTCCCAAAGGATAGAGTCGGAATCACTTGCCACACAGAAAACCCGGCGGACTCTGGGAACTGATCGTACAGAGCTCCGGAGATAACGCGGGTCGCATTGCAGAAGTGCCAGAGGCCGTTCCACCTGAGGGGCAGGTCCACCTCTTTCGTTGTGTCAGGCGAGGACGGCGCCAGGTATATTGCTCCTCCAAGCCTGGCCACCGTCTCCATTGCCGGTTTGGACAACCACCCTCCGCTGCCCGGTTGGCGGCAATGTATTGGATAGACGTGAAACCGGTCGGCTGGCAGAGCCCCGCTTTCCGAATTTATGAACGCTCCGCACAGAAACGGTCCCACGGTGGCCACCAGGCGGCCCTCACTCTCCAGAACCTGCTGCGGGGCCACCTGCTCACCGTAGAACTTTACCAGGTAAGGCCCATCACCCTGGATGTAACAGGCCGGAATAAGCGGGAGGTCTGCCTTCCGCGCGCTCAACGCCCCGCCCGCAACCTCGAAGGATGCCGCCTGACGCCCCAGTGCGCTGGATGGGCTGCTTTCCTGGCGTGCAAATAAGCCCCGGTTATCCAGCCCGGCCGAAAACCCGAGCAGAACCTCACGCGCCATCAGAACCGGAACTCCCCGCTGTGAAGGTTCCGGCAGGCTGCCGAAGCAGCCGCCAGACCCTCCTGCCACAAGGCCGTAAACTTCTGCACCCGCGCAACCTCCGGGGCCACGTCCGCGCCGGCGCGAAACTGCGAAAGAACATAGAAGGCCGGCAGCCGCTGAAAACGCCGGGGTAAAGGATCCATTGGCTTCACGGCATCGTCGTTTTTGATGTAGGAGTCCAGAGCCTTGAAAAGGTACAGCTTCACATTGCTCGCATCAGCCTCGCTGTACCAGACACGGCGTCCCACCGCGCACATCGCCGGGCCGGAACAGAGCCCCCCGCGACGCACGTAGGCGTCGCGGGGGAGAATGGGGATCAGGAAGTCGCCGTCCGTCGCTACCACCGGACCAATGGCGTCAGCTGGCAGCACGTACGCGTCTCCGTCTCTCGGAAGCGAGAGTAACGTCAACTCGTACGGCAACGGACGGACAACCTCGCTGATTATATCAACCGCCTGATTTGCCAGCTCCAGAAGGGTATCATCACTGATCGTATTCCCTTCGTAGGCCAGCTCGGCGGAAACGTATGTTTTCAGGTCGCTCCACTTCACTTCTCACCCCGGGCGCGGGCCTTCCCGCTCCTCTCCCCGGCAGCCAGCTCCTCCTCCGGTTGCTTCTCCTCAGCCGGTGGCGCAATCTGAGGAGCCTGCGCCGCCGCCCGGGCCGCCTCGAACATGGCATCCACACGGTCGTCCGGATAGCGTACGCACCACGGCTGCCGCTGCCCGGCCTCACACCAGACAATCACAGGCACCCTGTACACCACCCCGGGCTCCATCTCCAGCCTGCCGGAACGGCACTGTACGATACCACCTGGAAAGCAGGCTACGTACGGCGCATCCACAAACACCCGGTGAGTCAGCACCCTGGGGGTGTCCGAGGTGTTTGCGATGTGACAAAAACTGATCAACATCGCTACGACCTCGTAAATGGGAAATTCGGACTGATACTCTCAAGGTACCAGTACGAGCCATTGCAGATCAAGCTAATCACCACGCCCTTTTTCTTGTCAAGCGTTTCAATTCTCAGGTAGCTGCCTATCCATGAGCCAGCTGAGTCAGCGAAATAAAGCTTGCTATTCGAGCAATAAATCACCAGGTTATGGTCAACGTCATTGATGAACGTGTATCTGTAGCCAGCCAGTTTTGGGGACGGCTGAGGCAGATTGATCTGTCTCGCACTCGTGCCCCCGACAAGAAACACCTTTCCAGAGTAATCCCCCTTTAGTGGATTCACGGTGTAGCTTCCATTCAGCTGCTCGAGGAAATGCCGGATGGGTATCGGAGCATTTGTCTCGATGCCGGGACGGGCAGAGTTCCCCTTGATAATCAGTTTGTCTGTAGTAATGGAGCCGTAAGCCGTCGACGCGGCAATCACAGCTCCAGCAAAAATAAGAAAACGCCTACTCAAAACCATCTTCTATCTCCTCCTTGAATCCGGCTCCCCGGGAAACCCCGGGGAGCCGGACGGCCTCCGGGACGGACACTGTATTATCTCGCCCCGGTAGCACGGTTACAATTACTCGTCTGTCCTCAGCCCCTCCAGGCGGAAGGACGTATCGCACCGCAGGGCAACCAACTGCCCCACGAAGCGCAACCAGGCCTCAAAAGTCATATTCCTCTGACCCGGGCTGCCGAAGAACACCTGCCGGTTGCCGGACTCCCCGGTGTACGGGTTGACAAAGTTAATATCCTGCGGCATGTACAGCCGCAGCTTGTCCTCATCAACCCCGAGGACCGTGTGCTTCGGCCACCCCTGAGGCATCGGAATGATCGGCACCATCCGGCCCTCAACGTTCAGCTGGCGGGTGTAATAGCCACCCGTCACCTTCCCGTCGTCAACCGTCATGGTCGCGTTGTGGGCCGCCGCCGCCTTGCGGGCAATGGCCGCCGCCATGTCGGGGTGACAGTAAATGGCGGTAACTTGCCCGTCCGCGAACCCGCTATCAATGTCGCGGATGGGCTTCAGGAGATCCTCCAGGTCCCAGCTGCCCGGAAAATCTCCGTCCCACTTCGAATACACCGGGCTAATCAACGACGGAACATCCCGGCGGTTGCTAATCCCGAAGTAGTCACTGCGCGGGCTTCCGCTGCCCGGAGGATTCGTCCCACTGAATATCCAGCTCCGTGTTCCGTCATCGATGAGATAGAGCAAGCCCGCCATATCGTGGTAGACCAACTGGCTGCTGGATACAGTCACAGCCCCGCGCAAGAAGATGATGTCTCCAGCCTGCGGGGTCCCGCTGCCGGTCTTGTTGGGTCCGTCGACCAGCGCGACTATCTTGTTGGGCTTGTCCACTTGCGAAACGACCAGCCCAGCCACAACGGAAGCCCAGGTAACAGTCGAATTGCTTACCGTCGGTCTGAAAATGTCGACCTCCATACCAGGGAGGAACATGTCGACATCATCCCAGCCAAAGTTCTTGGCTGTGTTATCCAGGGTTGCGTTTGGCGCAGTGTAAGAACTCACACGCCCAAGGCGGCCGGTGCCGTCCCCGCGGACGGCACACTGGAGCCGCCAGCGGAGATCGTCCTTCAGGTCGCGCAACTTGATGTCCAGCAGACTCGCAACCCCAGCCTCAGACTGCCGGGCCTCCTCCTGCTCCTCCAGTGTGATGCCGGTCGTCGCGGCGTACTGCACCTCGCGGACAACCAGCCGCTCGAACTTTGTTTTGTTCGGCTGCGGGAAGTCGCCCGCTTCAGTGCGCACGGTGGCGTTCATCGGAACTGCAGTCTGCAGAACAGCCGCAAGCCCCTTGCCACCGGAGTGGAGGAACATGTCCTCCTTGGTTGCTACTTTCCGTACTCTCTCCAGAACGGGATTGCGGTAGACACGCAGGGCCTGGACGCCCGACATGTCATACTGCTCCCGGAGAAAAGCATTGATCTCAGAAATTACGTCTCCGGTCCACGGCATTTAATTTTCCTCCTCCGCCCGGAGGAAGGCCGTTACGCCGGACGGCGGGAGATGAACCTTCTGAACGCGTCGCGTAGATACTCGGAATGCTCCGACGCGGTCATGTCCGCTGCCGACTTTTCACGTTCGACAGCCGCAGCCCCGCCTGCCGATGTCACCGGCTGACTCCGGGCGGCTTTTGCAATGGTAGCGTTTTCGGCTCGCGAAATCTCCGCAATCAGTGTGCGGAAATCGCGGACCACGTCAAGGAGAACCTCGGAAGTGCGGTCCAGCGCCCGCTGGTCAAGAGAAGCAAAATGCTGCTGCGTAATCCCCTCCGCTCCCAGACGCCGGGCCGTCTCCGCCAGAACCATCTGGTCCACAAGCGCACCGGCCTTCTCGTCTGTCACGGTGGGAAGCAGCCGCTGCCGGAGAGAGCGCGCCGTGTCCTCCACATGCCTTGCAACGTTCTGAAGGGCCTCCTGGACCGTCTGCTCATACTGGCGCTGCGCCAGCTCCGCCTTCTCCTGCTGGAGCCGGCGGGCCGCCATAACGGCCCTCGCAACCTCTGGCTTGACCCAGTCCGTTACGTCATCGGGGTTGCCGATGCACACGGTCCCGTCAGTCTGGTCGAACCAGAGCCCTTCGAGCTCGGGATCATGAAGCCTCGTCAGCCTCTGCAGTCCACGCTCCACCAGAGCCTGCTCGTCCACCGCCGGAGCGGGAGACTGCGCAGGCTGCTGCTCTGCCAGGCGGGTGATATATTCCCGCAGTTCCGCGTTCTCTTTGGCCAGCCTGCTGCGCTCCGCGGTGGTCGCGCGCAGGCTGCGCTTCAGCCCTTCGACAAGATCGTCGCCGTCAGGCTGCTCAGCCTCCGCAGGTTCTGCCTCCGCCTCCTCTGATACGGGCGCGGCGGTCTCCTGCGGGTCAGTGGTCTCGCCGGTCTCGCTCGGCGCAGCGGATTCGACGTCTGTCGCGACGTCAGCGATGTTCTCTTCCATGTGTCTCCCGTAAAACGCCCCCCCCAAAAGGGAGGCCGTTGCGCCAGATGTCGCTCTGGCAGGCGGATGTAACCCGCTACGCGGGTCAAACCGTCAACACGTAATCCGTCGGAGTATCCTGCCGGCCGCCCATCGATTCCATCATCTCTGCGGCGCCCGGAGGCATCCCGCTCACGGCAGGCGCAGGCGCTTCACCCTCGGCCAGCCCGGCAGGGAGAGCCGGAGGAGACGGCACGGAGGCGGGCCCTTCCGCCGGGACACCCAGCTTCATCTGCTCCAACTGCCGCTTGCGCAACTCCAGCCAGGCCTGAACCCCGGCACGATGGATCTCCGCCACCAGCTCTTCCAACTCCTCGTAAGACAGGAAGGTATGCCCCAGCCGCTCCTCCTCCTCCGTCAACCCCATCATCCGGAGCTGCGTCCGGGCGGCATACTCGATGCGCGGATCCGGGAGCCCGTCCGGCCCCAGCCACGGGCCGAACAGCCCCGCCTGCGCCGCCTCAGCCACAGCCTGCCGGCGCATCGCCGGCGTCATGCGCGGCGTGGGAACAGGAATCACGTCGCGCCAGCCGCGCAGGTCAGCCCCGAAGAAATACTCCGGCCCACCGGAACGGGTGACGGCGCCATTGTAGGACGGGTTGTAGTCCACCATCACCCGCGCCGCCGTGAAGTATTCCTGGGCCAATTGCAGCTTCTGGCGCGCCACCTCGCACTGGTGGTGGTCGAAATTCCGGAGATGGTAAGCAATGTTTTGGAAGCCGGCCTCGCGTAAAAGCTGCAGCTCCGTCGCAGTCGTCTTCCGGGGTGTGACCTGCCCCAGTGTGGGGTGGGACAGGCCAGCCTTATCATGCAGGTTGCGCATCAGGCGCTCGTAGTCCTGCTGCGCCACCTGCAAGTTAAGATCGTACCTGAGGAACTCGAACCGGGTAATCCCTGGCCCCAGATTAATCTCCCGCTGTCCGGTCTCCGGATCAATGATGCGCTGCGTCACATCCCCGACGCCAGCAACCGCAATATCACCGCGCAGCTGGCGGTTCTTTACCTCCTGCAACTGCGAAAGCAGGACATCAAGCTGCTTCTGGTCGGAAAGCAGCGGCTCCAGGTACGCCATCGCGTACAACCGCCCAGGGATCTGATACCAGAATGCCCGGCTGAACGGCAGCACACCCTCAATCTGCAGATCGTGCTCATCCAGCAGCACACCGTTCGCCCAGACCCAAACCCGCCCGTTCGGGAACTTCCGGGTCGGAGCGTGATACAGCCGCTTCACCACCACACTCTGAGACTCCGGCCGCCGCACCGGAGCCTTCTGAATGACGATATTGTTCGCCAGAGAGTCAAGGTTCGCCATGACGTCCGCTGTGTCTTCAGGCTGGACCGTCTTGCCATAGCGCTCCTTCACCCAGTCCACATGGCGGGCGTCCATCTCCACCAACCACCGCGGCGGCCAGTTCGTATCATCAGGGCACTTCGCATATTTGAAGATCGGAACCACCTCGGTCACAATGTCACCGATCAGGCCGTCTTCCGTCTTCTTCTTCGCGTCAAACTGTGTCCGGCGCAGGACCTCCCCGCAGCCGAACAACCACAGCAGCTCCTCCTCCCGCAGCGCCGGCTCATTGTCCACCCGCTCCCGCATTCGCAGCAGACGGGTCGCCAAGCGCGCCGCGGCTCGGTCCTCAGGGGAGCCGGAGGCGGGGATAACCTCGTAGTCTGAAAGGGCGTCAGTGCACATCGAAATCACCTGCCGGACGTAGATCGGCAGCTGATTATCCGTCACCCTGGCCGTTTTGCAAAATGGCGGCGGCTCAACCCGCCTCCCCACACGCCGCGTCAGGTCATGTTCCACCGCCATCCAGTGCTCCCCCGCCCAGAAGTACAGGCTCTGCAGAGCCCGGCGCTCAAAGGGAAGGCGCGCCTCCAGCGCCCACCGCTTGCAGGACTCCAAATAGTCCAGCAGCTCCTTCTCCCCGCCCTTGAACACCGAAAGCCCGCTCGTTGTGTCTCTCACGGCAACGGCCCTCCAAGAGCCCCGTCAAAGTTCCGCGCATCAATGGCTGCGTCGGAGGGCGCTACATGTACCGCCTCGAGAGAAGGCTCAGGCAGCCTTTCGACCGAACCTCCCGAATGCTCTGGCGCGTCCAGAAGCGGGCATCTGCGCAGCTTTTTCAACGCGGCAACATTCGCAATCGCCACCCAGACCAAAAGCACCCCCGCCGCGACCAGAAAAATCTCAGCCAGGACCATCTAAACAAACTCCGTCATCTCGTCGACCTTGTTTTCTTCGACCGGCAAGCTCCTGGGAGAAGGTTCAGGGCGCGGCTCAGGCTTTACCCCACCCTGCATCGGCACTCCGCAGCACGCATACCGCAGCGCATCGCACAGATGGAACGAATGCCGGTCCGCGATGCGCTCGGTCGGATCTCCCGCTGCGTCAAGCTCCCGGGAATACCGTGACGCCTGACCGATAAGCGCGTGCAACGTCTCAAAAATCAACAGCCTCCTTAGCCGGAAGAGCGCGAAAACTCTGTCAATGCCCGCCTCAACCGACGCCACCCACGGCGCGACAATCGGGAGCCCGTGAAGAGCCAGACGTGTACGATAGTCATCCTCATTGGGGGAGCCTCCGAGGATATACAGGTACCTCTCTCCGTATTCAAGGATCCGGTGCGCCAGCCGCTCTGCGTCGAGCCCGGGTCCGGACCATTCCCTGTATGCATAGGCCACTCCACTCGCCGGCTCCACGGCCAGCCACACCACCGCCCCGGTCGTTGTCCCAGGGTCCACTCCCACAATTCGATGCCAATCCAGCGGAATGCTGAATGGCTTCACAATATGCACACTCGGGTCCAGCGGCCAGATGCGCCCCGCCGGCAGTGTAAACTCCGCATCGTAGAACATGCGGAAACGCCACTCCGGCATCGTCCTCTTCGCCCGGTAGTACTCCCGCTCCGGGAAAGCCGGATTATCCTTGGACGTAAACCGGACCACCTCAAAGTCAGGGTCCCCGGCCACCGCCCTGTCATGCAAAACCTTCAACCAGTTCCACTCATACGGCGTCGTCGTCAGAAGCGCCCGCCCCTGATGAATCGCAAGACGCCGCTGCACAGCCTCCCAGGCTTTCACATCCACCCGCGCCTGCCCGCATTCATCCAACCACGCCGCCTTTGCCGTCGCGGACTCCAGACCACCCTCTGCCTCCATGGAGCGCAAAATGATCCGGCGCGTATTCTGCGGATTGTAAATCACCCGGTCGCCCGCGTGGTACTTCCACCCCATCCGCCCCACAAAAAGGTCAGATAACGCGGGCAGCATCTTCAGCTTCAGGAGGTCGTAGCTTGCGGTCGCCGCCAGATAGTCCCCATCCCCGCGCCGCTGTATCTCTCGGGCTAACCAGTGCGGCCCAAATGTCGTCTTCCCCCCTTGAGTCCCCGCCAGCACAAGGACAAAACGCGCCTCCGAATTCCACGCCTTGAGCTGGCCGGGATGGAAGTTGAGCCGCAGAACCCGCTGCCCCTCGGCGTTCTCGACCTCCTCTACAAACGGCGGGACACCCTTCACTGCGGGATGGAATAAAACCTCACAGGCTCGGGAGCCTGAAAAATGTCATAAGGCTCTCGGTAGAGCCAATTTACTTCGGACTCGATGAGAGCCCGCTCGTAAATATACAAATAGTCAACCTGCCCCGCCCAATGGTAAAGGGAATTACTGAAATCCCGCCCATCCGTGGCTAACCACATGTCTCCTTGATTGGGCACAGTGCCGTAGCAACCGGCAAGTTCCTGAAGCTGCCCACTTAAGTACGCTAAAAGAGATTCCGTAATAAGGTCGTACACCATCGCCAGTGACATCATTGTGCCGGGGGTAACTTGACTCAACGGAGCGAATATCACAGACCACTCGTTAGAACCTAACGTCATCTTGCCGCAAAGGCCTTGAGGGAATACATTAGGTACGTTGTTGAAGTAAATGCCCCACGCAGGCCAGCGGCTCACAAGATTATGCTGCCTCGTACCGCTACCGTCATTACTGGCCCGCGCGGCGATAGTGAAACCATTCGACGGATCAGGAGGCCGCCCCTGTATAGAGCCGTACCGGCCCAGACCGTTCTGAAGAATTAGACCCCCCCGGGTATGCACAGGACCAGTCATGTCAATGAGCCGGGAAGTAACCGCATCCACCCAAAACCTCCCAGCATACTGGTTGAATATCCAGGCACCCCAAAGCCCCCGCGCCAGAGGATGCGTCCGGTCCAACGGACAGCGCAACCCCGGGTCCGGCTTCTGCGCGCCCCAGTACCCCACGGGTCACACAATCTCCTCGTTGTAGAACCGCACAAACACCTGGTTATCCCCCACGTTTGCTCTCGTTGTTTGACCGGACGCATTCAACCACAGCAAACGGAACCGCACCGGAGGGATGCTAACTCTTGTTACCGCCAGGGTCTGCTGGTCGGTAACCTGCCGGAGCTGGAACGTGGCCAAAAGCAGAGATTCCTGCGGCGGTACAGTTGACGAACCGTCCACCCAGGTGGCCTCGTCCAACGCCGGGATCAGATAAATCCCGATATAGCCCCCGAATATCGGAGGAACCACAAAGCGGGCCTTGCAAAACAGATCAACAAAACGGTAACGCTCGCTCGAATTCACAAACTCGCGTCCCAGCACCCGGGACATGTAAGCTTTGTTGGCAAGGTCGCTTGCTGTAAACGCCTCTACAGGCCGGGTCTGAACTCCCCACTTGCATTCGGCCATAGCCTAGCCCTCCGCAGAAAAGAGATCGACCAGCTGGCCAACAACCCACTCAAGGTCGTTGTCCCCCACAGCCGCCCCTGCGGACTGCACCGTTGCATTACCAAGCACCGCCCAAAGCATCCTTCTCGCCTCGGACACCGGGTCCAGCAGCACCCGCTTCGCCCAGGCAACCCGCTTCGCGTGATTCTGGGTAGCCTCCGGCTCGCTAAGCACACCCCAGGCCACCTTGGCAACTGCGCCCGCCGTTTTGGCAAGCAACGTCGAGCCATCCGGCCCCACAGCGAGGTTATAAATGTTCAACAGATTCGACATAACAGCCTGGTTTACCAGACCTGCCTGAACCACGGCAGGCCTGAAAGGCCGCCTTTCTCCGGCCAATTTTGACGCTTCATCCAGAATTGCCCAGAGGGGTCTTACCACGCCCGTTTAGAGAGTCCGGAACCCACCCCGGCCTCTGTCAGCCAAACGTAAGGCTCCCCGCTCAATGCAAGGGTTATTCAGAAACACTCGCCTCCTCCTTAACCGGCAGAGCGGGCCGCTCCTCCGGCAGCGCCTGCGCCGGATTACCGGACACCTCCACGTAAACGACCTCCGAGCGCTGAACCACCTCCTGGCGGTCCCAGAACATCCCAAGGTGCTTGCCCAGCAACTCTAGCGCCCGCACCCGCGCCGTCGCGTTCCCTTCCGCCGCATCACTCTCCGCCTCCTTAATCAAACGCTCGATCACGTAATCCTGCGAAAGTTTCAACCTCTCTCGCCTCTCCCGCATCCGCCGCTCCACCGCTGCCCGGACATGCGGCCGCTTGAGAAGGTCGTTACCGGCCTTGGCCCGCAAATATCCCGCCACCCGGGCCGCCCGGGAGGAGTTGAGGTCCACCAAATACTCCTCAACAAACCGGAGCTCCCTGGCATCAAGCCCCTCCTCCTCACTGCCCCACTCAAGCCGCGTCCTCATCGCATTCCCCCATAATATAATCTCAAACCCTGTCGCCGCTGCAGGTGTTATACCGGCGGCACAGGGCTCTGCCCCGGCAGCCGGTAAGACTCCCCAATGCACCATTCCACGACGAACCCCCCCACACCCAAAAGAGGCGTATAGCAGTGTTATATAGCGTGTTATACACCCCAACAGCGCCCCCACCCCCCCATTGTCACCACCTGCTAATCAACCTGTCACCAGACAAAAACACCCGCCAGACCACATCGAACACCCCTCCCCCGCGCCCCCTCCCCGGAGAAGGAAGAGAAGGGAAAGGGAAAGGGGGATTATGGGGGTATAGGTTTGGGATGAGATTGGATGAGGTTTCTTCTACTGATACTCCCTTCTCATTGATACATCTTATATACCTATACTTCAGATCACCCCTATTCTAAGGGGGGCATAACTGTTACGCAATGCCTTTAGAGCTTTTTGCGTAACTGTTATGACCCCCCTTAGAAAGAAATAATACAAATGAAAAAGGAAAGGGGTAGGGGTACCAGGGGAAGGGGAAAGGTAACACTTTGAGGGTTTCTGAAGGGCAATTGAAGAGTTTTGAGTTTTTCCTTATTTTTCTTTGCTTCAGGGCATAACAGCGCTATGCCCAACGGTCGGGCCGTAACAGTTACGCGAATAGCTCTAAAGGCTTCCGCGTAACAGTTACGTCCCTCCCTGGGCAGCGCTGTTATGCCCAAATGCTTCCCTATCCCTTCGCAAGGCGAAAAGGTGGGTGGGAGGGTCCGTTAACCTAGAAACAACCCCCGCCGCGCCGCCGCGCACACCCGCGCCGCCGCGCCAGAATGCCCGTAAAGGCCCCTATTTTGGCCGTACAGCGCGTCTGACCCCTCAGGACGTGTTCCAACCCCGGGGCACAAAAAGGCGCCGAAAAAGCCAAAAAAGACCACCCGCCCGCCGCGAGCCCGATCCCGCCCCCCCCCAGCCGCATCACCCTCGCCGCAACACCACTATTCTTAACTCATAATACTCACCCGCACGACCCCCGCCGGGTGTGAGAGGATAAGGGATCCCCGTAAACGGACTGGGGGTGGGGGGCAAATGGGGGGATCATCCTACCATCCTACCATCCAATCATCCTACCATTCTACCATCCTACCATCCTACCATCTGCAATCGCCGCGCGCTGGCGGCAATTGGCATAAATCCAGGCATAATCCGCGCCGCCGCGGCGGCAATATGGCTGGATATGGCGGAATATGGCGGGATATGCGGATACACACGCCCGGCGGCATAGAATCTCATGTTCTATGCTCCCCGCCGCGGCCGCGGCGGGGAGGATTGAAGCAGAATCATCCAGTCCGGCCGCCGCCGGGCCGGGCAAAGGTGGAATCATCCTACCATTCCACCATCCAATCATCCAATCATCCAATCATCCTACCATTCTACCATTGGAGCGGCTCCACCGCTCCACCGCCGCCCGGTGCGGGGCGTGGAGCGCATATAATATAAGTAGATCCCCGCCGCCGCGGCGGAAAAAAAATCGAGAAATTTTCCCGGGGGGGCTTGACACTCCCGGCCGGGATATGGTATGCTCAAGATGTAATGAATATCCCGCCGGGGACACTCCCGGCGGAAGGGAGGCAACACAATGGGCATCCGCTCTCTAACATTGCCTGGCGAATTTTCGCATTACCGCCTGTACTGGCATGTCCCCGAACTTGCCAATGCGCCCAGGTGGGCGCTGGCGTGTGAAGGGCTCATTTGCACCAACTACAGCTGGGACGACTACTTGGGTCGCCCCGGCCAAGACGAAGAATACATAGAGCGTCTCGCAACGCTCGCCGAGACGCTGTATCGAAACAGTCCCGGGGATGTTGCGGACCCGGGACTAATGGGCGCTGAGCTGTCCGCCCTTGCCCAGGAATGGGGGTGGCTCCCTGCGGCGGCGGAGGAGTAGCCGCCGGTCATTTTATGCCCGCCCGGCGTTTTGCCGGGCGGGCATTTTTGTTTCCCCGTCCTGCCGGGCGTCCGGGTGGCGCTCTTGGACTGGAGCGTAATGTAACCGGGTGGGCAGTTTTGCCGTCCGCTCCCGGCGGCGGTTGTGCTCCTGGTTTCAATCCCCACCGGCCTTGAAGGGCCGGTGCAACGCCGGGGGGTTCCGGACTGGAGCCTCACCCGGCAGGGCGGCAGCGCGGCGTGGTATACTGCGCGGTGGGCCGGCTCCCTGCCGGGCTTGTGGACGGGGGCCTCACCCGTCCAGGCGGTGCTGCCGGCCGGAAGGAGACATTGGAGGCAATTTTGTGCTATGAAGGCCATACTGACGAAGAGAAATTTGCTTGAAGGCATCCGCACCGCTTCGCATGCAATTGGCGGCCGCACCGCTCTGCCCATACTGCGGCACGTTCTCCTGTCCAGCGAGGAGGCTGCCGTTCGCATCTCCGGGACGGACCATCAGATCGGCGTTTCCACCGTCATCCCGGCCCAGGTCCTGACCCCGGGAGAGGTGACTCTGCCCGCGTCCGTGGCGGCGGAGATCGTGGGCGCGTTCCCGGAGGCCGATGTCGTGCTCTCCTCCGACGATACCGGAAGCCAGGTGCGCCTGGAGTGCCCGCCCGCCGAGTTCAACCTTGTGGGGCATCCGCCGGGCGAATTCCCGGACCTTCCGGAAGTGCCGGACGATGTCTGGTTTGAGATGGAGGCCGGGCAGCTGCGGGCCGGCCTGAAGCGCACCGTGTTCGCCTGCTCCACGGACGAACTGCGCACCATCCTGCTGGGCGTCCTGTTCAACTTCCAGGGCGATACCTTGAAGCTGGCCGCCACCGACACCTACCGGCTGGCGGTGGACACCCGGGCGGTGTCTGCGGGCAGCGGTCAGGCGAGCGCCGTGGTCCCGCAGCGCGCGCTGCTCGAGCTGCTCAAGATCA
>Ga0209227_1000404_pt1 | contig 37551 bp, 14 predicted proteins | sample YNPBryantNP2012_FD_185815 | JGI IMG/M metagenome (GOLD analysis project Ga0209227, IMG submission 185815) | Anoxygenic and chlorotrophic microbial mat microbial communities from Yellowstone National Park, USA - YNP Bryant NP 2012 (SPAdes)... ...
TCTTTACACCCCGCAAGACGGCGCTCTCAGGTTCGAAGCGGCCCGCGATTGCTCTGTTACAAGATGCGATTTTCGCTGGATAGGCGGCTATGCGTTGCACCTATCTAACAGCTCACACCGCATCACTTTCTCCGGCAACGACGTCGCCGACGTGGGGCAGGGGGGCGTGATCATGGTCGGCGGCAACGATACCCATCCTCACCATAACGTCATAGAGGGCAACTACATTCGTCGCATCGGCCTCATCTACAAGCATGTCTCGGGCGTCTACTGCACTACAGGCAGTGACAACCTTATTGCCCACAATACCGTATCGGATACGCCGCGCTACGCTATTTCGATGAAGAGCTTTAGCCCTGGAGTCACTTCAGAACGCAATCGTGTCGAATACAACGACATCCGCCGGACTAACCTCGAGACCAACGATACCGGAGCCATAGAGATGTTCTGCGCCGATGGAATGCCCGTCGACCAAGGCAACTTGCTACGTTACAACATCATCTTCGATTCGGTCGGGGTCAAGACCGATATGGACGGCAACTTCCATTCGCCCTACATCTCGTGGGGTATCTATCTCGACAACTGCGCCAGCGGCACGATCGTCTATGGCAACATTATCGCTCGCAACGAATGGGGCGGCGTTTGCATCCACAATGGCCGTAACAACACCATCACCAACAACATAATGGTTGACGGCAATTCCCAACAGCTCAGGCTTCAGCCCTGGGACAACGGCTTTATGAGGAACAACCGATTTTTCCGCAACATAGTCTACTACTCCAATCCCGCTGCGGACCTGATATTCTCATATCCAAGGCAGTGGAGGCCGGATTTATTTGCCGAGTGCAACCGCAACGTTTACTTCCTGCGTGGGGGACGAGCTGACGATCCGAAGCGTCGCAATACGCCTGCCGGCTCCTTTGACGAGTGGCGGGGCATCGGCTTCGATACGGCTTCGATCATCGCCGATCCGCTTTTCGTCGATCCGACCAAAGACGATTACCGTCTCAAGCTGGACTCGCCGGCGTTCAAGCTTGGGTTCCAACGAATTCCTGTTGAGCGCATTGGCGCAACCTGGTGGCGCAGTCGCAAACTAAGCAGATGAGTTGGCTTCTCCGTAGTGAGTCGCAACGAGGGGGTAGCTAAGCTAATGCTGGCGTTCTATGGAGGTAAGCACTTTCGGTTTGTGTGTCGTTCGTTGCTGATAATCTTCCCAATACTAAAAACTCGTGCGTAGAATCTCTCTTATAGTTACGATTCTCACCGTTGCTGTCTGCTCGGAAACGCCTATACGGAATCTCATAGAAAGCGATATCCGTACAGTAGTCGGAGAACAGAGCTTCCAGTCCTTCGCGCGGCAGCAAACCTTCGTCGTTATAGGAGAAAAGAACAAACTCGGCATTTGCTAATTGGAATAACCTACGGAACGCATTCTCGACGTGGCGTTTACTACAGTATTCCGATACGTTCTCGTCTGCTGATCTAAGCCCAGTGACCCCGCGTGGTGTGAAGTTTTCCAAATCCCACCGCGCAATTGTTTCTAGGATGTGGTAGTTGGCGTTGTATTGCCTGGAGTTATAGGGTGGGTCGATATATATCAGCCTTAATTTTATTTCCCGCAGTTTCCTAAGTAGCGTTTCGGCGTCTGCACAGAACGCTCGGTGTTGGGCCGTAGCATCAGTCGATCTCACAGGATCTATTGCGTAAAGCTGCAAAGGCTTTCGAGCCGACTTTTTTATATGTTTCAGAAAGGCTCCATATACGGATGCCGTGTTTGCTACTTTATCGGCTCCTTCCAGCAAGCCAGAAATAAGCCACGCTCGCTCAGCACCTAATATCAATTTATCTTTGCTCCATTGCTCGATCTGATCTCGGATGGCCTGAATGCGCATACCGTTTTCTCTCGAGAAATACTGCCGATTCCCACTGCCGCCTTCGCAGTAAGCCTCGTAAAACGCGCCCTTTTCGCCAGCCAACCGGCTGAGGTAAGATAAAACCGCTGTTGCTGGCGAACCGCTCATAAACCGTTTCCCTGATCCGTAGGAGCAAGTCGGAAACAAGGAGGTGGATGATGTAGCTTCGCGAATACGCATTCCCCATTCGTAGTCCGAAAGCAGTTTTTCGAACTCGGGAATAGAATCGCACTCTATGAGAGCCGCGCAGGTCAGGTAGGAGTAGTATTGCCAGTCGTTGGAATACACCGTGTGGCCACGGGCCTTAAGTAGCTGAGATACTACGCCCGTTCCTGCAAAGATATCCAGCGCTATACCGTATGGTGGAACGTCGCTTAGGTCCAAGACGCGGGAGATTTGTGGCAGCAGACTGAGCTTGGACCCAATGTAATTCATTGACCCTCCGCTAAGCCCGATCAGTTCGGACTCTTGGGAGTTTTTTGGCGGCGCCAACGGGAGTCGAACCCGTCTCACGGCCTTGAAAGAGCCGTGTGCTAACCGATGCACCATGGCGCCGTGCCGCTTCATTATACCAAAGCCAGTCCTGGGTCGGCAAGCTCAAAAGAGGACGTGCAGCGTTTAATACGCAGCGTTCACGCTATCCGACTCCGACTTGTCGCTTTCGCGCGAATTGCTCCTTGAGAAACGCCGCTTCACCACGTCCCACACGAAGTCCGCTTCTTCCGTGCGCAACGCCTTCAGTGCCGCTATATACGAAACCCCGGCGATAGCCACGCTACCAATTATCAGCAGCGCGGCTCCTTTGCGCGTTTCAATGTCAACTACCTGTCCCATTACCGATCGCAGTCCCAGGCATACGACCACCATCACCGCCGATGCTACGCACGCCTTGCCTATCGACCGTAACACGCGCGCGCCTTCGATCCCGTGTAGCCGTGATCGTAGGCATATTGTCAGCGCCAGCAGGTGCAGAGTCGCTGCAATCGATGTAGACAGCGCCAACCCGCCGTGTCCCATCACTTGCATGAGCACGTAGTTCAGCGGGATGAAAATCACTGTGGCAATCGACCCCAGCAATATCGGCGTCCCGGTGTCCTGCATCGCAAAGAACCCGCGCGCCACTATTGCCTGTCCTGCCCACGCGAATATTCCTGCTGAGTAGAAAACAAGCGCGATGCTGGTTGTCCCGACATCCGCCGAGGTGAACTGGCCGTTCATATAAATCGTCCTTACCATCGGGTCGGCCATCACTATCATAAACAATGTCGCCGGGATGTTGAGCGCCATTATCGCCCGCAGGCCGAAGCTTACCCCGCTCCTCAGGTCGTCGATTGCGTTGCGCGCGGCATAGGCGGATAGGGTAGGTAGAATGGCGGTTCCTGCCGCCTGAGCGAATATGCCTAGTGGTACTTGCATTAGTCGGTTCGCATAGTTCAGCGCCGCCGGCGCGGCGGCGGAGACGTAGGTTGCGAACCACTTGTTGATTATTACGTCTATCTGCGGCAGGCTCAGACCTAGTATCACCGGAAGCGCCAGCTTGCCCACCTTCACCACCCCTGGATGGCGCAGGTTCAAACTCGGTCTAAACTCGTAGCCCTCGCGCCTTAGGCAGTAGTAGGTGTAACCGATGTTTCCAGAGAACGCGCCGATCAGCGCGCCCCACGCGAGCCCGCGTATTCCCAGCCAATGAGTGAGTATGAGCGCGCCAGCGATGATGCCGATGTTGTAGATTACTGGTCCTGCTGCGCGGGCGCTGAACCTCTGTCTAGATTCCAGCGTACCCATCATTAGTCCACCCAGAAAGAAGAACAACTGGCACGGCAGAATAATCCGCGTCAGCGCCACCGTCTCGTTCACCAGCTCGGGCTTGTCGGCGAACCCAGGCACCGCCAGCGCCAGCACCAGCGGCCTGGTCCATACCTCGAAGACCAGTATCGCCCCCGTCAGCACAAGCCCCATCACGCAGCCGATGATGCTGAATATCTGCCAGGCCTCTTTTTGCCTTCCAGTGTGGAAGCGCTCGGTAAAAACAGGAATAAACGCGCTGGATAGAGCTCCACTTGAGAGGAAGAAATATAGCAGGTCCGGTAGGTTGAACGCATTAGTGTAAGCGCTTACCAGTCCTCCCTGGCCGAACTGCCTCGCAATCAGCATCTCGCGAAACAGTCCCAGGAACCGGCTCAACATAATGGCCACCATCATCAATCCGGCGGCCTTCGTCACGGTCCTGTTTGATGTCATATTTCTCCTGTCAATTACACCTGATTACACTAGTATAGAAACGGGTTTTACGCAGCGTCAAGCTTCTATCTGCTCGCTTGGCATGCTTTCTGCATCCTTTGTAAGTGCATTTCCCTCCTATGTGAGCGTTAGATCAGACTCTTGCCCGCCAAGATTGGGCGGGCCCCCTTTTTTACTTTTTTCCGCAGTGCCCTGTCGACTACGCGCCACAATTGCCTGGTTGTTACCACCCTACGCTACGCGGTATAATGGGCTTTACGGAGGATTTGACAGTATGGTCACTATCTCGGAAGCTCTTTCCAACAAAGCCCTGCTCATATTCGACGGCGCAACCGGCACGCAGCTCGCAGCAAGGGGAGCGGCGCAGAGCCCGCTTGCCAATATCGAGTCGCCTGAGGTCGTCAAGTCCATACATCGAGACTATCGCGACGCTGGGGCCAACGTCGTCCTTACCAATACACTCACTGCTAACAGGATTGCCATGGAGCACGCAGGCACAGCCGACAAGCTCGTCGAAATCAACACCGCCGGGGCTCGACTCTGCCGCGAGGCCGTCGGCGGCGATTGCTACGTCTGCGGAGATATGGGCTCCACGGGGCAGTTCCTCGAGCCGTTGGGCGACTACACCGAAGCCCAGTTTGCCGAGAGTTTTGCTGAACAGGCTCGCATACTTGCTGAGTCAGGAGTTGATCTGATCATCATCGAGACCATGACAGACGTCCGCGAAGCCGCGATTGCTGTAAAAGCCGTGAAGTCGGCCGTGTCGATACCTGTGATAGGAAGTATTGCATTTGATCCCGCGATGGGTGGTTGTTTCCGCACGATGATGGGCGATACCGTCGCGAAGGCCGTAACCGAGCTAACTGCCGCCGGTGCTGACGTTATCGGAGCGAACTGCGGCACTGTTGATCCTAATGAGCTGAGCCTTATCATTGCCGAAATGCGTTCGAGCTCCGACATCGTTCTAATTGCGCAGCCAAACGCGGGCAAGCCCGAAATTGTGGAAGGTCAGGTTCGCTTCAGGTGGACGCCCACTGAGTTCGCCGAAGGCGCAATGAAATGTGTGGAAGCTGGGGCTACACTTGTAGGCGGGTGCTGTGGGACTACGCCAGCCCATATTGCCGAGCTAGCGAGTAGGTTGCGGTGAACAGGGTAGACGTTCCGCTCAGGCTTGGGGTTTCTGGCAGTTGCTTTGCCTACTTAATGCCTCGCGAGGTTGCAGAGGCTCTATATCAAACGTCCCAACTAGGCGTCCCGCGTTTCCTTGACGATAGCGGCAATCGGCTGATGGTCGAGTTTATGCGCGACATGATGGCCGCCATCGCCGCCTCGGGGATCTCGGATTTCGAGTGTTACCACTCGCCGATATGGGATCGCGATGCCGTGGCCGCTGTGATCGAGTCGCATTTGGATGTTCGGGTTTGGTCGGTGCATGCGCCTTACGGAAAGTGTCACGACCCATCGTCGCCAATTGACCAATACCGAGCCGCCGCCTTCGAGGCTTATGTAGATGCTATTGACTTGGCTGAGCGTTTGAACGCTCGGGTTGTTGTTGCGCATCCTGGCGCCAACGTTGGCTATGAAACACCCAAGAGCCGTCGACTTGAGTTCGCAGCCGATACCCTGGCCGGAGTAGTGGATTATGCCGCCGAGCGCGGCATCAGAATTGCCATAGAACCTCTGCCCAAGCAAGAACCTGGCAACTCGCTTGACGAAGTGCTCTGGTTGATAGACCGGCTCCATAGGCCCAATGTGGGCATCAACTTCGACGTAAACCACCTTTTCCCAGCGCAGGCTGTCCCTGAACTTATACGCAGGGCTGGTAATTTGGTCCTAAATGTCCATATATCGGATCAGGACGGCGTCGAGCGCCACTGGCTGCCGTTTGATGGAGCTTTGGACTGGAGGGAGGTCATCGCCGCTCTGCGCGATGTGGGCTATTGCGGTCCGCTTATTTACGAAACGCATATCAAGGGTGCTCGAGACTGCGCTCACATCGCCGAAAACATCCAGCAAAACTACAAGCGTCTGATTAGCGTTTCATCATCTAGCTAGCAGAGTATACAAGTTGCCTCTGGGCGTTGCCTACAACAAGTTCGCCTTCGCCATCCCTTCGCTGCGATTTGCTCCGCTTTTTGTAATCTCCGCCAAGCGGGAAGAGTGTGCGTCTCGCGCTCGAATTGACCACGCTTTACAACGATTGCTAGAATTCGATTGTGATGCTTCAGGAGATCCGCGAAATCCTTGCAAGCGACGGTCCATTTGCTGCTCGTTGTCCTGGCTACGAGTATCGTGCCGAGCAAATCGCAATGGCCGAAGCCATCGCCGACGCCTTCGTTCACAAGGAACATCTTCTCGTTGAGGCGGGTACTGGTGTTGGCAAAACTGTTGCCTATCTCACTCCCGCGATACTCTATGCTCAGGCCGGTTCGCGCGTGGTCGTATCCACTCATACTATCAACCTACAAGCTCAGTTGCTTACCAAGGACATACCACTCATGCGCGAGGTAATGGGCAAGCGTAAGTTCAAGGCCGTGTTGATGAAAGGCCGCGCCAATTTTCTCTGCCTGCAGGAGCTAGATCATGCCAAGGCTATCATTACCTACCACCACGATCCCCTATTCGAAAAGCTCAAGGACTGGGCCAAGGCCTCAAAGAGGGGCGACGTGGGCGAGCTTGACTTCGCCTTTCCCGACTGGTCCGAAGTCTGTTCCAATCAGGACACCTGCCGCCGACAGGAGTGCCCCTACTATGGCGACCGATGTTTCTACTATCGCATGAGGCGAGATGCGGAAACTGCAGATATTCTCGTCACCAACCATAGCCTTTTCTTTAGTGATCTTGCCCTTCGTATGGTCGATCCGAAAACATCCATTCTGCCGGATTACTCTGCTGTGATCTTTGACGAGGCGCATCATCTTGAGGACATCGCCTCCGGCACATTTGGTCTGGAGTTCTCCAACTACAGAGTCACCTCGATCATCAACCGCATCAGAAAGCGTAAAGATATCACAATTGAACCAGGCGTGCTTGACTATATACAGCGCATCAATGCGTCGCTGTTCGATTCGTTCACTTCTTTTGGAAAACAAGAGTTCTTCTTTGATGAACTATACCGGTCTGGGCTGAAGCAGCTCATCGAGCAGAACGCGTCGCAGCTAATAGACCAGATCGACGGTCTAAACACGCAGCTTCTGGATCAGGATGCCGAGGGCGATCCCGTGCTCAAGGATCGGATTACAAGCTATCGCCATATACTTGGCCGTATGCGCGACGAGCTCAATGACATCTTTTTTGCGGAGCAGCCGGGTTTCTTTCGATGGTGCGAAAAGGTTTTTGGTGGTCGTTATTTTACTTGCTACCTCCGTATGACGCCTACGAATGTTGCCGATATACTGCGCGATTCACTTTGGGGAAGTGTCGACTCGGTGATTTGCACCTCTGCCACACTTTCCAACTCGGGCACGTTTGGTTACATACGCCGACGGCTCGGAATGGAGCAAGCTGAGGAGCTTATTCTTGGCTCACCTTTCGATTTTCAAAGCCAGGCTCTCCTCTATGTGCCCGATGATCTTGGCGAGCCTTCGAATGAACCTAGCTATGCAGATGCCCTAGCTGCTCGCATTCGTGAGCTTGTCGAAGCAAGTGAAGGACGATCGTTCTTGCTGTTTACGTCGTATCGTATGCTCAACGAGGTCTTCAATCGGCTTGTCGATGAGGTGCCGTTTCGTTTGTTAAGACAAGGAGAGATGTCGAACGAACGGCTCCTTAAAGAGTTTAGAGAGGATGAGCAAACGTGCTTGATGGGGGTTCATAGCTTCTGGGAAGGAGTCGACGTGAAAGGAGAGAGGCTTTCTTGCGTAATAATCGATAAGCTACCCTTCGCGGTTCCTGACAGCCCAGTGCACAAAGCTCGCTGCAAAGCTATAGAGCGTGAGGGAGGAAATTGGTTTAGGGATTACGCTATTCCAAACGCTCAGATCAGGTTGAAGCAAGGCTTTGGTAGGCTCATTAGGACAAAAAACGACTGCGGAGTCGTTGCCATACTCGACTCGCGCATCCACACTAAGTACTACGGCCGTGAGTTCCTCCGCCACCTTCCCCATTGCAAAGCTACCAAGCGGATGGATCGAGTCATCGACTTCCTGGGACGTACCCACAGTCCATCATCCTGAGCGACGACCTCGGCTATTGCCCCGTCAATCAAAAACTTGTAACCTATTACCTATACGCCTGTTGGCGACAACCATCTGTTTTGGAGGCACTGATTGAATTCGATCATCCATACCGTCACCGTATGGACTACTACCAACATCGCCAATCTCGGTTACTACGGCATCATCATAATGATGGGCATAGAGAGCTCCTGTATACCACTGCCTAGCGAGATAATCATGCCATTCGGCGGCTACCTAGTATACAAGAATCCAGAAAAGTTCAATATCTGGATGATGGGTGTCGCCGGGGCCTTGGGCTGCGTGTGGGGATCGGTTGTTGCCTACTGGGCCGGAAAATACGGCGGCAGGCCATTTATCGAAAAGTATGGTCACTACATACTTGTGCGTCACAAGGACCTCGATAAGGCGGATGCCTGGTTCGCTAAATACGGGGATGCAGCCATCTTCTTCAGCCGACTTATGCCCGTCATCAGAACGTTTATCTCTTTCCCGGCCGGCGTCTCCCGAATGCATTTCGGTCGGTTTGTTATCTACACGTTCCTAGGCTCGTTCCCGTGGTGTCTGGGACTGGCCTATGTGGGGAAAGTGCTCGGCGAAAAGTGGGATGCCCAACTTAAGAAGTATTTTCACGGCGCGGATATTGTGATCATTACCGTTTTGCTGGTGTTGGTCGGTCTCTACGTATGGCATCACATCAAGAGTGATCGCGAGTATAGGGAAGCCAAGAACGAATCGGAGTAGTACACGCAAATGCCGCTAGTGCTTGGCATTACAGGGGGAATAGCCACAGGCAAAAGCACCGTCGCTCGCATATTTGCCGAAATGGGTGCAAGCGTTGTAAGTGCCGATCAGATATCCCGCGAAGTAATGGCCAAGAACACACCTGCATACCACGAAATTGTTGTGCGATTCGGCAGGGGCATATTGACTCCACAAGGCGACATCGACCGTAAGGCGCTTGCCGATGTCGTCTTTGCCGACGACGATGCCCGACGCGATCTTGAACTGATCACACACCCCCGTATCATATCGCGTATGCAGGAAATCATCGACGGGTTCCGGGCCAATCCGCCGTCTCCGCGAGCCGTGCTCGTGGCCGAAATACCACTGCTCTACGAGTGCTCGCTTGCGAATATGGTGGACAAAGTCGTGGTGGTCGCTGCGGAACAAGAGACTCAGGCGCGTCGTCTGACAACCGGATGCCGGATCTCCCGCGATGAGGCGTTTAGGAGGATCGGCGCGCAGATGCCCGTAGAGCAAAAGGCGAGGCTCGCCGACTGGGTCGTTCATAACGACGGCACGGTCGAGGAGTTAAAGCAGTCAGTGAGGGGCATTTGGGAAAAGATTTCCTTGCTCTAGCATGAGCGGTTATGCTATAGTGGTTCACGGATGAGCCGGGGCTGAGCTGTCCGGCAAAGCCGATTCCCCAGGGGTATCCCCGGTCGAAGAGCCGGGCTTGCTCATCCGGGAGAAAGCCCCCCAGGACATGCTTCGGTGATCCGCGCAAGCATCCCACTTACAATGGTGCCCAAAAAGCCAGTTGCTGGTGAGGTGCGTTTGTGCAGGCAAGGCGACCGATAGTTGATAATTAGATGCGCCCCGGCCGGGTCTAAGAATGCCCGGGCGGCTCGGCGTTTTTCTGAGTTGCAGGTGTCTGAGGGAATCGTCTGTAGGGAGGAAATCAACAGTTGAGGCAGTTGATGCAATGCAGAGCTATGAGTAATCTGTGCTTTATGCTCATAGCGTCGCTGATATCGCCATTTGTGCAGCCGTTCGTGCAACCGGCGGCCGCACAGCTTATGCCGACCTACCAAGTCGGCGTGGTAGACTTCGTTAACGAGTCCGGAGTTCAGGGACAACTCCTAGCCAGGCTTGCCACCGATGCCGTCGTCGTGGAGATGAGCAAGACCAACCGCTACGACGTCAGCATCACCCGCGCGCAGTTGGCGAACGAGATGGAGAAGCTGGGACTCCATCCTCCGCTTTCCAAGCTCGGACTGGTGAGGCTTGGCGAGGCCCTTCAGGCAGACGCAATGCTTGAGGGCTCGATCAAATCAGTTTCACTTGCTGGAAGTGGGGCTACACGCAGGGCCTCTGTCACGCTTGTCGTTCAGATGATTGATCAGGCCTCTGGCGAGGTTATCAATGGTGCCGTGCAGACCGGCACTTCCAGTGCGAGGGTTGGCTTTACCCCGGACGATGATTCCCTCATTACCGAAGCCATCAACAACGCAGCTTTCCTCTGTGTCAAGACCATGATCGACTACGTCATTCCCGAAGGCACCGTGTTGATGAACATTGGCGAAAGCATGTTGATGATCAACAAGGGCGCACGCGACGGTATGAAGCCGGGAATGCGCCTGATTATACTGCGGCAGAGAGAGATCATCGGTTACGTCGTAGTACAAAAAGTCAGCGCTACAAGCTGTGACGCCAAGGTAATGAAGTCGATGCGTGGTATCCAGCCTGAAGACAAGGCCCGCGCCATATTCGATATGCCTATGGTGATATCGTCGCTTAAGTCCGAGCCGCTCCCATCCGGCGCCCCGGCTGGCGGCGGAACAGGAGCCAGAGGAGCCGCTAGCAAGATCGGCAAGTTCTTGGTCGGAGCTGCCATCGTGTTCGGTCTGGCCTCGTTGTTTAAGGGTGGTCGAGGAAGCGAGGACGCGCCTGTAATCGGAGTGGCCGGACCTATGGAAGTTACTTGGGATCCCAGCAAATATGGCCACGGAACCAACGTGCTTGAGTATCAAATACTTAGGAATGCGGAATGGGATGATTTTAACGCTCAGCCCGTCAAGGTAATACGCGACCCTTCCGCCATAGACGCTGGTCACACCAACCTGATGGGTCTTTACGGCACCGGTACGGGTACTGCAGTTTCATACTATGGGCTTGCGGGTAATCCGGCTACAAGTTACACCGAGAAGAGCTGGACTGTTCCTGCCGAGCCATACGGTAACACCTATCGCTACACTGTCCGCGTGCTCTACAAGATCACTACCGGATCCGGCACCAGCGCCGTTACACAGTATCGCTATACGCCGGTGAGCAACGTGATTATTGCTACGGCTATCCAACCCGTGCTCAATTCCGACGTTATCTCTCCTGCCTATGACCCAAGTCTACCTGCGCCGGAAGTTCTGGTGAGCGATTTGCAGCAGGGTGACGTCACCTTCCAGTGGAATCGCAAGGATGGAGCCAATGTTTATTACGTGACCGTCGAAGCCATTCCCAGCACGGGGGTTATTTGGCAAAGCGATCCTATCTATGAAACCGGCCCTACAATCACTCTGCCAGCAAGCGAGAGGTTAGAGCTTGCTTCCATATTGGCCAACTACGGTGGAAGGGTCTTGAAGTGGATAGTGTATTGCAGGAATACAGGCGACACCAGTCCCGCATGGGTTAAGGGACAGGAAAATAGGTTCGAAGTAGGGGCTACGCCGCCTCCTGGACCCTAGTTGCCAGTCGTGCCGCTGCAAGGAAATGGGAGGATTCAAATGATTCTGAACGCCCTCCGGCCAGGGAGGTTGCTGGCTCGTCGCGTGTTAACGTTTGCGCTGGCCGTCGTTGCGATGGCCGGTGCTGCCATTCCGGCATTGGCTGCTCTTAATTACGTGCCCAACGAGTATATAGTCCGTGCGAAGGTGGGCAGCACTCTAAGTCAAGTCGAGCAGAACGCATCTCGCCTGGGCGCGGTTGTCGCCAAAGTGTTGCCGCTACCGGATACCTACTTGCTGAGGGTGGGCAGAACGGCGAAAAAGGCAGCATACTTTCACAGCGGTCCCGCTCCGCAAGCAGCGTCGATCTGGGTCATTGACCGTATCTATCCGAACGCTATCATGCGCGCCCTCGCCGTGCCAAATGACCTTTATTGGAGTCGGCTTTGGGGTATGCGCACCATTCGAGCCGATCTCGCCTGGGACCTAGAAAAAGGTGATTCATCGGTTGTAGTGGGTGTGCTGGATACCGGGGTGTCTCGCCACCCCGACCTAGCGGCTAGGCTCGTCAACGGATACGACTTCATCGATAACGACGCCGACCCCGCCGACCTCAGTCATCACGGCACTCATGTGGCGGGCACCATCGCCGCGCAGGGCAATAACTCGCAAGGTGTGGTGGGTGTGTGCTGGGACGGCGTGAAAATCATGCCCATCAGAGTCCTTGGCGCCGATAATAGTGGTTCGGCAGATGCGCTGATCTCGGGTCTTGACTACGCCCTCCGCCAAGGCGTGAAAGTCATCAATATGAGTCTCGGCTGGCAGGCTGGCGTGGATATCCCACCCGTGCACGAGGCCGTTCAGCGCTGTCACAGCGCCGGCATCATCGTATGCGCGGCGGCTGGCAACTCTGCGACGGATGTTGGCATCCCAGCCAAGTACGAAGAATGCATCTGCGTGGCATCCATCGGACCTGACGAGGCAATCGCTCCGTATTCGAGCTACGGACCCGGTAATGAGGTCGATATAGCCGCGCCAGGCGGAAATGTCTACTTGGGTGAAGAAGCTCAGATTTTCAGTACGTCCATTAACCCTGAAACGGGCGAGTTCATATATGAATACCTTCAGGGGACTTCGATGGCGTGTCCTCATGTGGCAGGCGCCGCCGCGTTGCTGCTCAGCTATGGAATACCCGCAGGAGAAGTCAGAGATAGGCTTATCAATTCTGCTCGTCCGCCGAGCAAGATAGCGATGGATCGGCGGAAGTACGGCGCAGGAATACTTGATTTACACGCCGCATTGTCCAACGCCAGCATCCGCATCATACGTCCCGTCAAGGGAGGAACTACCGACGGCGACCCCGAGTTCCGTATCAACATCAGTGGGGTTCAGACATCTTCAATCAAAGTCTACATCGACTACGGCGACGCCAACGAGGACGGCATTCCGGACAGCTCGAGCGAGGTTCCTGTTATCGACGGTTCCAATATCAACAAGTTCCTCAATAAAGCTCAGAATACGGTATCGTTTAAATACTCCGATGTGGGTGCCGCGCCCATAGCAACCGGCTCGCATTCTGTCTACGTCAAAGCCGACGCGCTTGCGGGAGGTCGCATTGTTCAGGACTGGACCAGGTTCGACGTTACCGCCAGAAAGTTCGGCGCGGGCGTTCACCTCGTATCATTCCCTTATGTGTTGGACACTACCACCATCAGCCCTTCGACCATACTTCCGGATGCCAACTTTACACCCACCTACCCGTTACGGTCGATGCTTACAAGGTGGATCAGCGCGCCCAGGAACTCCACGAACTCCCAAGCTATAGGCTATGCCTATCACACGCCCGGAGATTACGGGTTGCCCGGTAGTGCGATACTCGACCTATGCTGGGTAAGACCTATTTACGACCCTTATGATCTAGATTCACAGTTGGGTATTGGACGCGCCTACCCCGCCAATGCTGTCCTTGGCGGCGCGGTCGCCGATCGGGCTAAACCAACTGGGGGCGGATACTACTATGATACCGCCATCGGTAAACGGGTTTATGCTTATCCCGCCGGGACCGGATTCTGGATGATATTGCCGACGGAGATGGGTGTTGTGGAGCAGCAGACGCTCGATACGCTCCCCGGTTTCGACAAATCGCGTGGGTTCGTCATCCCGCTCTACAAGGGCTGGAACATGATCGGCAACCCCTATGCTCACGGTATATCCTGGCGAGCGGCCATTCTGTCCTATCGCGGAGAGCTTAGGGATTTGCTTCAGGCCGAGCGTGCCGGATGGGTTTCCTCGACCCTTTACGGCTACTCCAACACTGGAGTGCCGGGTTACATTCGCATTTCCACCGGAAGTCTGCTTGCCCCATATCAGGGCTACTGGCTCAGGTCGTTCGTCGGTGGTATCGATGACAGTGACAGGCTCACCCTCATTCTGCTTCCGTGACGCAGGTAGGGAGGTCGATTTGCTAAGTGGAGAGAGGAGAAAGTCTCAAATGATGGTTGCAAGGAAGAGCCGATGCCGTGCGATCTTGTGTGCATTGCTTGCTTTGGTTATGTCGGGAGCGGCTATGGCCGACTTCATTACAATCCAGAACCCCTACCTTGCCGCCTCACTTGGCACGACCGGTAAAGTTAAGTACGGCTCCGACGAATGGGACGTAACCGGTCGATGGTCGGTGTCGACGCGCCTTGGTGATCCCGACAACCCTGGCGACGACAACGTTAGCCTCGTCTACCTCGCCTCCCTATCGCCTGCCTACTACTTCGGCTACTGGAAGATCAGAGTCGGCGACAAGATACGAATGCTCGGCGATACCTCGACCGGCAGTTGGAGCAAGTCTCCGGTCCTGCAGGACCCCCCACCGGCCGGCCTCGGACTCGGCAAGACCGGCGGCTACATCGAGGCTGAATGGGCATTCACCGAAGCCGACATCAATATGCGGGTCGGCATCCGAATGAGCTTAGTGCGGGATCTGGTCAGGTTCGAGACAACCCTGAAGAACGTCGGCGTCGCGCGGCAGAACGTGGGAATGGCCCTCACGGGCGATGTCACCGTCGAAGATACCGACAGCATAGGCTTCCCATTCCTGCCAGGAGTGGGCTATACCGTTTCGACAACCGGTAAGCGGGAGGTGTATCCGGCCTTGCTCACCGGTGCTGCGATTCCTGACTTAATCGACATCTACGATAATGTCCAGAGCCCGACCGTGGTTGCTCGTAACGTGCTAAAGCTGCAGGACGCTACTCCGCCCGATTACGTCGCCCTGGGAGAGTGGAGTGAGACAAGTACCGCAAGTTTCTGGATGGGAGGTCCCAACGGTTGGAAACCCGATCCTACGAAACCGATACGCGACCTCAACTGGGTGTTGCAGTGGAACCAGAAGCCGCTGTCTCCCGGAGCCACGCGCAAGATCATCACCTACTACGGAGTCGGTGCGGCTTCTGCCGCGTGGACTCAGAATCTGGGTCCTAACTTGGTGCACGACAGTGCGGTGCTTGCCGTTCAAGGGCCAAGGTCCCTCGAATACGATAGCACCACTCTTGCCCAGAACGACCTGTCGCCGTCACCGTTTGATGTGAAGGCATACGTTTACAATCTAACGACAGATCCGGGACCCTACAACCTGGAGGATCTCACCTTGTCCATATTCTTACCTCCTGGGCTGGAGCTGGTCGATCCCAATACGGCGCAGCAGGAGGTCGGCAGAGTCGAGATCAACTCCGAGTCGAAACCTGTTACCTGGGAGGTCCGCGCAACGGGCGAATATTGCGGAGAGCTAAAATACCAGGTTGCGGCACGCGACAACACGACCGGTTGGCAACAGGTAGTCACTCGCTCGATCACTGTTCCGGCCACCAAAAAGAGCGTGTTTCGTCATAACTGGCAGATGATGCACGTACCGTTCAACTTCAACAACCAGAACATAGAACACGTGTTTCCGCTGACCGTGGGAACATTCGGCGCTCGATACTATGACCCCGTCAGAGGTCAGTATTTCCCCGTTACCAAGGTCAAGCCCGGACAGGCATTCTGGATGTATGTTGGCGGGATTGCCCGCGGTTCCACTCAGCCCTTTGCCGTCGCGGCCGACGCGGCGATCGTCGGCGAACAGCTCGGCAAGCAGGTCTGGGATTCTTACGTCGAGCTCAAAGCCGGGTGGAATCTCATAGGCAACCCATTGGTTTATCCGGTCTACTGGGGACAGGTGCTGGTCTACAACGAGGCCACCAAGACCGTCGTCTCTCTCGATCAGGCTGTGGCGAAAAACTGGATCAGCAAGACTCTCTTCGCGTGGAATCCCGATAAATGGGCCTACGATAACGTCAAGGACAACTGGTCGCTCCTGTCGCCATGGACTGGCTACTGGGTGCGAGCAAAGACGCCGTGCAAGCTTGTGTTTAGGCCGGCTATCTTCCCTGAGTCGGACGTGACTTCAAAGGTTGGCGGGTTCTAATTATGGAAGTTTTGGCGCCCCTTGGAACAACCAGCCGCCCTCAAGCATTCCTATTACTAGGGGCTACTCCTTGATGATGTTTGTTGGAAGGAAGACACCGTTATGAGCATTACGCGTAACCGTGCGTTTTTCTTGGCTTCTATCGCCGTCGTTACCCTAGTCCTTCCAGTGGGCTGTTTGGGTGATCTCACGCTGGACGTTAACGTGAACAAAGCCACGGCGAACTCCGTCTGGGACTTCACCGCCACGTGGACTCATCAGGACGGGTTCTGGCCCAGCTACATGCCTGACACGGATACGGAGTTAATACAAGCGGACCCAGGCGCCACGCGCGTCGCCGAGCCGGGCATCCCGGGAATGGCGGACCTGCTGGAACCAGAAAGGGACGTCGACGACCTGCGCTTAGGTATCAAACTCGGTGTCAACTGGCGCGGTGACGTCACAAGCGAGTCTTCTGCAACAAATGACCTTCAACGTTCGGGTTACAAGCTGCCTCCGGATCCGATCATCCGCACGGATACCGACAAGAACGGCACTCCTGACGATCCTTCCGACGATGTTACTAAGATAACCACCGAAACCGAACAATACTACTACCTGTTGCCGAATCTGCAGGGGCCTAGTAAGACCGTCGAGATCAAGAGAGGTGATAAAATCCTGTCTATTGTTATCGATGCCAACGGGGTTGTGCAACAGGTCTACATACCAAGGCACCGAATTGTCAGGAAGCTTGTCGTGGAGGTTATAGATAACGGCGCGCCCCAAAACAATAGTAAGGTGGAAACCATCACCACTATCGACTGCCCCCCGATCATTGTTCCGTTATTTAGACCTTATTCAGCCCTAAGCGTAAACGCCGACCCTAACGGCTTGTTGCCCATACCGGCTCACCCGGCAAGTGCCCAATCAGCAATCTGCACAAGGGTAATCCGCACCATAACGACTAACAATCAAGGCACGACCGAAGAAGTGAGCGATCCAGAAAAGGTAGTCGAACCTTACTTCTTTTACGATGTGCCGATCATAGTGCTTGATGATACAGGGGACGTGCCCGTCGAGCTAGGCAATGGCGGCCGAAATCTGCAAGCTCAAAGGCTTTATGTTACCTATACTCGCCCGGGCACTAACTACATTGCTGTGAAAGAACCGTCGATGCCACTCCCTACTTGGGACTACCAGGTTCCGGCCACAAAAAGCCTTGACGGCTCGCTAAAGCTTAAGATCAACACGGGCATTCTTGCTCTCGATCCCAACCGTACGGACCCTAACGACGCTGACCCAAAAGATCCCACCAAACCGGGCATTAACTCGCCAATTATTGGAGTCTACGATTCCAATGGCAACCAGTGTTTCGTTCCCGGCAACTACTCGGTTGAAACTTCGCCAGCAGGAGCAACATACGGCGTCATACGTATTCCACCAGAAAAAGTGCCGGCCGATTTCGTCGATAATAGCCCAATGACCGTAAGGGTTTCGACGTTTGCTGTGGACGGTGTCTACAGGGCTGGACAAGAGTCAACCGACCCGCGCTATCCACGACGGATAAACTACTTCCGCCAGCCCGAATGGATGACTGGTGTCGTGACCGGAACTACCCGCGACAACGCGTTTACCGTCACGCCGGATATCGACCCGCGCGCTGTCGATATGAGAGCCGTTACGGGCATCTATCTGCCGCAGATTATGAGCGGAAGAGTCGTAAACAAGACGAGGGTTATTCCGGCAGACCCATCACGACTCAAAAGTGTTCTCGCGGTCTACGCGCTCAGCAGCAGTGAGAATAACACAATACTCGACCAGACTCACGTCGTGCCTGCGAACGCGGAGCAGATCAGCTTTGTTTCGGCTGTCTACGGTATTGCCACCATGCCTGCTTCTCCCATTGGGCCTTTGCACGTAACACCGGCCGATCCTGCATCGATATCGAGAGTTCGCAAGGTCATGGTGGACGGGCAGGATACCTACAATGACCAACGCTACTACGATCCAGAAGCAAATCCGTTTGTCCCTGGCGATACATCCATCACGCTCAACCAGCCGCTTCAGCCGGGAACGGTCACTATCGAATATGAGTCGCTAAACCTCTACGATCCGGACAACCCGGAGCTTGCGTTCAGACCCGGCGATACCGATATCCTTCTAAACAACCCTGTTCCTAAGGGTTGCACCAGGGTCAGAGTCGTTTACGGCACCGGCACCGGCCTCGATGGCAAGAATTATTACGATCTTAATTACGATCCCAACGATCCCAATTACGATCGCACGAAACGGCTTAAATTCCAGCCGGGCGAGAACTACATAGACCTGAAGGAAGAGCTGCCCAGCGATTGCACAGACGTAAGGATTCTCTACGCCACCGACCAGGAGCTCGAAACCCGCGGCGTGTTTACCGACGCCTATGCCGCTGTAACAACGCCCACAATATGGTCAGTCGGCCAAGTCAAGGCGCTTTACGCAATCAAGGAAATGGAAGCGACCAAGACGGGGAATAAAGCAGTCACGCCAAAGGATCCGTACGTCATCCACGACGTAATGGGCGTCTACCCCATCCTTACCCAGGGCGGTGATCCCGTTGATAACGACCCGCTTCGTGTTAGGCCGAAAAATCCATTGGCAATTCGGCGGGTCGACGCAGTTACTGCGGTCGCAGACCAGACCGGCGTGCCGCTGGGCGGCGGTGTCGTCACGGGTAATCGCCAGGCCGTCATGCAGGCTACCGCTACGCTCGGTACGATGGAAGGTAGTCGGACAGATGAAATGACGGCCACCGTCGCCGCGACGGGAACTATGGTCGGAAGTCGTGTGGACGTCATGTCTGCCACGCGTTCCACGTCGCAGACCGGAACCAAAGACGATTCCTTAATGACCGGGACCAGAGTTGACGGGCTCCACGTTACCCCAGCGGATGCGTCTGTTATCAGGCGTGTATATGGCGTTTACGTGAACCCCGATAAGTCCGGTACCAACTACTACGACGTCAACAATCCAAATACCAAGTTCAAGCGTGGCGATCTCACCATCACCCTCAAGACTGCCCTTCCTGCCGGAGTCAACACGGTTTACATCGACTGGGGGCAGCGAGTGACCCCGTCTAACCTGCCGGAGGTTGATCAGGTCCTAGGTGTGTTTACCAGCCCAGACCTTTCAGGAACCAACTATTACAATCCCAATGATACCGATCTTCTTTTCGAAAGCGGCGATGCGCAGATACACCTGTCAACCGCGCTGCCTGCGGGGACGACCACTGTCTACATCAGCTACTATCGCGACCTTTTGCACGTAATTCCGCAAGACCCGTCGGCTATTGTCACGGTTCGCGGTGTTTACGCCAACCCGGGTCTCGTCGGGACCAATTACTACGATCCCAACAATTCGGAGACTGCGTTCGAGCCTGGCGATACCGTCATAAACCTTGCCACCCCGCTCCCGCCCGACATGTCGGAAGCTTATGTCGAATATGAGATGAGCACTACTAAGGTCAAGCCGCAAACAACCACGGGTCTCAACTCGGTAATTGGCGTCTACGACAATGCGGAGCTGACCGGTACCAACTACTACGACGCGGCTAATCCCTACAATCCGGGCGACGCATATATCACCCTGACGACGCCCGTTTCGCCGGAGCTTACGCAGGTCTACATAAAATACGGGGCCGATAGGTCGACGATCATCCCTGCCGATGCATCACAGATATATAGCGTCGGGATGGTCTATGATAACCCGGAGCACACCGGCACTAACTACTATGACCCCAACAACCCGGACACTGTCTTCAACCCGGGTGACTCCGTTATCAAGCTCAAGCAAGAAGTACCGGCGGGGATCGACACTCTCTACGTCGTCTACCGACACGACACGGTTCACGTAAAACCGGAGCGTCCCGACCTGATTGACGCCGTTCTAGGCGTCTACGATAACGCCGCTATGACCGGGACCAACTACTACGACCCCAACGACCCCAACATCGCGTGGCATCCGGGAGATTCGCTCATCACGCTCAAGACACCCGTTGCCGCCGGTCTGGTCAAGGTATACATTCGCTACGGCTACGACGATAAAACCGTCACTCCCACCGATCCCGGAGTCATCGACAGCGTAAGCGGCGTCTATGATAACCCGAATCTTACGGGAACAAACTACTATAACCCCAACAACTCTTCGACCGCATTCAAACCGGGCGACTCGATTGTCAAGTTGGCTACCGCTCTTCCAAACGGTGTGACCAGCGTGTGGGTCAGTTATCAGATGGATCGAAACCACGTCAGGCCCCTGAATGCCATGCTTTTCGACACTGTTGTAGGCGTATACGATAATCCAGACAGAACCGGCACGAACTACTACGTCAACCCGACTACAGGCAACCCCGACGTTCCGTATGTGACCGGTGACCCGTGGATCGTGCTCAGCCAGACGCTGCCGCAGGGCGTTAACACAGTCTATATTACATACACGCCTGAGAATCGCGACCCGCTGAGGGTCGTCCCGAACGATCCCAACATCATCGGCAGAGTTTTCGGTGTCTTCGACAACGCCGCCAAGACCGGGGTCAACTACTTCGATCCCAATAACCCCGAGACCACATTCAGGCCGGGCGATACCAGGATCGTCCTGAGCACGCCGTTGCCATCGGGCGTGGAGACTGTCTATATCAATTACGAGACCACAAACCGGGGTGGCGATTTTACTAGAGGCGATTCCACGATCACATTAGACCATCCCCTGCCGGCTAACCCGCAAAGCATCACGGTGAGCTATGTCGATAACGCCAATCTCTACAATCGTAACAAGGCTTCGCAGCGATTCAAAAGCGGCGACACGCAGATCACTCTGGATAACGAAATTCCAGAGGGCGTAGTCAGACTGGATGTTGCCTACGCCGAGGCTCTCGACAGGTCATACCAGATATACCCGGACAATTCCGCATTCATGTTCGCGCCAGGTGAGACGAGCATACCCGTATTCAATACCACCAACATCGCGGGCGCTACCGGAGCGTTGGTCAAATACAACGCGAACCTGTTCAGCAGGTTCTACGATCCGGTAGTGGACTATAATCCCGACAACCCTGCTACGTGGCGAAACAGGCCATTCATTCCTGGCGATACTACTGTTCGACTCAATAAGCTCGACGATTCGCCCGACGCGCCCGGACTGCCTGAGATGTTTACGCGGCCCGGCGCCGTCAAGCTCTGTATCGCCTACCAGTCGAGTGCTAAGGTGCCAATGGGCACGTATTCCAACGGACGACTCTACCTGCCGATTCCGCTTCCCGAGCCCAAGTACGTGGGGCTAGGGTCCGACGGTTCTGCTCCCTACGTTCAGCTTACAGGTAAAGAAGTTTTCGTTGACTACCGGTCCCTGAGCAACGCTTCCTCCAACGGAACCCCTGGAGGAACGTATACCGTTAGCAGACCCTTCGCAGGCCGCGTTATCTCGCATAGCCTCTTGCCGGGTGATCACGGACCAGATTTTCACACGCCGCTTCCCCAAATCTCCGATAGCGGACGGTTCACTGCCGTTTGTCAGGGACACACCCCTGGCACTCCGGCTTTATTTGGCGCGTCAGCGTTCATTACCTATCGTCGCCAGGAGCCTACAGCGCCTACTACTGGCTACGTCTGGCTCAACTTACAGGGCGGTAGATACGCGGGCCGTATCCCGATGTATTACGTCGAGGGCAGCCCTCGGGACGGTGCCAAGTACAAGGTAGCTGTTAGCGCGGGTCTCAATATGAGCAATCCGCTTCAATGGCCTAGCCTCAACCTCGAAGAGAATACCTGGACACCGGAGAATAATAGGCTGCTCTTCGATAGCAAGCATAATCCGATGTGGTACGCGCCCGATATGGTGGCCGACGGGGATAAACCACGGACATTGTCGATCCGTTGTACAGGCTATTACTACGAGGACACCTTCAAGTCCCAGTCCAACCCGGCCAAGTCCCCCGAGGTCACCATACACGACTCCTACGTCGGATCTCTGCAGGGCCAGGTCGACCACGCCGGGCACGGATCCGGAAAGGACTATCTGCTCTCCTACACTTACGATCGCCTTGACCCGCTTAGCGTTGAGCCGCGTGTTTGGGCGAATCCCACCTACCCTGACGATGGGTCTAGCTCCCACGAGTTCGTCTTCAGGGTTCGCTACAAGAACCGCGACGCCCTTCCGCCGTTGCCGTGGTTGCCTTGGTATGGCGATCCTTGGATGGGTCCTTGGTTTACAGGCAGTCCAACGGCCACGGGCGTCGTGCTCTACCTAGACAAAAAGGGAACCGGTGACTACCAGCCGCACTTTATGAGACCGGAAAACCCGGACGCCTCCGGAGACGGAAGTGTGTGGATGTACCACATATTTCCTCATCACGACATTGCCTATGGGGTTACTCTCGAGAACGGCGGCTCCGCAGGAAGCGGTGCTGAAGGAGGAAAGCGCCCCGCGGAATACCCGATGCCGCGCAATGACTACTGGAACAACAACAACTACGCGTCGCTGCTTCCAGGCAACTATCGTTACTTCTTCGCCTGCGCGGACGATTCCCTTAAGTTCGCCGATGGCAGCTTCCTGTTCGATCACCAGCCCGATATCAGCGAGTGGGGCGGATTCTGGACCGACTCTTCTTTCAGCACGACGCCGCTTGACCCAAGCTTCGAGCGCAGCGTCACGGGCTACGCGCAAATCAATAGGCCGGCAAACAGAAGATACTCCTCCGACGGTATCAGTGAGTATGATGGCTCACTCTATGTCGACCGTCCGGTTCTAGTGCCGGGTGCGTTCACAGAGACCAACTACCCGCTTTCTGCGGACTCGCACCCACGTGTCACGTGCGGACTTGTGATGCCGCCCGTCGATGACCTCAACGTCCCATACGACGACTTCAAATACGGCAATGGGCGTTTCTTCGGAACCATTGCTCCGTTTTACCACGCCTATAACCCGCTGTATAATACGCACTTCAGCATGAATAGTCATTGGGAGTCCTTGCCGACCTGTGGAACCACAACAAAGACCGACCACGTGTTCCGCATCGTCTACATGCAGGTCGATAATAAGCCTCCCATCAGCATTCGCGTGTTCATCAACAATGCTGGCGAGAAGACTGGGTCAGGCCCAAACTACGCATACACTGGCTATACAATGTATCCGCGCGAGGACCAGACTAAGCCTTACAACTACCGAAATGGCGTCTGGTACGAATACAAAACCAAGTTGCCCCCTGGCCCGCACACCTACTATTTTGAGGCCTACGACGGAGAGCACACGGCCAGGTTCCCTGTCAGGCCCGACAAGATCGTCTACGACAACAAGATGATCGAGGAGCCCGATAAGGCAGGCTGTTTCGTTGACTGGTGGGTGCCTACGTTTAGCACTCCCGCTCAACGCGGCACGTCTGCCTACATAGATAACGACTACTTCCCGGGGCCCTACGTGAACAACCCCTGCCAGCTTAGCGACCCTTCCGTTACCCCGGGCACCGGTAAGGAAGGGCAGAGATTCCAATACAAGGTCAAATACACCGACCCCGATGGGCAGGCGCCGTTCAGCGCATTCATCTACATCGAAACCAATAACCGCGGCGATATAAGACGCTTCTCCATGAAGCCCGAAATCGATCTCGTCCCAGGGCAGGACAACTCCCAATACTTCAAGAACGGCATCAACTACGTTCTCGATACTGCCACACTCAGCGACTTCGCCCTCGAAAACGGTGTCAGAAGATACTACTTCGAGTTTACCGACGACTGGGGCAACTATCGCGACGTCAATAGCCGAATCCAGGGCGAGACCACGCGTTACCCCGACGGAGCAGGCAACTGGATATCGGGGCCAATTATCTCCAGCAACGTGGCCCCTACGCTTACCAACGGTTCCGTCGAGTCGCTGGACGGCACTGCCAACGCGGCTACAATATGGACCTTCCGCGTCACCTATAAAGACGTTAACAACGATCCGCCGGCCCTTATTAAGGTCTACATCGGACTACTTCAGCCCGATGGCAGAACCATATTGTGGGACGACGGCCATACGCTGACGCAGACCAACCACGCCGACACCGTCTACAGCGACGGTGCCGACTTCTCCTACCAGACCAGGCTGGGAGCGGCCGATTCCGACGGTCGGTCCAAGCAATACTTCTATGCATTTGTCGCCTATGACGGCTTCCAATGGGCTACTTATAACTGGAATCCGGGAGATGATACCCACTCTGACGCAGCCAACTGCTTGATCGGACAAGCGCTTACCAAGTTAACCGAGCCTAACAATTCAACCGAGCGTAACAATTCAACCGAGCTTAACAAGGTCTACAAAATCAAGCTGCTCGTTGTCCAACAGGGACGCGTTACCAGACTTGATACAGGCACCGGCGACACGTTTGTTGCGCCAGACAACTGGGAAGACCTCATAATCAAGCCGACACCCGATACTACCGAGTTCAGTATCGAGGGTGTCTACGACAACGCCAACCTAGTCGGCGAGAACTACTTTGTATCGGTTGATGAGAGATATAAGCGCCTGCAGATCAAGTCCAGCTTCCCGGCCGACAAGACGATTGCTTGGATAAGGTATGAGCCGCAGGCGCCGTGCGTTGGCCCGCTGCCCATTGATCTGCCGGCCCCGGCTGGAGTTATCCCCGATGTTCAGTTGTTCGAGAATGCTAGCAGCAATCCCATTCCGTTGCTCATCGACGACCAGAAGAATGGCTGGATTAGCGCGGATAACCCTGAGGACCGAGGCGTCGTTACCATGAGTGGCACCGCTTCCCACGACGGCGCACCGAGTCTCAGTTGGGTGCAGCCCGACTATCCTCGTGATATAGCCTCTGTCGAAGGTGTATACCTCGATTCGGATATGTCCGGAACCAACTACTACGATCGGTCCAAGCTCGAGCCGATTATGTGGCGCGATGCTGACGTGGATCCGAATGATGAAGAAAGGAAGACCATAATCGTCCCATCCTCGGAACAACCCAGCAAGGTCCTCAAAGTTCTTGGGGTATACACAACTAAGGACGCTACAGGTACCAACTACTACCTGGGTGAGGGTTATCCCGATAATCCCAAGTGGCAGGACGCGTTTGTAGTTGGGTCCAGCACCGTCTGGCCCAAGGATCCCAACGACATAGTTACGATCAAGGGCGTCTACACCGGAAGAGATACCAGCCTCAACAACTACTACAGCGAGGATATCAGGTCGGTTCAGTATGCGACTGCCAGTAAGGTCAGAGTGCAGCCGACCGACAAATCGTTAATGAAGAAGGTTACTGGAGTCTACCTGACACAGCCTGCCCAGGGCCAGCAGCCCACCGGGACGAACTATTACGACGAGGACAAACCATGGAATCCGAATAGTCCTGATAGCAACTTCGTGGACGTTAAGCCTCTTCCCAAAGGTTACTCCACGGTCTACATTCGCTATCTGGATGCTCAGGGAACCGAGCAGTGGCAGCCCGGCACTGTGTATGTGTCCGAGGTCGATATCAGCGACCCGCAGGGTGTTTCCAGCCTCGAGGGCATCTACATTAGTCACGAGTTCGATGCCGGCGGTAAGCTTTCCGGTGTCGGCGTATCCTACTACGATTCCGGCTACGACAGCGGCGATGACACAGTGGTCCTCACCACGCCTATCATGGCCTCGGCCATGCCGGCCAACGGCAGGCTGTCCGTGATCTACGACAGACTGCCCAACGGCTTCGGTCCCTACGGCGAATACATCGGCCTGCGAGAGTTCCTTACTACCAACTTCTCGACGTCATTCGTCTCCCTGGCCTACTACTCGGCTGGCTCTCTTAAGATCCGAAACAAGGATTACATACTGAAGCTCTCAAAACCATTGCCGCCGGATGTCGACAAAGTCAAAGTGAGAGTGATTGCCAGGAGCTTCAACTGCGGCGATACAGAGATACCTCTCACTACTGATCTTCCGGTTAGCTGGACTACCGCCCAGGCGGCCGTACCATTCACGGTCATCCCTGCTAACCTAGCAGACATCGGCTTCGTCGTCGGTGTCTACACCAGCCAGGACACGAAGACAACCAACTACTACGATGAGGCGAGAAACCCGTTCCGGCCGGGCGATGCCCAAATCAGGACTACTCAGAAGCTAAGCGGCACTGTTTATGTGGCCTATGCGCCCCGAAATCGTCGGGTTACAATCAAGTACTCCGACATTCGCTTTACTCACCAGCTTAGAGGATCCGCGCATATGCCGGTATTTGGGGATATTTGGCGTACCGGTAACACGCACTACTCGCCCGACGGCTGGTCCGCTCCCGACTCGACGCTCCGATGGATGGTGGGCACCGTAAGAGGTCCCAAGCACGTCGAGCCCGCTGACTCCGCTTCCATAGAGCAGCTAAAGGGTGTCTACCTCGTTCAAGACGAGACTGCGACCAACTACTACACCGGCACGGATATGACATTCTACACCGGCGATAGACAGATTGTTCTTGGCACTTCCTTGCCTGGTGGAACTACCCAAGTTCATATCGCCTACTACACTCAAAACGTCCATATCAAGGGTAATCAGACGGGCGATATCGACGGTGGCACCATTGGAGTATGGACAAATCCTTCGAGAGACGGTGCTAATTACTTCAACCCAAGAGCGGCCGCCCGCTACGCCGACAACCCCAAGCACCTCAGGCTTACGACTCCGGTGCCCGAGGGAACGGGCTTCCTGTGGGCGCGTTACTACCAAAAGGGCGAATACCATATCGACAGGTGGAATAGACAGATTCACTTCCTGAATAGACAGATTCACTCCCTGACCGACAAGCCCGAGAGCAGCGCCTTCCAGGCCAACCTCTTCTTCGGCACCAGGATGCCAAGGGCTGTGGAGGGCAATACTCCTCCAACGCTTGAGAAAGCGGACGTTACTAAACAAGCGGTGACGCCGATAAGCGGTTCGAGGAGCACACAATACACTTACACCATAGTTTACAAAGATCCCGATGGCCCGAACGGTCAGGCGCCGACTTACGTCAGGGTCTACATTGACGGCACGCCTTACGACATGACCCCCGTTAATGCCGGCACCCCGGCCTATCGCGACGGCGCGGTCTACAGGTTCACGACCAGCGCGCTTTCCGGCGGCTCGCATAAATATCATTTTGAGGCTTCCGATGGAGCCGCCATTGCCTGGTTCGACGCAAATGGCGCTCATCAGGCCACGGGCGGATCGGGCGTGGGCTCCGTCGTCGAACTTGATGGCCCCTGGGTGAACAACCCGCCCGAGCTTACCGAAGGTGCCGCCGCGCCCAATCCTACCTCGGGCGGCATCAACGCTTGGGAAAGCGTTGATTATACAGTCAAGTACAAGGACATAGATAACGATGCTCCATACTTCTACGATGCGGCTCGCGACATCGATAACACGGGCCAGCCGGTCGGTGCCGATGTATCGGGTTCGCCCAGAGTCTGGATAGACAGCCCCTCTACCGGCGATGTCAGCTATAGTGGGGTTGTCTCGGCACTCGAAGTCGATCCGCTTGAGCCGGCAGGATCGCCCAAATACCGAACCATTGTGGCACAGGGTACGCCAGGTTGGACCTCCGATCAGTTCGCCGGCAAGCTGCTGCAAATCACCAACGGTGCCCTAGCTGGAAGGGTCTATCTGATTCAGAGCAACACATCCAACAAGCTTGTGCTTGCAACCAACGACCTGAAAGCCGACGGCGTGCAGGACGCTGCCAGCGGGACTCCGAGCCGGTTTATCATCAACGGCCTGCTTATGTCCAAAGCCGATCCTACCCAGCAGGACTATACTGCGGGAGTAACGTTCAAGCTAACGGTCCCGCGGTTGGCGGTGGGGACCCACAAGTTCCACTTCACTGCGCGAAGCCGGGAAGATAAGCCTACTTGGCTCAAGAACCTGGAGGCAGCGGAAGGACAGACTTGGACGCCTTATTCAATCGAGGTTAGAAACCCGCTGAGCGGCGATTATAATGGTCCCACTGTGATCAACACCCCGCCGCCGGGCAACTCAGCGCCGGTCTTGACAACTACGGCGGACGCTTCCCTGCACGTCGGCCCGATGGTTCAGCCTATGTCCGTGGTTGACTCGGACAGCCTTGCTAGGATAGACGCCACCAAGTTCGCAAACGCTCGGGAGTTCCTGGCCGCCTATCTCAACGCGGACCTCACCGGCACCAGATACACCATTGCTGGCGTCACCAGCACCGGCCTGGAGTTGGGTGAGAACATTATGCTTACTCCGGAGCCGGAGCTGGTTCAGTCCAGCCTAGCCATTGGCAGCGATCTACTGACAGTGACCCCGGACGACGCAGCGTCTATAGGTGCCGTGTTGAAGGTCTGTACCGACAAGGCAATGCAAAACGACTACTTCACTATCGATGGCGGGCCTACCGGTACTTTCGATGGCAGCCACATCACTTTGGCGAAGATGCTTCCAGTGGGCACGGAGGCTGTCTACATCCAATATAGGCTTAAGAGTGGCATGCCGCTTCCGGCCGTCGCCTACGCTGAATACTTTGGCGTAGCACAGAGTGTGTATCGATCCGGTGAGCCGCTGACGTTCCGTGTCAAATATCGCGACACGGACAACGACCCGCCAAGATATCACGACGGCGTCCAGGGATATATTAAGCTGGTGTTCAATGAAACAAACACGTCAGCGCTTATGCTTCCGTTGGATCCATCAGCAACTGACTACACGACGGATAAGCAGTTCACTCTCACACTGACCGATGTGCCCGAAGGTAGAACGAAGTACCACTTCGAAGCCTCGGATGGCTACCAGGTAACTAGATTCCCGCAGGGGGTTTTAGGAGATCCGGCGGCCAATGACTACACCCTTGTCGTAAACTACAAGCCGGTGCTTAGCCTCGGAAGCGTGAGTCCGTCAACCGGTCAGACCGCTACCAAATATACCTTCACGGTAACCTACAAGGATACCGATGGTGATGCGGCAGGCAAGCCAACGCCTACCGTGTGGCTGAGGCTTGTCAAGAAAAATGGCGGCGTGTTCGGGCCATATCAGATGGCACGCAAGTCGACTTCCGGCACCTACGCTAACGGAGTCGAGTATACCTATTCCGTGCCGTCCGCTGCGCTCGGCTCGTTGGAGCCAGGTACATACACGCCTTACTTTGAGGCGTCCGACGGTTATCAAGCTGCCGTGCCGTTTGAGGCTGTGCCGCTCGTGGTAAGGGACAACAATACTCGTCCCCAGGTGTTGAGTTGCAGCTTCTCGCCCGCTGCGGGTAAGACCAAGCACAGGTTTACGTTCAAGGCGACGTATCGTGATGCCGATAACGACGCGCCCATCGCTACCTTCGGCGGGCAGCGACTCGAAGCTCTCAAGCTTACCATTGGTAGCGAAAGTATACCGATGCTTAGGTCCTCTGCCGTGACGCCTGACTATTCCAAGCCGACTGGTGAGGAGTTTACCGCCGATGTCTATGGCAACAAGATCAAGGGTCATACTACCTACAAGGTTACAGGCAGCGACGACGGCGTAGTGTTCTTCGGTCCTGACCTCAACGGTGACGGTGTGGAGGACGAGCCTTTGCCCGGGCCGGTGCTCACCATTCCTTACTTCGATCTGAAGCTTACCACCAAGACGGGAGAGCCGGTGCTGGGGGCGGCCCGAGTGGGTCAACAGGCGGTCCTAATTGCTAAGATGCGGTTCCCGTACAATACTGTTACAGGTTCGCCAGGTTCCGTCTCGAACATTGTCATACAGTTGACTAAGCCAGACCGTTCGGTAATTACGCTTGGTGGCCGAGTTGACCGGGTCGAGCTTGTCGGTACAAGCTATTGGGAAGGCACGGTCACTGTCAACTATGGAAGCGGAGTCGATCCGGCGCTGGCAACCGGTGACTGCATCACATTTACCAGCAGCGGTGAATGGCGAATAGGCGCGGTCTGGGCCGGTGATGATCAGTGGGATGTGGCGGATACGGGCGAGAATCCGCTCAAGATAATGATTGGTGCTCCGATGAGGGGTCTGGCAGTGGCCAACTCGGCCGCGCCCGACACTTCGTCGTTGCTGGTCGACATGATTACTCCGCCGATGATCATCGGCTCGACCGACGTAGGCGCGATATTCGGCTACGACCGAGCGTTGCAGATGAACGTCGTTCGGTGGGATCCTGCGGCCAAGGCTTATTTCAGATATGGCGCTGTCGGTCCGTTCCCAGCCCTCTTGCCAGGAGATGCTGTTTGGATTTTGCCTAAGTCGAGCTACCCGACGGAGGTCATCAACAGCGATCCCGCCGCGGCGGTAAATATGGTCAACGAGGGATGGGTGACGTTTGCCAATCCCGACGTCCGGACCTACGACCCGAACTTTACCAAGAGTTATAGACTGGCAAAGGTGTTTGTCAAGGACTACACAATGGTTCCAAACCCGACCACAGGGCAGTTAGAGCCCGCGCCGTGCGTAATACAACTTAAGGCTGGATGGAACCAAATTGGTAACATCTTCTTTAACTGGAGGCGCGCGGCGCCCGGTGCTCCGGTATACGATGCCGGTATACCTGTGTCCGAGATTAAGGTCAGGTATCTGAACCAAGAGAAGAGTCTTGCCGACGCCAAGTCCGCCGGTTGGACTCGGGACTACCTATGGCGCTACGATCCGATCAACAGGCGTTATAACCCAGTTTCCTCGACTATGGCAGGCGCCGAAAGAGTGCTCAAGGCCTGGTACGGCTACTGGATCCGAGCATTTGTTGACTGCCAGTTGATCATCCCTTCCACCACTACTTATGAGGGATCGGGGACAAGCACATCTACGGGATTGGCTCGAGAACAGGCTCAGATCGAGAGTCTCGAACAACCGCCGCCTGTGCCCGGCACGAGCGACAAGTAAGAACATCCGACCCCGCCGGGAGATATCCCGGCGGGGCCTGTCTGCAAAGCCGGAGGAGAAAACCCGTGGCTCGAAGCGGAACATTATCACCGGCTCGCCGACTCTGATATAATGTAGCAGACGTATTCGGGAGGACGCACTTAGATGGTTGCAATTACTAGACTGCGATTGTTCGTATTCTGCGCGGTGATGTGTGCTCTTGTGGGGGGTGTTATCAGCGCAGCGGACGCAGGCTTGTTCGGGCTGTTCGGCAGGTCGAAGAAAAAAACAACCCAAGCCGCTAAGCAGTCTTTGGTCGTCTTTCCGTTCGATCAAGTCGGGGTGGCTAAGATACCGGATTCGTTCGGGCAAGAAGTAGCCTCGTCACTGCGTGATATGCTTAGCGGCGCTAAGTCGCGTTACAATGTCTACCTCTTTCAGGATCGGCTGCCACCAATTGCGCGGGCCAAAACTGACAGCGTATTGAAACCGCCGGATTGCACCCCGCCTTTTGCAGAGGATGTCAATAAGAGTCTTAGAATCGCCCAGATCCTGTCCACGGACTACTTTCTGGTGGGGTCGATAGATGACTATAAGATCGATGTCTCCACCAAGTCGGCCCAGATGACCTTGCGCGCCCAGCTTTACGTATCGGGCAACAAATCCGCCAAGCTGGTCAAGACAATGGTGGTTACCGGGCGCTCTCCTGAGTCTACCAACGCTACGGACGAGGAGGAAATACGGGCGTTGGCGGCCGGAGATGCGGTCACCAAGTTGATTGCCGAGCTCGAGGCGTCCCCAGAACAGGAGCTGCCAAAGGCGGCCGCCGCTACCAGGAGTGGGACGGGCGAAACCGCGAAGAGCCAATAGGAGCTTACTACAACTCACCGAGGCTCACCGTGCCCGCTCGTTTGCATCCGAAACTGGCGCTGCTATATAATTTTACTAAATGCGCGCATTCAAGACCTTAGTAGCCCTCATCCTTTTTCTGACAGCCTCCTCACGATACGCTGGGGCGATAGGATATTCCGTCTGGCTTCGCGCGCACCCACAGGCAATAGTCGCCGACGGCCTCAGCTCTACCACTATCTCGGCAGAGGTTACTGATAGTTCCGGTAAACCCGTGGCGGATGGTACATCTGTGGAATTTACTGCAAGCCTTGGGTTGATAGAGTCGCGTGCGACGACTGTCGCAGGTGTCGCGCGTGTTCGGCTCACCAGCGGGACCAATACCGGCACATCCGTTGTTTCCGCTGTCGTTCCGGGTGGCAACGCAGTCGCTCAACTAAGGGTTGACTTCCTGGAAATCGGCACGGAAATGTTCGACGAGTCGTTCATTTCCGTTTCATCCGATACCTATCTGGGCTATGACGTGGGAAAGCGCGTAGTGGACGGGGTTGGCGGGGTTGTGGTTTATCACAGGGGTCTTACAATCCAGGCCGATAGTGTCCGGATAGATGTCGACCGCAGCGTCCTTCGAGCAAGAGCTAAGCTCGGTGGGCAGAACATCATGATCAGACGGGGAGACAAAACGGTATCTGCCAGCGCTCTCTACTACAGCTTCAGCTCTATGAGGGGTACCCTGCTAACTCCCGCCGAGGACGGCGCTCAGCGCAAGACTTTTAGAGGTCGCGACCTCTTCGTTGAGGACGATGTCGAACCCGATCGCCTTGCATCGTTCGATTTTGTCCCAATTACCGAATCTAGTATGTTTATTAAGGCGAGGAGCCTAGTGATCAGACCGGGAGAGGAGATCAAGGTCAAGCGCGCCACGTTTTATCTAGAGGGCGACAAGGTGCTAAGCGTGCCGCTGTATGTGGTTCGGCTGAGCGATAGCTCCGGTGGCATTGGTCAGATGCTAACGTATGGCACCGATGGCCTTCGCTTGGACCTTCCGTTCTACTACTCGCTCACTCCTAACGGTACAGGCGCCATTCGGCTGCGGCATTCCGAGCCTGGGGGATGGGGCTACTACGGAGGAAGATCGGGGTGGCAGGTGGATGTAGAACACGAATACAACTACAACGGCGCCACGGACGGCATGTTCTCACTCAATCGCGTTACATCGAGCGACTGGGGACTTCGCTGGAACCAGCGAAAGGAGATGGCCGACGATTCCCGCCTCTACACCTACATCGACTTCCCTGCCCATCGCGATCTCTACGGCAACGCCGACTTCAGCAAGCCGCTGGGCAACTACAACCTTACGCTCAACTTCAGAGGCAGCAAGCTGCGCTACAGAGACCCGCGCTACTTCACCAGCGCCTACGTTCAGTCCAAGCCCAAGCCCCTGTTTAACGGGGCCGTAAACTATGCGCTTACCACCCGATGCTCCTATGACTCCTTTCTCTCGGGCAGCTACGATCGTTTTGGCACGGGTCTCGGACTCCAGTTCTATGGCAAACCGATACAGCTTGGGAGCGGTTCGCGGATCAGTACTTCAATGACTGTTGCCAGGGATTGGGGAGGTTCTTCTCCGGGGCTTTCGTTGTATGCCAACGCCGGCTACTGGCGATTCCTCGGCAAAATCGGCCAATTGGGCCTGCACTACTCCTTCTCGAAATCGGACGCTGCTTACGGCTATAGCTCTCAGCAGGTCAGCTCCGACCTTATCCTAAACCCTTCAAAGAACTGGAGCGCCCGCCTCTACCTTACGCACGGTCTTAACGGAGGTAACACCAGTGCGTTCGGAGAGATGAGTTTCATGGTTGCTCCTACCTGGCGTTTGCAATTCCTCGGTACATACCAGAAGTTTTGGAGCTACTCTTACACCGATGCAGAAATTGCCCTTGCCAAGGCTATCGGCAAACAAGAAGCCCGGCTCATCTGGTCAAAGGTCTACCGTAGACTTCGCTTCGAATTCTCAGCTCTTAGCTTCTAGCTAGTCACCGCCACTGACGTTTCTTGACCCATGTCCTGTGTGGGGAATACTATGTTACTGCGATGCCCGAGTTTAGAATCAAAGCGGATTTCCAACCCACCGGCGACCAACCCCAGGCCATTGAGAAGCTTGTCGATGGCCTGGCCCGGGGCTATAGGTATCAAACTCTTCTCGGCGTCACCGGCTCAGGCAAGACTTTTACAATGGCCAACGTAATCCAGGCTGTCCAGAGGCCGACACTTGTGATTGCTCACAACAAAACCCTTGCCGCCCAGCTCTGCTCCGAGTTTCGCGAATTCTTTCCGGATAATGCCGTCGAGTATTTTGTCAGTTACTATGACTACTATCTACCCGAAGCTTACATTCCGCAGACGGATACTTATATCGAGAAAGACTCTTCCATCAATGACGAGATCGATCGTCTTCGCCACTCCGCTACCCAGGCGGTGCTCGAACGGCGCGACGTAATCGTAGTTGCCAGTGTAAGCTGCATCTACGGCATTGGATCCAAGGAAACCTACAGCGAGACGGTTCTGCGTCTCCGGGTGGGGGATGTTCTCGACCGCGAGGAATGCCTGCGCCGACTCATCAACATGCAGTTCAATCGCAACGATGTTGCGCTGGGTCGCGGCACCTTCAGGGCCAGAGGTGATGTGCTTGAAATCCAGCCCGTGGACTCGGAGATGGTGACGCGAGTTGAATTCTTTGGAGATGAGATAGAGAAGATAAACATTCTCGATCCCGTTACCGGCGAGATAGTCACGAACCAAGATGCAATTACCATCTTCCCAGCGACCCACTTCGTCACGCCTGTCGATACAATAGAGAGGGCGCTTGAAGAGATCGAACAAGAGATGCGGGAGCGAGTCAGCTACTTCTTGTCGCAGGGTCGCTACATCGAGGCACAGAGGATCGAACAGCGCACGCGGTTTGACATGGAAATGATACGCGAGGTGGGTTACTGCAACGGCATAGAGAACTACTCGCGCATACTCGATGGTCGTCCTCCCGGCAGTGCTCCGCATACGCTTGTGGAATACTTCCCCGAGGACTTCGTCATTTTCATCGACGAGTCCCACCAAACAATCCCGCAGCTACACGGAATGTATGCAGGAGACAGGTCGCGTAAGGAAACCCTGGTTGAATATGGTTTCCGATTGCCGTCGGCGCTGGACAATCGCCCGTTGCGCTTTCAAGAATTCGAGAAGTTGGTTAACCAAGCGGTGTTCGTATCTGCAACACCTGGCCCGTTCGAATTGGAGCACAGTGCTCAGGTGGTGGAGCAGTTAATCCGGCCTACAGGCCTCCTGGATCCGGAGGTTGAGGTCAGACCCACGCACGGACAAATAGACGACCTCATCGAGGAGATCAGAAAGCGCTCCGAGCGCGGCGAGCGAGTGCTGGTTACCACGCTTACCAAGAAGATGGCAGAAGATCTGAGCGAGTACCTCACTGAGCTCAACCTAAAGGTTAACTACCTCCACAGCGAGATCAAGACCCTCGACCGGACTGAGATCCTTCGCGACTTGCGTCTGGGCGTCTACGACGTGGTTGTTGGCATTAACCTGCTCAGGGAGGGTCTCGATTTACCAGAGGTATCGCTGGTGGCGGTGCTGGATGCGGACAAGGAGGGCTTCCTCCGTTCGGAGACATCGCTTATCCAGACCATCGGCCGCGCTGCGCGCCACGTCTTCGGAAAAGTGATCATGTATGCCGATACCGTGACCGACTCTATGCGCCGAGCCATCGACGAAACCAATCGTCGCCGACAAATTCAACTCGAATATAACAAGACCTACGGTATTACTCCTACGAGCATCGTGAAAGCCGTTCGTGACATCATCGAGTCTGGGGAGACCTCTGCGCGCAAAACTGGCCCGCAGGTCCGCCCCGATCTGCTCTCTCTTGACGAACTTCTTTCCCACATCTCCGAACTTGAACGCGAAATGAAGAAAGCGGCTAAGTCTCTTGATTTCGAAGAAGCCGCGCGTCTTCGAGACGAAATCGCCGATCTCAGAAAGCTTCTTCCCGAAGCTAAATGGAGCGATAGAAAGCGCTAGGGGTTGGCGGCGTCCGTTTGCACAATGTGATTTTGCCATACGCTAGCGAGTGCGTTCATTGTTCTGCGACCGCCAAGTCCGAACAAACAGGGCATAACTGCTGTTTTAGTCTGTCCCAATTAACCGCGCATACCTTTCGACTCGGCTAGAATACCCTGCTTATATTCATATATGTCACGGTAACACGGAACGAACTAACGCTAACAGCGAAGCGTTCGACGGTGCTGTCAGTAGGTTGGTCTTCGATTTGCCACTTTTTTATCAATACTACAGTTGCTGCAGTGTGCAGTACTATCGAGAGATCAATCTGAATAAAGACATATTGCTATAGATATTGACAGAACGACACAACCATGCATAATATAAGGTGGGGTAGGAGGTATTGCTGATTCGGAAAACTCCAAAGACATTTCCTCATTCGTGTCGCCTCAGCAAAAAAGGAGGTGAAGCTCATTATTCACACGGCTCAACAGGTTGCCTGTGTCGCTGATAAAAAAGTTGGGCGCATCCGAGGTGCTCTCTAATTTGGTGGCTCGCTTCGCATACCTGCCGCTGAACCCCAATAACTACGACAACAGAAGGGTGAGAACCATGAAGAAGGTAGTAGGTTTGCTGTTAATCCTGTCGCTACTACTCTTAGCGACCGCCGCGTTTTCTGCCACTTGGAGAAATGCTTCAGTTCTTAACGACAGCCAACACACTTATGCAAAAACGGCGCGCGTCTTTGCCGCCACCACCGGTGGGTTCCACGCTGCCTATAAAAACGCCAACAACAGCAGAGTCTACTATAGGCGTTGGAACGGTGTGTTCGGCACGACCTACGACGCGAACGCGGGCAGCTCCTACGGCACGCACGATATTTGCCAAGCCGGCAACGGCGATATCTGGATTATATGGGAGAACTGGGCTGATCCAGAGAACATTTATGCCGTCCGATCAACAAACGGCGGCTCGAGTTGGACCGCCTACCAAATCACAAACTATGCTGGCGGTGGTTACGCAAAGAACCCCGAAATCCAACCTTTGGGTGATGCAAGCAGTTCTCAGGTACTGGCGCTAAACTGGCACGCCGGTCAGAAGATGACGTATCACAACAAATGGACCGGCAGTTCCTGGGCAGGCAACACGTCAGGCTGGTGGTGCGACAACTCTTATGCGATTTGCGGTTCGTGCCGTGCGCTGTCGGACGGGGCAGTGTGGCGATGTTATGGCAAAGCAATAGGATCCGTCTATCACATTTTCATCAGGCGCTTTGATGGCAGTAGTTGGGGACCCGAGACTCAAGTCTCCGAGGCTAGCTCTGGGTTTACTTGCCGACCCGCAATTGCTGTCAATGCCTATGGAAAAATTCTGGTGGTTTGGGAGAACGACGGGTCCATACGCTCGCGCTACTACAACGGTTATTCATGGGGAAGCGAGCAGATAGTGGATTCTGGTATCAAGCCGTCGGTAGTGGCTATGCCGAACAGCTCCGGTAACTTCTACATGGTCTACGGAGGTACCAGTAACCTCGACAGATGCTACGGACGTTTGTTCTCCGACGGATACTGGAGTTCGGCGGACCTAGTGTCGCAGGG